>Ga0265300_10003123_pt1 | contig 13720 bp, 8 predicted proteins | sample AusTroGonzalo_MG_FD_193482 | JGI IMG/M metagenome (GOLD analysis project Ga0265300, IMG submission 193482) | Bovine rumen microbial communities from tropical cattle in Woodstock, Queensland, Australia - Gonzalo_03 | ecosystem: Host-associated > Mammals > Digestive system > Stomach > Rumen ... | reverse complement strand
CCGTCGTCCAGAACCTAAACCTAAGCGCCGCACCACAAGACGAAGAACAACTACGACGCAACGTACTACTGCTACATCGCAGGCAAAAAAGACGACAACACAGCAAGTAAAGAAGCCTGCTACTCAGCAAACGAAGAAAACCACAACGACACCCAAGAAGACAACTACGACAACACCCAAGAAGACAACTACGACAACACCCAAGAAGACAACTACGACAACACCCAAGAAACCAGCTACAACAACAAAAAAATAACTTATGACTTTTCAACAATTAGCTAAGACGCGTTACTCCGTTCGCTCCTATAGTGACGAACCTGTCAGCGACGAACAGCTCAACTACATCCTTGAGTGTGCTCGCATCGCACCTTCAGCAGTAAACTTCCAGCCCTGGCATTTTTACATTGCCCGTACTGATGAGGCATTAGAGAAGGTGCGCCAAACTTATCCACGTACATGGTTTGCCACTGCTCCTCTTGTTATTGTCGGCTGCATCCGTCATGATCAATCATGGCATCGACCTACTGATCAGAAAGATCACGGAGACATTGACATCGCCATAGCTACCGAACACATCTGTCTTGCCGCTGCCGAGCAAGGATTTGGCACCTGTTGGGTGTGCAACTTTGATGCTCAACTCCTCCACCAATTGCTCAACCTTCCCCTAGAAGAGGAGGCTGCAGTCCTAATTCCTCTTGGACATTTGGCTGCTGATGCGTCACCAAGACCTACTACACGCAAGCCGATGGGAGAAATTGTTACCGAGATTTAAGCATACACATATTATATATATAAGGAAGCCCGACACACAGCGTGCCGGGCTTTCTCATGTGTGTTTCTTCACAATGGTTACTCTACTTCCACGCCAAGTGCATTGTACCTCTTGCCGTTACGGTAAATGATGAACTGTCCGTTCTCGATGACTTTCCTGCCATCGATGACGTTAGTCGGTTCTGTGGTGAGGTCGTTAATGGCATTTGGCTCAACGCAGGTAAGTTTCACCTTGTCGATGTTGCAACTTGCACCCGTAATCGTGAAGCGGAGAATCTGCTGACCTGCTGAGAGTTCCTTGAGGAAATCGCCAGTGACAGTCTTATAGGTACCCCAATCGTTGTTGCCTGTTTGTGGCACGCTGACATTGGCCAGCGTAGTGAGGTTACCATTGGAATTCACGAGGCTGATGCGGAAACCTGAATTAGTCGTGCCTGAAGATACAGTTGCCTCGTAGGAGTACTTGCCAGCTTCTTTCACATTGATAGTGTATTCAAGCCACTCGTCTTTAGCGGTGTATCCAATCACGGTACCATTATTGCCCTTCACGAGGTCAACACCTTCTGCATCTGTACGTTTGCCGGTAGCGTCACCCTCATCGTTCGAGTCAGAATCGTGGAAAGAAAGTCCTTCTCCGCCCTTATCGAAGTTCTCCGCTTGAATGGTGCCAGGGATGGCAATTGCAGTCGTTCCGTAAGGTGAGCGTTTAGCATTCACCTTCAGATTGTAAGAGTAAAGTTTGGAAATCTTTCCTTCAGTGGTAATAGCTTCAGCTGTAACATTGTAAGTGCCCTTAGCTGTCGGCTTATAAGTGACTTCGAAAGGTGCTTCGGTGGCACTTTGGAAGAATCGGTTGTCGATATAGTAATTAACGCTCTGGATGTTTGTGGCTGTGGTGGTCACCTTGAGCGTTGTGTTCTCGTTGACTGTGGCAGGAGCAGGATCGCTGGTAAGCGTGAGCTTGAGACTTTCATCGATGTCAAGATGTTTGAATACAACCTTGTCGATGTCACCATTATCGCCTGTCACATTGATACGGAGTGTATGCTTGCCTTCAGCGAGGGAAATAAGGGTGCGACCATGTATAGGAACGTAGTTGTTCCATGTTCCATTACCTGTTTGTGGCACGTTGATGGTCTCGCTTAAATTCTTCGAAGCTGCGTCAGTCTCTATGGTGAACTTGAAGGAAGCACCAGTGCCGCCACAAGAAACGTAGGCATCGTAGTCGTAGTAACCCGCCTTCTTCACGTCGATGGTGTATTCGAGCCACTCGCCTGAATGGGTGAAACCAATGGTATAGCCCACTCCGCTAACTTTCTTGATGTCCACACCACCATGGTCGCTGCGGTAAGAAGCGGCATCGCCCTCAAAGTCAGTGTTGGAGTCGTGATAAGTGACTTCTTCTCCACCTACATCAAAGTTCTCTGCTTCGACAGTACCAGGAAGTTCGACAGCTGTACCACCGTATGGCGTACGACGGCCTTTGACCTTCAATGTCTTTTGTGTAGTTGATTTATTCTCCTTGCCGTCAGCGTCTATTGCAATGGCTGAGATGGTATAGGTGCCTCTTGCTGCTGGTGTATATTCTAATGTATATGGTGCCTCAGTCAGCGTTCCTATCAGCAGGTTGTTCGCATAAACCTTCACACTTGAGATGTTACTGCCAGAAACACTTGCTGTCAAATCGATGTTTACGGGCTCCTCGGTATAGACAGTTGTTTCAGAGACAGAAGAAACTGCAACGGAGATGCTCTTGTTCTGTTCGTAAGGCTTCAAGGTCAGACTCTTGATGTAGAAACCACCCTTGTCCACATTCAAACAGATGACATGACGACCGACTGTCAGTTTCTTGTTGAGGACGCCGTGCAGGCTCTGGAAGTTCGTAGCACTACCTGTTGAAGGCACTTCAATAAAGTCGGTGAAATAAGTCAGGTTATCGAAGCCGTACTCTGACAGGTGAAAAACACCACCAGCATCCACTGCTGCCACTTCTGCATCGAAGGAGTAAATACCAGTTTCTTTCACATCGACCGTATATTCCATCCAACCGTCGTTCTTGGTCACAGTTGTGGCATTACGTCCCACACCATTGTAGTAAGACACGCCTGATGCACCCTTATCGTATTCACCACAGTTGATGACACCTGGAATCTCTATTGGAGTTTCATTGTAAGGCTCACGCTTCACTGTCGAGCTGAGGACTTCGACACGTGAATAACGCTCGTATTTATTGCCGTCATTGGTGTATACAATGGCTTTCAACGTCTTGTTTCCAACTGCTTCACTGGCAGAAACGGCATAATTTGCAATGTAAGGCTCCTCTGTCATTGTGGAAATCAGGTTGCTGCCGACATAGAGTTCCACCTTATCAATGGCAATGTCAGCCTTCTCTTTCTTGGCATCATCGGTGATGTACGTACGTACCTTGACGGGCAATTCATCACCCTTGGCCACCTTCAATGCAGAAGGTCTCACAAAGACAGACACACGCTTCTTCATGCCTGGGAATGGGCTCTTGGCATTCTTGGCGGCATCTGTTTTCATATAATTGCGCAGCCAAGTCATAGCTGGGCGATCCTTACCATTCTTGATGAGTCCAGAATTATCCACCCATGTGGCTCCATGAATGAAACCCCAGATGGTGACACCAGCACAATAATCTGCTTCCCACATCATGGGGAAGATGTTCTTGTACTGTTGTTCCTGCGAAGCATCATTAGCAATATCCACGTCCAATTCTGTGATGTACATCGGCATCTTCAGTCCATTCTGGAGTTTATCCATTGAACTCTGCAAATTGGATTTGCTGATGTTGTTTACGTCGTGCGACTGGCATCCGTAAGCATCAATAGGTGCACCAGCATCACGCAAGGCCTGAACCAATTTGAGGTAATTGTCCGTATCATTCTGGAAAGTGTTGTAGTCATTATATATAAGAATTGAGTTCGGCCAACGTTCGAAAGCCATTTCAAAGGCCTTGATGAGCCAATCGTAACCCGTCTTACCGCCACCACCCAAAGATTCCTTCATCATAGGATTGCCCTGCTGGTGCATACCGACGGCCTCATTCACTACGTCAATCATGGGCAGGGTATTATAGTGCTTTTTTACTTCATTAAACCAATTCTCAATGGCGTTGAAACGGCTTGTGATAGACATACTGCTGCTAAACCAGTTTGGATACTGAGCACCCCATACCAAAGCGTGGAACTTGTAAGTGAAGTTGTTCGACTTGGCATAGTTGAAAGGGGTGTCGCTGCCCCAATTGAATCGGCCCTTAGTGCTCTCTACAGAGCCCCACTTGGATTCGTTCTCTGGCGTGACTTGGTTCCACAGCTGATAATACTTCTCACTGATACCTGATGGGTCCATCTGATACCGTGTAGTAATATTACCGAGAAACTTGTCCGGATTCTTCGACAAGCCTTTAGTGCTCTGTGCTCCAGCCGACAACGACAGGAGCCAGCATAGACCCGTCATGAGATAAGTAAATTTTTTGTTCATAAGGTATTTGTGATAATAGTTAGGTTTGGTAATCTTTATTATTCGGTGCAAAGGTAGGAAAAATCTTTCAATCCAATGGCATCTATAAGATGTTTTTTATTTTTCTTTTCCAAATCCCGTTTTTTACGACGCGTTCTAAAACTTTTTCCAACGCGATGAAAAAAGTTTTAGAACGCGTTCTAGAAAAAACTCGTTCGTGGACACCCAAAATCAGGGGGTAAAATACAAATGGCGGTAAAGGGGAGGGAAAAAATGTCTTTTTTGTGTAAAATTCTTAAAAAAAAGTTGGTTTATTGTTTGGATGTTGTGATAATTTTATATCTTTGCATCCGAAAAAAGTTTTCTAAAACGGGAAACTTTTGGAATAGCCAAAATGAAAAAGTTTTCCGTTTTGAAGCACTTTTGAAAAAGAGAGAAAAACAAAATCAACTGAAATATAGTGGGTTATAAATGTGCTGGTGAAGAATTTGTTGAACTAAGAAAAACAAAAAGTTGTCCAAAAGTGAGAAAAAGAGTCTGAGAAAGTGGTAAAGAAAGAGGAGAAACGGACTTCACGGGATTGGGCAAAATGGATAAACAATCTTTTGCGATATTCATACACATATTATTATTATAAGTACAAAACTACTCATATAAACGAACAATGGAAATTAGTAATTTTACCATTACGAAGCGAGACGGGTCGAAAGACAATTTCTCGTTGGACAAAATCATGAACGCGATTGTGAAGGCGTTCGAGAGTGTGGACGAACCTGCTGACCTTGGCACGATTTCCAAGATCATCAGCCATCTGGACATCAAGGATGACATCAAAGTGGAGGATATTCAGAATCAGGTGGAAGAGGCGTTGATGAAGGAGGGTCACTTTAGGGTGGCCAAGTCATTCATGTTGTACCGTCAGGCACACACTGAGGATCGTGAGACGTTGGCGAAGTTGCAATTTTTGAGCGACTACTGTGACAGTGTGAATGCAGCGACGGGTTCGAAGTACGACGCGAATGCGAATGTGGAGCACAAGAACATCGCCACGCTGATTGGCGAGCTGCCGAAGTCGAACTTCATCCGTCTGAATCGTCGTCTGTTGACCGACCGCATCAAGAAGATGTATGGCAAGGAACTGGCGGATGAGTACATTGACAAGTTGACGCATCACTTCATATACAAGAATGACGAAACGTCTCTGGCGAACTACTGCGCATCCATCACGATGTATCCTTGGCTTATCGGCGGTACGGTGTCGATTGGTGGCAACTCCACGGCGCCGACCAACCTGAAGTCCTTCGCTGGCGGATTCATCAACATGGTCTTCATGGTTAGCTCGATGCTCTCTGGAGCTTGCGCAACGCCTGAGTTCCTGATGTACATGAACTATTTCATAGGCAAGGAGTACGGCAAGGACTACTACAAGCGTGCTGACGAGCAGGCCGACATGTCGCTGAAGAAGCGCACCATCGACAAGGTTATCACTGACTACTTCGAACAGATTGTCTATTCGCTCAACCAGCCCACCGGAGCCCGCAACTATCAGGCCGTATTCTGGAACGTGGCTTACTACGACAAGTACTACTTCCAGAGCATCTTCGGTGAGTTCTACTTTCCCGATGGCTCACAGCCCGACTGGGAGGGACTCAGCTGGTTGCAGAAGCGCTTCATGAAGTGGTTCAACCGCGAAAGAACCAAGACGCTGCTTACCTTCCCTGTGGAAACGATGGCGCTTCTGACCGACGAGAACGGCGAACCAAAGGACGAAGAGTGGGGCGATTTTACCGCTGAGATGTACGCCGAGGGTCATTCCTTCTTCACCTACATGAGCGACAACGCCGACTCCCTCTCATCCTGCTGCCGCCTGCGCAATGAGATCACCGACAACGGCTTCTCCTACACGCTTGGTGCGGGTGGTGTATCGACCGGTTCGAAGTCTGTGCTGACCATCAACCTCAATCGTTGCATCCAGACCGCTGTCAACCAGAAGTTGGACTACCTCGAGGAACTTGGCAAGGTCATTGACCTCTGCCACAAGGTGCAGCTCGCCTACAACGAAAACCTGAAAGACCTGCAGGAGCACGGAATGTTGCCACTCTTCGACGCCGGCTACATCAACATTGGTCGCCAGTATCTGACCATCGGCATCAACGGTCTCGTCGAGGCTGCTGAGTTCATGGGTCTGAAGATCACGCCAAACGATGAGTACAAGAAGTTCGTGCAGGGCATCCTCGGACTCATCGAGAAGTACAACAAGCAGTATCGCACGAAGGATGTCATGTTCAACTGCGAAATGATTCCAGCTGAGAACGTCGGTGTGAAGCATGCGAAGTGGGATAGGGAAGATGGCTATTTTGTGCCACGTGACTGTTATAACTCCTACTTCTATGTGGTGGAGGACGACACCCTCTCCATCATTGACAAGTTCAAGCTGCACGGTGCACCATACATCGAGCACCTCACAGGAGGCTCTGCTCTCCACATGAATCTCGAGGAGCACCTCTCCAAGCAGCAGTACGCGAAGCTCCTCAAGGTGGCGGCCCAGGAAGGATGCAACTACTTCACGTTCAACATCCCTAACACCGTCTGCAACGACTGCGGCCACATCGACAAGCGCTACCTCCACGAATGCCCGAAGTGTGGCTCGAAGAACATCGACTACATGACCCGCATCATTGGTTATCTCAAGCGCGTCAGCAACTTCTCACAGCCACGCCAGGAAGAGGCAGCACGCAGATTCTACGCTCATGCAAGCGCCTGAGCGATGTCAAATGTAAGATGGAAGATGTAAACTTTCAATTTTCAACTTTCAACTTTCAACTTTCAACTTTCAACATGCTAAAGTACGTCAATACAGGCATTGTCTTTCAGGAGATTCCCGACGAGGTGACTCTGGCCATCAACATCTCAGGCTGTCCTTGTCGCTGCCCGGGTTGCCACTCGCAGTATCTGTGGGAGGACATCGGCATGCCGCTCACGACAGACGCCATCGACGAGTTCGTCGAGAAGAACGGCAAGGACATCACCTGTATTGCCTTCATGGGCGGTGATGCTGAGCCGCGGCGCATCAATCGTCTGGCGCAGTACATCCACGAGGAATATCCCAACCTGAAGGTGGCGTGGTACAGCGGCAGGATGCGCATCCCCCTCGAGGTGAACAAGGACGACTTCGACTACATCAAGGTCGGGCCCTACCTCCAGCACCTCGGTCCGCTCAACAAGCCCACGACCAACCAGCGGCTCTACAAGAACACGCACGATGACTCCTGGGAAGACATCACCAGCCGATTCTGGTCGGCTCATCCGACGGACGGAAATTCCGCGAAATAATTGACTGACACAATAACGCTTGCAAAAGCATCAGAGGAATCAAAGGGACTGGCAGACATCACGTTTGTCAGCCCTTTTATTTTGCCGCAGGCAATCCACCCTTTTGCCGACGTATCGTTGACCTCGAAACGGCGTACTATTTATGCTCCCTCGTGGGAGCGTGTTTTTTCTCTCATAGGGTAACAATTGTTTCCCTTAGGGGTTGCAAAAAAATCGTTCAGTGACTCAGAATTCAGAATTCAGTTCTCCTATCTCCTACAATAACGTGCCCTTATTGTCCAATAACCTGCCTCTGCTGAGAAATACTCGTGCATTATCGCAGAATAACCTAACAACCTAACGTTTTAATCATAAAGATATGCATATCAACAGATTGCATGTGTTAGGTCTTGCTGATACACCTAACACACACCTAACATTTCACACCTCCGATGTTAGGTCTATGTTAGGTCTTAGCGTGTAACCTAACGTGTATAAGTTATTGATAATTAACGAACTTCAATGCAAATGTTAGGTTGTTAGGTCTTTTTGCGAAAAACTTTCTTTTCTTAGGAATGATGCGTCCCGTCAGGTCTCCACTAGAGAGGCGGCGGCTCTCTTGCCTTTTGCCGAGGGCAAAGCAATGGATTGCCGGCACCTCTTTTCCCTCGAAACGTTGGGTCTTTTGAATCCCACCAAAAAAACGTTAGTTAACTCGATTCATCTTATGAGTTAACTCACAGGCCATTTTGAGTTAACTCACCTCATTTTTACAGTTGTTTATTCAGTTAATCTGTATTCGTTTTTAATGTAGGGTACGTTGAGGCTTTTTCCGGGACACGTTCTAAAACTTTCTACAACGGGAAGGAAAAAGTTTTAGGACGGGACGTAAAAAAATGGGGAAAAGTTTGGTGGTTTCACGTATATTTATTTACTTTGCCGTCGAAAGGGTGCCATGTGGCAAACCTTATCTAATAATGTATTCACCCAAAACATCAAAGCCTATGCATGTAGCATAACAACTTAAAGACATATAAAAAGAAGCGTCCGCTTAAAGTCTTGTTCTTCGAAAATCGCCAAAAAAGAAGAGCACCAAGAGTTAAAAGTCAGGATGCTCACGCAGTGCGTGGGCTTTTACTCGTATATGGTGCATAGGTGTTTGGCGATACCTCGAAGAACGTAGACGATCAAGTAATTGTCCACGTTTTCTTTTTGTGCTGTCATCCAAACAAGTAATAACAATCTAACAACCTCAACTACAACTAAAAAAACAACTATTATGGAAAATGTCTTATATAAGTATCGCAGTCTCCAGAACTTTGACAATTTTCTGGATATTTTACTTTGTAACCGCCTTTATGGTGCCAACTATGACAAACTGAACGATCCGATGGAATGTTCGTTCCGAGAAATGGATTTGTCTGAAGAAAAAATGCAGGAATTACGCGATGAGCGTCGGAAATTACGTATCTGCTCATTATCACAAGCTGAAAACAATAATCTACTTTGGAGTCATTATGCTGATGGTCATCGAGGTGTTTGTATTGCATTAAAAGTTAGAAAAACAGATTTGTGGGAATATGTGGAAGTAAAATATGTAGACTCCATGCCAACAATATCTACAGAAATGCCTGTGAACGAAATCCTTCAGAACAGATATGGTATTAAAGCTAATTTCTGGAATTATGAAAAAGAAATAAGGTATGTTAAGAAAGCGGAATCTAAACAAAATTCATATTTGCCAGTGTTTCCTATAGCTGTTTATATGGGCACACAAATCTCCAGCAAACATAAGACTTTGATTAAACACATAGTCAAACTTCTCAATACTACAAGAAAGGAAAAGATAGAACTGATAGAGATGAAATATAATAATATGGATTTTTTTCATAATAATAATTAACCCCTAAAATCCAAAACAATTATGAAGACAAAATTTTTCATGCTGCTGGCAGCGGTGCTGCTGAGCGCAAGTGCATTTGCACAGAGTGGTAACAACGGAACGCTGAAAGGCGATGTGAATGGTGACGGTGTGGTTGATGTGGCTGATATCAATGCCATCATCCAGATTATGAAAGATGGTGGCGGAACTGGTGAAGATACAAAGTATTATTGGTATGCTGGTCAAACACAACCACAAAATATGTCTTCTAATCCAACTGTAGATGATACAAACTTCACAAATAATAAATGGCATACACTTGGTAATGCAACAACAATTGGTAAGACTATAACAGGCGGTACTAGTGGAAATGATTGGTATGTTGCAGTTCCAACAAGTATAAATCTTAAACCTACTGCAACTGATTTATCAACACCTAATACAAGTTGGGATAACTTAGGAACTATAACAGTAAATGGAGTATCATATACAATCTGGAGAACAAATAGTACAGGTGGAAGACAAGCAGTTTATATGGCAGGAACTGGCGAAGAGACAAAGTATTATTGGTATGTAGGTACAACAGTTCCAACCGATCCTACAAATACTACTCAAAACACAGGTAATAATAAATGGACATCTATAGGAACTGAATTACCAACATCTGATATTAAAGTTAATAAAGTAGATACAACTTATAATTTTCATACTTGGTATATAGCAGCTCCTTCAGCAGCTAATTTCACTTTATATAATGCAACTAATGTAGCATCTGATGAAGCGGGTTGGAATAAAACAACATTTAATGTAGGATCTGTTCAATATACATTATGGACATGTAAAGCTACAAGTTATCAAGCAGTTGAATATTTACATAAATAAATTTTAAATATATAAATTAAATTAAATTAAATATGGCAACATTCTTGGACTGATAATGAAGAAATTGTTTATGAAAAGACTTTATACAATCATCATGGCATTGGCAACGCTGGTTGTCAGTGCCAACGCCCAAAGCCTCTCGGTGCAGAACATTGAGGCACAGATGGACGAAGAGACAGCACTGGTGGTGAGCCTCGCGGAAGGCTCCTCCATGACTGCCCTGCAATTCAACCTTTCGCTGCCCGAAGGCGTGACCCTCGCGACCAGCGGTGACACTTACGGCGCCACGCTTGGCACAGCCACCGACGGGCACACCCTCTCCGTGCAGCCCCTCGCCTCAGGCGACCTCCTCTTCATCCTCTACAGCATGGAGCAGAAGGCATTCCGAAATGGTGAGCTTCTGCGCATCCCCCTCAAGGCCGGCAGCACAGCTGCAAGCGCCAACGGAAAACTCTACTCCATCCGTACAGCCACAGCCTCCGCTGTGAGTCATCCCCGTGCCAATGTTTCTTTCTCGGCCAAGGTGACGGAACCTGTGCAACCAGTCGATTACAAAGCAGGCGATGCCAATGGTGATGGTAGCGTGAACGTTTTTGACGTGACAGCCATCGTGAACTATATTCTTGGCTCGCCAAGTGAAAACTTCGTATTCAAGGCTGCAGATGTGAACAACGACGAGAACGTGAACGTGTTTGACGTGACGAGAGTGGTGAACATCATCCTTGGCGTGGATGTTGCTGCTGCGAAGATGCGGCATGTTGCTGCTCTTGAGGGAACAGGCACAATGCTGGCTGTGGCAGACGGCAAGGAAACGAACCTCGTGGTGGACAATGCCACACGGTATATAGCTATGCAGTTCGATGTGACCGTGCCGGCGGGTCAATCTTTGGATGTGGTGAACTTGAACAACTCGGCTGACCATGTACTTTCTTATCAGCAGATAAGCGCCAATCGTTATCGTGTGATTGCATACTCTCCGCAGAATGCATGCTTCGAACCGACTGAGGGCACACTGGTGAGCTTGAAACAGGCGGATGCATGCATTGAGGATGCCCTGTTTGTCACAGCTGATGGGCGATGCATCAACATGAAAGTGGCAGATGAAGTGACAGGCATTGCAGAGGTTGAAGGCGGCATGGACGAATATGCTATCTATAATATGGCAGGTCAGTATGTTGGCAATGACAAACAGGCTTTACCCAAGGGCATATATATAAGTAATGGAAAGAAATATGTTGTACAATAAAATCGTAATAGCATGAAAAAGAGACTTTCAATGATGATGGCGATGCTGTTTGCATTGATATGCAGCATATTCGCCGATGACAAGATGTACATAATGGACTTTGACATTGAACCCAATGAGACAAAGGAAGTGGACATCCTGCTTGACAATCCTGATGCACAGTACCGTGACGTTCAGTTTGACCTCTATTTGCCTGCAGGCATCACATGGATGCAAGACGAATACGACGATTTCCTGTGCGAGAACGCCGCACGATGCACCTCTAACCACAGCAATGCTGTCTCTTCCATCGGAGAGAATCACTACCGCTGTGTGCTGAACAGCATGAAAAAGGCTCCACTCTCAGGAAACAGCGGCGCCATTCTGACCATCACGCTGAAAGCATCTGACGGCATCAATGCTGGTACATACACGGGCTATTTCCGACAGGTGATGCTTTCGAAAGCGGACGGCACAGGACCGACTTATGAAGAGTTCTCTTTCGCTATCACAGTGAAGAGTTCAGAGCAACCAGTCACAGTGACCGCCAACAACCAATCAATGGTGTATGGTGACAATGTGCCGACATTGACCTACAAGACAGAGGGCGCTGATTTGAACGGCACTCCGAAACTCACCACAACAGCGCACAAGACTTCGGCTGTGGGCACATACCCCATCAAGGTGGAAAAAGGAACAGTGACAAACACATTGGCAACGTATGTGGATGGAACGCTGACGGTTACCAAGGCTCCATTGACTATCACAGCCAAGAGCTACACAATCAAGCAAGGTGAGGCCTTGCCTGCATTTGCTGCCACCTACAGCGGATTCAAGAACAGCGAAACAGAAAGCGTCCTGACCAAGAAGCCAGCCTTCACTTGTTCTGCCACTTCGGCCAGTGCCCCTGGCACCTACGACATCATGGTTTCTGGGGCAGAAGCAGGAAACTATGATATCTCATACGTGAAGGGTACTTTGACGATTGAGAAGAAGGAAGAGCCAGAACCAATCACGCGCAGCCCTTTCAAGGGAGAGATAAGCCTGCCAGGCACTCTTGAGGCTGAAAACTTTGACAAGGGCGGCGAAGGCATCGCCTATCATGATAGTGATGCAGAGGATCATGGAGGGACGAACTACCGCAGTGGTGCTGATGCAGGTGTGGATATCGTGACAGGCAATGGTGGATATGCCTTGGGATGGACCGCTGGTGGAGAATGGATAGAGTATAGTGTGAATGTAACAAAGGCTGGCAAATACACTTACGAAGCAATTATCTCCAATGGAACTGCAGATAAGGGAGGCTTCAGCATCAGCCTTGTAGGTAATGACGGCAAACTCACGAAGTTGGCAGATGTCAGTGTTCCGTCAACAGAAAGCAATTGGGATAAATATCAACCAGTGAAGGGCGACTTGCTCCAAAGTCTTGAAGCTGGTTCGCAGATTTTCCGCATCACTATCACAACTGGCAATTGCAACATTGACAGGATTAAATTTGATTTGAAAGAGGAGGAACCTGAGCCAGAACCAGAACCTGCTTACAAGGTGGGTGATGACATCACCGCGCTTGCAACAGCCGAATGGGAAGGAAAGACTGGAGATTATGGAGGTCTTGCTAATCCTGCTGTTGAGCGTTACACCCATGCAGCACCTGAAGATGTGGATGACATTCTGACACAGACTGTCACTGGTCTCAGGAATGGTACTTATAAAGTTCAATTGGATGTGGCTGCCTCCTTCACTCCAGACAGAGGTTTCACCTGTCCAACAGGCGATGGTCTCTCTGTGGCATTCGCTAATGGCACTCAGCGTAACCTTTCTGTGGTGGAACGAGGTTGGGTTGACGAAGGTGAACAGAAGATTGTCACCCTTACCGCCACCGTTACGGACGGAACACTGAAGTACGGCATCAAGAACCTCGCCCCATCGGGCAACTGGTTCGTCGCAAGATTGAGATCCATCGTTTATGTTTCAGAAAGCGGCCAAACAGCAAAGACATACGCTATCAGCATCGCCTCTGAGAAAAATGGCACCACTGTGACTGATGTGAGTGCGGATGAGGAAGGTTCAAGAGTGTTTATCACAGCAACTCCTGATGAGGACTGCACATTGGAGTCTATCAAGGTCACTACAACTGGTGGACAGGAAGTGGAAGTGACTGGCAA
>Ga0265300_10003118_pt1 | contig 13746 bp, 8 predicted proteins | sample AusTroGonzalo_MG_FD_193482 | JGI IMG/M metagenome (GOLD analysis project Ga0265300, IMG submission 193482) | Bovine rumen microbial communities from tropical cattle in Woodstock, Queensland, Australia - Gonzalo_03 | ecosystem: Host-associated > Mammals > Digestive system > Stomach > Rumen ... | reverse complement strand
AGACGCCACTTGGAAACGACGCGAGGCGATGGCGTAGATGGTATCGCACGACTGCATGTTTTCCTTTGCCATCTGCAGTTGCTCCTGTGCTGCTGCCAACATGAAGAAGCGCTTCACAGCCTCCTCGGCCGTCTGCTCCGTGTCGTAGTTCTTCTGCTGTTCGGCCACAGTAAGCTTCAGCGGCTCTGTCTGTCTGGCCCAGCGATAAGGGTTATAGCCAAAGAGGTCCTGACGATAGCCCACCTGCACAGGGATAGTGGCATACTGGTTGTCGTTGATATCGCCAAAAGTGCCCAGATAGCTCAGCCCTGTATTGGCATAGAAGCGTCCACCCCATCGCTCCATGACCTGCTCCACATTGATGGAAGCAGTGGAATAGAGGCTCTTGCGCTGACGATAGACATCGCGGTCTATATCGCTCATATAGCGCTGCACCATATACTGCGTATATTCCACAGGTGTGGTCTCGAGCGTGATCTGTGGCTTGCGACTGGCCTGCCATTCCAGCCATTTGTATCGCGACTCCTCATACACGCTGCGATGCAGCTCGGCCGACATGCTGCTATTGGTCGACATTGTGACGATGCGGTCCATGTCGAGTGTGACAGCTGTCTGTGCAGATGCCGTCAGGGGTAATGCAAACAGGAGTAATAGCGACTTACACTTCATGGCTTATTCTTTATTGATGCTTATCACGGTGACATGCATGCCGTCGAACAGTCCGTCAGGATGGCTGATGGCAGCACGAACATCGACGGTGCCCTGATCGCTCACGATAGGGTTGATCTCGACGACGGAGGCCTCATACACCTTGTCGGCATTGGCCACAGGACAGACCTGGATGGTGGTACCCTTAGCATAGCGCTGCAGATCTGTCTCCATCACAGGAAACTCCACATTCATCTGTTGGTTGCTGATGATGCGGCACACCACTTCTCCCACCTGCGAAAGCTGTCCGGCACGTGCGGTGACGTTGGCAACAATACCGTCGAAAGGCGCCGTGACACGTGTCGTTGTCAGCTCATGACGGGCCGACGCCAACTTGCTCTGTGCCAGCTGATAGCCGCTTTTCACCTCTGCGATATGTCGCACGTTATCAGGCACGCTGCCCATCTGCTCTGGGTCGTAACCCTGGTCAACTATCACCTCATGCATCTTCAAGCGGGCCTGCTCCATCTCACGCTGTATCTGTTCGATGGCATTCTCCTGGCGATAGCCGTCGAGCTGTGCCAGCAGTTGTCCCTGTCGCACGTGGTCGCCATTATGCACCATGACGTGACTGACGGGCAGGGCTGCCTCGAACTTCACGTCAGCATAGCGGGTGGCAACAACGCGACCCATGGTCTGGATGTCGAGCACTTGCTGTGGCTCAACGCTATCGGTGACTGACTGCTGACTGATGGCAGCCGAGTCGGCTTGGGTGTTGTCCTCAGCCTGCTGCGATGCTGTCTGCCCGCACCCTGCGAGTAGCAGTACACCTGCCGTGATAATCAATATTCTGTTCATAACCTATAATTGTCGTAGACTCATTTCGTAGAAAAGACCTTTCTTTGACATCAGCTCCTCGAAATTACCCTCCTCGGCAATGTGGCCTTTGTCGAGCACGATGATACGGTCGCAATGGCGGATGGTGGACAAGCGATGGGCAATGACCACACGCGTGCAATGCAGCTTGTCGAGGTTGTCGCTGACCTGCTTCTGACTGATATTGTCGAGTGCCGACGTAGCCTCGTCGAAGAAGATGATGTTGGGTTTGCTTATCAGCGCACGGGCGATGAGCAGGCGCTGCTTCTGTCCGCCAGAGAAACCTCCCCCACCCTCTGTGATGATGGTGTGCAGACCCATAGGCAGAGCCTTCACCTCGTCGTACATACATGCCTGACGCAAGGCATCCCAAGCATCGTCCTGAGTGGCCCAGGGTGCCGTGATGGTGATATTCTCCAACAGCTCGCCCACGAAGAGGCTGCCGTTTTGCAGACAGGTGCCTATACGACGTCGCAGCTGACTCTTGTCAACCTTGTCCAACTCGAAGTTATCGTAGCAGATGCTGCCACGAAGGGGTTTCTCGAAGCCCAGCAGCAGTCGCATCAACGTGGACTTGCCACAGCCCGATTTTCCCACAATGCCGATATATTCGCCAGGCTTGATGCTGAGCGACAGGTTGTCGAGCACCAACGGCATATCCTCCTGATAGCGGAACGAGAGGCCTTTGATCTCAATATTACCAAACAACATGGGCACCTGCGTGGAGTTACGCTGAATCTCTGGCACAGCCTCGAGTATGGGTCGTATGCTGTTCAACAGCGGTGCCATGAGCGACATCATAGGTATCTGAGCCGCAATAGTAGAGAGCGACGCCGTCATCATGCCAAAGGCCGTGATAAAGGCGATGAAGTCGCTGGTATGGGTGGCGTCGCTGACGGCCCACCAGTAGAGCAATCCCATACCACCGATATTAAGCAGCGCCATCAAAGCAGGATACAAACGCGCCCCCAGCACAGGGTTATACACGATGCGTGCCGCCTTGGTATAGTGGTTGAGCCACTGTGTAAAGGCACGCAGCTCAGAGCCAGTGACCTTGATTTTCTGCATGCCAGCAAAGAGGTTACACTCCATACCACCCAGTTGGTCGTTACACTCCGTATAGTCCTTGCGCAGCTTTATCATGACGCGATAGTAGAGCACGATAATCAGCGTCTGCAGGCCAAACAGCAATAGCGCAGGCCACAGCAGCTGTCCGCCATAGAGCCACACCTGCACGAAATAGATGACAGACAGGACGCCGCTGAGCAGGGCACCAACGATGGTTTCGTTGAGTTGCTGGCACAGCACCGTCAGGTTGTTGAGCTTCGCCGTCAGCGTACCGCTGCTGTTCTTGCTGAAGAACTGTGGCGACAGGTAGAACATACGACCCATAATGGCATTATGCAAGTCCATCTCCACAATATTCTCCACCCTAAGAATGAAGATGTTACGGATATACACCATCAGCACAGAGGCGATGCCAGCACCCACCAGCAGTCCTGCTATGGGAGCCAGATCGGCAGCGATGCCTGTGGGGATGACAGTCTCGAACACCAGCTTGTTGGCCATTGGTGTAAACATACCCAGAAGCACCACCATCAGGGCGGCCAGCACCATATACACCATGCTATGGCCCCAGATAGACTTCAGGATAAAGGTCAGCAGGTGGCGTATGCCCAGCTTTTTCAGCGGCAGGGCCTTAGAGAACAGAAAGCCCTTGTCGGCCAGCACCGTCTGCATGTCCTTTCGCGACACCTTCTTCCACCTGCCGTCGGCACCCATATAACGATAGTTACGACCAGAGCGTGTGGGCAGCAGCGTGAGCAACTGGCCCTCGCGGTTACGACCAACCATAGGTCCTACCGACTCCTTCCACCAGCCGTCTTTCAGTTCCACCTCACGCATCATGATGCCATACTGGCGCACAATGCCCTTCAGCTGGTTCTCGAGTGACACCAGTTCCTCGTCTTCCAGTTCATATTCGGTGATGTTCAGTGCCTGCAGTATCTGGTGTATGGCCACATTGTCCGTATGGGGAGTGGAGGCATGCGCACGCCGTTTCAAGCCCATGCGTTCGGCACCTTCCTCCAGTTCGAGGTCGAGTGCTGTACGCTCCAGCTTGCGACGTGCTTCTATTTGGTTCAAGAATAGCTTCATACCGTTTCTCCCCTTTTAAGTGTTCTCCATCAGTTGTTTATAGAGTCCCTCCTGCTGCATCAGCTCCTCATGGGTGCCACGCTGCAGAATATGTCCTTTGTCCATCACGATAATCTCGTCGCAGTCGCGGATGGTCGACAGACGGTGGGCCACCACCACGAGCGTCATACCCATCTCACGTATCTGCCTCATCACCTGGTCTTCGGTGGTGGGGTCCAGTGCCGATGTGGCCTCGTCCATGATAATAATCATAGGATCGCGTGCGAGGGCGGTGGCAATCTCTATACGCTGACGCTGTCCGCCACTGAAGTTCTGTCCGCCATGAATCACTTTGGTAGAAAAACCCTCTGGACGCTCCATCAAGTCGTCGTAGATACGGGCATTGTCGCAGGCCAGACGCATGGCAAAGTCCTCGATGCTCTGGTCCCACATACGTATATTCTGAGCCACCGTATCGTCGAAGAGCACAATGTTCTGGTCCACCAGGGCCAGAGAGTTTGTCATCTCCTCTGAGCTGATGCTCTCTATGGGACGTCCGTCGAAGAGTATCTCGCCCTGCCACGGCTTATAAAGTCCGCAGATCAACTTGGCCAGCGTCGATTTGCCGCAACCGCTACTGCCCACAAAAGCCACCGACTGTCCTGGCTTCAGGTGCAGGTTAAAGTTCTCGATGAGTGGCTGCTGCATGGGCGAATAGCCGAAGGTGACATTACGCATCTCCAGTTCTCCCTTCAGCTTGCCCTCTATATTCGTGCTGGCATCGGCATGACGATAGTCCTCAGGATATTTCATCACATCCTCCACACGCTCCATCTGTGAGCGCATCTCCACCAGCTGCTGACTGGCGTTGACAATCTGCGCCACAGGCAACATGAAGGCTGTCATAAATCCCTGGAAGGCCATCAGCATACCCACGCTCATGTCGCCTTGCAGGATATACCACGCACCTATCAGCAGTACGGCTGTTGACATCAGACTGTTTGTCAGCGTAGGCAGCAAGCTCATCTCGGCCTGCTGCTCACGCGAGGCGCGTTCCTTATTAAACTTCTGCGTCCACAGACCGCTCCAGAACTCGAAGAATCCCGTCTCGGCACCAGCTGCCTTGATGCTCTCAATATTCTCCAGACAGCTCACCGTAGCCGAGAAATACTTGCCTTCGCTCTGCTGCGTGGCACGTATCAGGTTGAAACGCTTATTGGCATAGTAACGTACCGTAGCCAGGTTGATGAGGGCCGCCAGCACGCCAATGAAAGTCAGGGTGTAGTTATACGACAGCATCAAGACCAGGTAGAACACCAGCAGTCCGATGTTGATGATCTGGGGCGCCAGCACCTCTACCAGCGAGTGGGTGATGGTCTCGTTCAGTCGCTGTCGCTGTTGCAGGTCGCCCACGAATCGCATGGCGAAAAAGCTCATAGGCAGCCGCATCAGATGGCGCAGATAACTGGCATTGCCTTTCAGCGCCAGCTCGCCTGCAATACGTTTCGAGTAGCGTTCGTGCAGCATCACCACGATGAAGTTGAATATCGCCACAATGCCCATCAGCACGAAGAACACCGTCTTCCACTCCACGTTGCGCCCAGAGAGTATCTCGTCCATGAACACCTTGGTAAACAGAGGGGTCACCAGTGCCACCATCGCGGCCAGCAGGGCAAAGATAAAGGTCAGCCAGAAGGGCTTCATGCCGCCTTGCATGTTGCGTTTGATATACGAGAGGATGCTGGTGGGACGTCCACCACGCTCGAAGCGGTCTGTCACCTCGAAGGTCATGGCAACACCCGTAAACGACTTGCGGAACTCGTCCATCGGCACCTCTACAGGTCCCACGCCAGGGTCGTTCAGACACACCTTACCTTTCTTCAGGCCTCTGAACACCACAAAATGATTGAAGTTCCAGTGAATGATGGCAGGCTCCATGCCTTCAAGCTCCTCAACTTCCAACTTATAGGCCGAAACGTCGAGGCCATAATTCATGGCTGCCCGTTTGATCTTGAACATCGACGAGCCGTCGCGACTGATGCCGCAGGCCTCACGCACCTGTTCCAGAGGAAGCCACTTGCCGTAATAGGCCAGAATCATGGTCAGTGAGGCAGCACCGCACTCCACCGCTTCCATCTGTAGCACCATGGGAACCTTTACCATACGCCTGTATTATTTTCCCTGTATAGAGTTTAACGTGTTTTCGGCCTGTCCCAACAGCACCTGCCATATATATCGCTTGCTCCAGATAATCTGCACCTGACAGGGCATACCCGTGGTCATCGCCACCTCCTGGCTCTTCTTGCGACTCCATATCAGGCCGTCGTCATCGCTGTCAAGCACGATACGTACCTCATAGACCGTCTCGCCCTCAGGGATAAACGATGCCAGCTCGGCCAGCTTCAGCTTGTCGGCCACAGCCTTGCGGTTGGTGGGATAGACAGCAATGTCAACCACCCTGCCAGTGGCATAGCCCCACTTCTCGCGCTCCAGGTCGCTCGGCGTCACCTGCACCTGGGCCCCACGCTTCACCTTACGCAGGTCCTTGAAGGTCACGTATGCCAACACCTCACGCTCGTGCATCGCCGTAGCCTGTGGCAACAGCCACACCAGCGGCTCACGCTTGGTGAAATTGCTGTTAGGCGTCAGGGCCGTCAGCACCACGCCAGCTTCTGGGGCACGCAGCACGGCAGTAGCCAGCTGCGAACGGATGTTAACCAGCGCATCGCCAGGCTTTACCGTCTGACCGTTGGTCACCACCACCTTGTCTATCGTGCCGTCGTAATGCACGCTCACGGGACGGGCATCGCCAAAGGGGAATATCACCGAACGGGCCGTCACCGTGTAGTTCACAGTGCCGAAAGCACACCAGAACACAGCCACTGCACACAACGTCAGCAGGGCTGTCAGCAACAGCCACAACTTTGGCGACGCCACGCGTGGCATCTCCATCTGCTCCTTATGGCTGTCGAGTGCGTTGAGCGCCTCTTGATTGAATATCTGTGCCATATATTATGAGAAAGCAACAGACCTAATAGCCTGTTGCTCAGCTAAATAACCACATTTCATTAATGCATTACGGCAACTTCTTAAAAGAAGATTGGGGTGTTGCATCTTCATTTAAAGGAGTAGCATTCGGTTTCAGAATAATCCTTCCACCATCAACCTTCATCAGATCCTCATCGCTGAGCAGTTCCTTGTCTACTTTATTCACGTTTGACATAATTAAGCGTTTTATGGGTTAATACTATAGTTTATTTGCCTGCAAAGATAAGCATAAAAAATGATTTCACAAAAAAATCCTTTGTTTTTATTGTAATTTTCGTGGCAAAGATAGTCATTTTTTCATCTTTTCGTATTATCTTTGTGCCAAAATAATCAAACTATTATTACTAACGACCTTTTCAACATGAAGAAATTGATTGCTTTTGTCACAGTAGTCTGCATCGCGCTGACAGCTGGCGCCCAGTCACTCTCGGTTACTGACAACGACTGGCATTGGGAGAAGGGAACCATCGTTGTCAACACCCCCACACGGCCTGCCGGACAGACGGATGTCATCGCACTCACGGCACCGAAACTGGAAACCGTACGTGTGGCCTTCGTGGGTCTGGGCATGCGAGGCCCTGGTGCCGTAGAGCGCTTCACGTTCATCCCTGGCGTGCAGATTGTGGCCCTTTGCGATTATGAGGCACAACGTGCCGAGAACTGTCAGTCCTACCTCCGCAAAGCCGGCCTTCCCCCTGCCGCCGTCTATTCGGGCGAGAAAGGCTATGAGCAGCTCTGCCAGCGCCCTGACATCGACCTCGTCTATATCGCCACCGACTGGGACCACCACTTCCCCGTGGCCAAGTGTGCCCTTGAGAACGGCAAGCACGCCGCCATCGAGGTACCCTCAGCCATGAACCTCGCACAATGCTGGGAACTCGTCAATCTGAGCGAGCGCACCCGCAAGCATTGCATGATACTTGAGAACTGCTGCTACGACTGGTACGAGCTCAACACCCTCAACATGGCCCAGCACGGCGTCTTCGGCGAGGTGCTGCGTGGCGAGGGGGCCTATATCCACAACCTCGACGACTTCTGGGACTACTACTGGAAGAACCCCGACGGCTCCGACCCCGACGGCCTGGGATGGCGCATGAAGTATAATATGGAGAATCGTGGCGACCTCTACCCTACCCACGGCCTCGGCCCTGTGGCGCTGGCTATGAACATCCACCGCGGCGACCGCTTCACCACCCTCGTGGCCATGGATACCAAGAGTGTTCACGGCAAGGCGTATGTCGAGAAGAAGACAGGACGCCCTTGCGAGAGCTATCGCAATGGCGACCAGACCACGACCCTTATGCGCACCCATGAAGGTAAGGTGGTGGAGATCCAGCACAACGTCATGACGCCCCAGCCCTACAACCGTCTGTACAAGCTCACAGGCACCAAGGGCTATGCCACCAAATATCCTGAGCAGCACTACGCCCTCGACAAGAGCCAGCTCGCTGCCAGCGGTGTGGCTCCCCAGATTGACAACCTCAGCAGCCACGGCTTCCTGCCTAAGGACGAGCACGAGGCCCTCGTCGCCAAATACCAGCACCCCATCATCAAGAAGTACGGCGAGATGGCTCGCAAGGTGGGAGGTCACGGCGGCATGGACTTCTTCATGGATGCCCGCCTCGTCTACTGCCTGCAGAACGGACTGCCCCTCGACATGGACGTCTACGACCTGGCTGAGTGGTGCTGCCTCGCTGAGCTGGGCACGCTGTCTATGGACAACAACAGCGCCAGCGTAGCCTTCCCCGATTTTACGCGAGGAGCGTGGCGCAAGGTGCAGGGCTTCCAGTTTGCATGGGCAGAGCCCGAGGCTGAAGCTGCCGCCGCTTCTGCTGCCGAGGCCAGCACCAAGGCCCAGAAGGACCTGTGCGCCAAGAAGAAGCTATGGGAGAAATACGATAAGGAGAAGGCCAAGCATTAGTCAAAGACATAATAGCCAGCCTCTGTCGGATGGTCGAGCACCGTGCAGTCTGGACGCTCTTTTGTCATCAGCCAGGCCATCCAGATATCGCCACCCGCTGCAGCAATGAAGACGATGCTCCATAGCAGCAGGTAGAAGCTGCCGATAACCAGGCAAATCACAGCGGGGATAAGGCCTAACACTATCAACGGCATCAGGGCGGCTACGATGTAAGGACGCGGATGCAGAGGCTCGTTGCAGTGGCAGTATGGTGTCGCCATCTTCTTCATAATTCCGAAGCTGATGCTCCGCCAGCCACTCGGCGCAAAGCATGCGAAGGTGATGCCGTGAATCAGTTCATGCACCACGATACCTATTGCCATGAGAACTACAAACAAGCTACCACGCCAAAGGAACGAGTCAAAGAACTCATCTACGGTTTCCCTCGACCACTGGTCGTGCCATATCAGTATGAATGGCACCAGCAAGGCTATGCCACAGACTACCATCAACACTACCGCAAAGACATTGGCCTTTTCAATGTCGATAGTCACCATTCTTCCATTCTCTATATTAATTTCTTTCATTTGTACTCCTATTTTATTCTTAATTAATTCTGATTTCCGCTGCAAATTTACAACTATTTTTCTAAACCACCAAAAAAGTGCGCCAACCCATTGCTGAGTCAGCGCACTATCCTCCCTTCACCTTTGACCTTCGGTCTAGTCTGCTCTCGCTCGGCATAGTCCAAACAATTTCTTGCGTCCCTTCGGTAGCAAGCGGCAAAGCCGAGCGGTCGAGTGAAAGTATCTAAGACGAAGTCAGAGATAGTGAAAATCGAGCGAAATGCAAAATAAAATCCTATTTATTTTCAGCAATTTGTCAACTAAACCAGGAATCCTGTCAACGACGTCAGGAATTTGTCAACAAATTCAGTAACGAGTGTCAACTAAATCGGTTCTTCTGCAATTTAGTTGAAAAGTACATGCTCCAATACTAGTTTGTTCTTCAGCAACTCAATACCAGCCCTTCCATACATCAGCCGCTTCACGGCTTTCAGTTTATTGACAAACCCTTCCGTGATTCCATTCGTAACGTTGAGCCTGATAGTGTTTCTTACAGCCTTGAAATCCTTCATTATGCCAATAATGAAAGTCTTTAGTGTTGCAATCGAGGTCTTCCAAAATCTCTTCATCCATCTGACAAGTTCTGTTGTGTTTGAGCCTGTAATAACAGCATAGAATTTCTCAGTTGCATCATACATTTCATGGAACCAGCTTAGAGTGTTGAGTATTCTCATTGTAGAAATCTCCTCCTCTGTCATGTCTTTCTGCCTGATGGCTTTGTCGACCATTGCTGTCAGTGCCTTGATAGGAACCAGTTCTGAACGGTTGTCCTTAGGTGGATTCTTCGTGGCAGGCTTCCAATCCTTTGACCTGTAACCACGATGCCCGTCTGACAAGTATTTGTAGTGGTCGTAAAATGGAGTCAGACTGCCGCTGAAACCTTGTAATTTTAATTCTTCAAAAATAGCACTCATGGCCCTTCCCTTTGCACATTCCTGCTCTACATACTTGTCATAGCGATAATACTGGTTTCTGAGTTTACTGTTCCTTGCAGGAAGTCTGTCCATTTTGCAGTATTTTGTCGCAGTCTGCCTGGCTATTCCTAGTTTTTTGGATATGGTAGTCGGTTTGAAGCCTTTGCTTTGCAGTTCTTTCACTTCCTTGAACATGATGTCGCGAGAATCCGTTTTCTGAGGCCTTGATGTCTTTCCCGCAGTGCTTTCATGAATGACTTCTTCCACTTCCTCTTCTTTGCGGACAGCCCTTCTGTAGTCATCATAATGCTCAGCTATCAGTTTACCGAATCGGTCGTATATGTTTTTTACAAGATGGAATTTGTCTGCGACCTCTGTCACGTTCCTGTCGAGTACGGCTATGGCAGAACTGTAATCAGTAGACCTGTCACGACTGACAAGACCTACCTGCTCATGCCCCTGCATCCACTCACGGAAGCTGTCCGTCTCCCTGTCACCAAGCAGGTCTATAGGCCAGCCCTTCTTGAGATCTATGACAATACTTCCATACGTCACTCCCTTGCGCCATGCCCAGTCATCCACGCCAACCTCACGGACATCCTCATAGGAGGACGGACGCATCCTGTGAAGATCCCTCAACACCGTAGATGAACTCACGGGTATACCCAGCAGGGACAGAAGCCTGCTAGCGGAGTTTGATGATGTCGAGATTCCATGTCTGGCAACGGCAACTTCGCATCTGCAAGTGCGTCTGCGATAGCGGAACACTTCAGTTCCAGGCTGCTCTGCAAAAGTAGTCTTGTCGCATTCGTGATTCTGGCAGAAGAACTTGCGTACCCCCAGATAAATAACCACCCTATGCCCAAGAATGGAAAGATCATGAATAACTCGGACATAACGGCTGTGTACCTTTTTGCTCATATGGCCGCAGTAAGGACACGTCCCTTCTTCTGAAGAAGACGTGGCATACACATGAAACACACCATCTGACTGCTCAATATTTTGAATTAGAAGTCCTGATGACAGGTAGATTTGAGAGATTCCATCACACTCTGGCAATTTTGTTGTAACCTGATTGCCATATTCTGATTTTTTTGTTGTAACTTTGTCGCCGTTAGGGTATTTGTACATTGATTTTTCCTTTATGTTTGGCGATATAAAGTTACGAAAAATTTGTCAAATATCCTAATATTTTACGATATAAAATATTGAGTATCAGTTAATTAAATATAATTGCAAGTATTTGAAAATCTTACATAAAGAATAGCCTCTATTGATGTTGAAATACTAAAAATTAATCGTACTTTTCAACTAAATTGCAGAAGAACCACATTATACAGGGAAAGACAGAGGCCGAGAAAGCATTCAATATTCCGATTAGAAAAAAATCTGGTGCCAAACAGTGAAGACGCTTGCCGCAGAGAAGGTCAAGGGCCAGACCATGGGCCTTCTCTGCCGGCTGTTTGGCAAAAGTTGGCAGGCGTACTACCAACACAAGGAAACGTTAGGCAAGCAACGGCTCACGGAGGAAATGGTCATCCAATTCATTAAGGACATACGTCAGATAGATCCAGGCATAGGCGGTCCCAAGCTCCACTACATGTATCGCGAGCGCTTTGGAGCTGATTACGAGTATATGGTGGGGCGTGACAAGATGGAGGCTATCATAGCCCGTAACGGCTTGAACGTAAGGCTCCCAAGGCGTCGTCCCCGTACGACAGACTCCACCCACGGGCTGCCTACGTATCCGAATCTGGTAAAGGACATCATACCGATACGCAAGAATCAGATCTGGGTGACGGACATTACCTATATCCCTATTTGGAATTATGACGGCAGCTACGACTTCTGCTATCTGTCGATGATAACGGACTGCTACACCAAGGAGATAATCAGCTGGTATGTAGGCGATACGATGGAAGCCTGGTGCAGTGTAGAATGCCTCATGAAGGCTCTTGAGACGCTACACGTAGACGAGGTTGTTAATCTCATCCATCACTCAGACAGAGGCATCCAGTACGTCAGTGCAGCATATACATCGCTGCTTCTGGAGGCAGGCATTAAGATAAGTATGACAGAGAGTGGCGATCCTAATGATAATGCCGTAGCAGAGCGCCAAAACAATACCGTCAAGAACGAACTGCTCAAGGATATCAAATTCCACTCCATAGGAGAGCTCAGAAGGGCTTTAGATACAGTGATAGCCTTCTACAATAACGAACGTCCACACATGTCGCTGAACAACATGACTCCACGTCAGGCAGCCTCATGTATGGGTAAAATACAGAAAAAATGGATCAGTTACAGAGAAAAGTACCTTGAAAATTTGGAAATTCAAGAAGGAGCATGTACCTTTGCACCGCAAACCCTGAAAATGATTGAACGGCTTTCCGCGGAGCCTATTCAACAAAAACAAGGGTTAAGAGAGTATTATTCAACTTCTGCCAGGGATAAGGATTAAGGTGCAAAATAAGCATTCAACCTATGGCAGGGTTAAGTTAAAAAACATTCAACTTATTTTAGGGAAGTACACAACGCAGTGACGCAGTGACGCAGTGACGCAGTTGCATAGGGTGGAATTGAAGTTGCGTTAAAAACGAAGGATTTTCCTTTATATTATATATATATTATAATATATATATAATATAATGCTTTATACCATTTTGTTTTGCCAAAATCACAGGCGGTCTATGCAACTGCGTCACTGCGTCACTGCGTCACACCGTTAGCGTACATTACATATGAAACATCCTCTTTCTTTACATTTTAACATTTAAAATATTTTTGAAATAAATTTGAAAAAGCCTTGGCGCGCATCGATATTATTTGTACCTTTGCATTGTCAATGAAGATAAAAATTTGCGCCCCCACGAGAGAAATTTTTCTCGCCCACGGGAGAGGCAAAAAAGTCCTTCGGACAGGCGCGGATAACCTTCTGATTTGATAAGGAAGATGGAAGACGAGAGATGACAGATGTCAGATGGAAGAGGTAAGATGTAGGCGCCACAGCGAACTGAAAAATCTTGACACAACATCCCGTTAGACCAGAACCTTTAACCAAAAACCAATAAACATTCTTGGCGGAGCCAAGCGGCAAAGCCGAGCGAACCATTAAAAATTAAAGATTATGGCACTTAAAGTAAAAGCAAAGGAACAATTTCAGAACATCGGCAAGTATGCTGGTCAGTATCGTTACGTGATGATGCCTGAGCTGTACACGGCTCTGACTCAAGACAAGGTGATTAAGGAAGCGGCTCTGCGCAGCGGTGTGAGCCGAGGTGTGATGCAGGCCTGCTGGGATGCAGCCGGCGAGGTAATCAAGGCGTGGGCAACCGAGGGCCACAGCGTGGCTCTGCCTGGACTGGGCACCATGCGCTTCGGACTGCGCGCCAAGAGCGTAGCTGACGTGAACAAGGTGAAGGCGGGCCTCATCTCAAGTCGCCGCATCATCTTCACTCCTGATGTGGACCTGAAGGACGAACTGTCGAAGACTGCCGTACAGATCACCTGCTACGACCGCGAGGGCAAGGAGGTGAAGCGCGTGACCTCGACTGATGAGGGTAACGTAGAGGACCCCGAGAACGAGGGTGGCAACGAA
>Ga0265300_10003117_pt1 | contig 13748 bp, 10 predicted proteins | sample AusTroGonzalo_MG_FD_193482 | JGI IMG/M metagenome (GOLD analysis project Ga0265300, IMG submission 193482) | Bovine rumen microbial communities from tropical cattle in Woodstock, Queensland, Australia - Gonzalo_03 | ecosystem: Host-associated > Mammals > Digestive system > Stomach > Rumen ... | reverse complement strand
GGAAAGAACGCAGAAGAGATTCTGGGTCCTACAGAGGTGAGCCAGAAATGGGGCATCTCCTCCCCTACCCAAGTAATTGATATACTTGGACTTATGGGCGATGCTGTGGATAACATCCCTGGTTGTCCCGGTGTGGGCGAGAAGACGGCTGCAAAGCTTGTTCAGGACTTTGGCAGCATCGAGAATCTGATAGAGAATACAGACAAGTTGAAGGGTGCTCTGAAAGAAAAGGTAGAGAACAACATAGAGCAGATAAAGACCAGCAAATGGCTGGCTACCATCAAGACGGATGTCCCCATACAACTGGATATGGAGATGCTCAAGGTGGAGGAACCCAATCAGGAAGCGCTGCAGAAGATCTTCGAGGAACTGGAGTTCCGCACCCTCATGCGCAAGAAGATAACATCCCCTACTCCAACTCCTGTCTCCAAACCAGAGAAGAAGGGAAATGCCATCCAAGGCGACCTGTTCAGCGGCTTCGGAGATGATAGCGAAAGTACTGAAAGCATCGAGGCAACAGCCATCGACAACGGAATGCTCCGATACAACAAGGAAACAGCTGATTATCAGCTGGTTGACACACAAGACAAGATAAAGGATCTGGTTGCTGTGCTGCAAGGCGTTGAGGAGCTTTGCCTGGACACAGAAACTACCGGCACCGACCCCATCCAAGCACACCTGGTGGGCGTAAGTTTCAGCATCAAGGAAGGCCAAGGCTGGTATGTTCCTGTCTACGAGAAACCCGAGGCATTAGAACTGCTTCGTCCCATATACGAGAACCCCAGGACATTAAAGATTGGACAGAACCTGAAGTACGACCTGCAGGTGCTGCTTAATCACGGCATAGAGCTGCAGGGACGCATGTTCGACACCATGATAGCCCATTACCTGCTCCACTCCGAAATGCGACATGGAATGGACTATCTGGCAGAAGCCTATCTGCACTACCAGACCATCCATATCGACGAGCTTATCGGAACAGGCAAGAAGCAGAAATCGATGGCAGATCTGAGTCCCGAGGAGGTATACGTATATGCCTGCGAAGATACCGATATCACGCTGAGACTGAAAAACTTTTTCGCCCCCGAGCTGGAAAAGGAAGGTCTGACGGACCTCTTCTGGCAGATAGAGATGCCGCTGATGCCTGTGCTGGCCTACATGGAACGCAACGGCGTGTGCATAGATACCAAGGGACTGAAGGAGACTTCTGTGCTCTATTCCGAGGAGATGCAGCGCATAGAAGAAGAAATATACCAGCTGGCAGGCGTACATTTTAATATTGCGAGTCCTAAGCAAGTGGGTGAAATCCTCTTCGACCAGATGAAGATTACCAACAAGCCCAAGAAGACCAAGACAGGACAGTATGCTACCACCGAAGAGATTCTGATAAGCCTGAAAGGCAAGAACCCCATAGTAGGTAAGATACTGGAATACAGAGGATTAAAGAAATTATTGAGTACATACATAGACGCATTGCCACTGCTGATTAATCCAGAAACAGGACACATACACACCTCCTTCAATCAGACGGTGACCACCACAGGCCGCCTCTCTTCCTCGAATCCCAACCTGCAGAATATTCCCGTCAGGGACGAACAGGGTAAGGAAGTCAGGAAAGCCTTCATCCCTGAGGTAGGGCAGGAGTTCTTCTGTGCCGACTATAGCCAGATAGAGCTGCGTATTATGGCACACCTGAGTGGCGACGAGAACCTGATAGAGGCCTTCAATGCAGGGCAGGATATCCATGCCGCCACAGCAGCCAAGATTTTCCATAAGAACCTAGAGGAAGTCTCCAGCGACGAGCGTCGCAAGGCCAAGACGGCCAACTTCGGTATCATCTATGGTATCTCCGCCTTTGGTTTGGCAGAACGTATGGATGTCTCCAGAACAGAAGCTAAAGAGCTGATTGACGGCTACTTCCTGACTTATCCGGGTGTGAAGGAGTATATGGACAAGAGTATCGCTATGGCACGCGACAAGGGCTATACAGAGACTATCTTCCACCGTCGCTGCTATCTGCCCGATATCAACTCCAACAATGCCAATGTCCGTGGCAACGCAGAGCGTAACGCCATTAATTCGCCCATCCAGGGAAGTGCTGCCGACATCATAAAGATAGCCATGATTCGCGTTTACCAGCGCATGAAGAAGGAAGGAATACGCTCCAAGATGATGCTGCAGGTACACGACGAACTTTGCTTCAGCGTCGTGCCTGAGGAGAAAGAACGGCTGCAAAAGATTGTAGTAGAAGAGATGCAGAATGCCGTGCAGATGCGCGTTCCCCTGATAGCCGACACAGGGTGGGGTAGTAACTGGCTCGAGGCCCATTAACGACCCTCTGCCAATTCCCCCAAAGGGGGAAAGAAATACAGAAAATTTGGTTATGTAAAATTAAAGCGGTAATTTTGCACCCAATTTAAGATTCAGAATAAGATGAAAGCAGGTATAGTAGGATTGCCCAACGTAGGCAAATCAACACTTTTCAACTGTCTGAGTAGCGCTAAGGCTCAGGCAGCCAATTTCCCCTTTTGCACCATAGACGCTCAGTTGGGCCAGGTAAGTGTGCCCGACGAGAGACTCACCAAACTGGCCGAGTTGGTTCACCCGGGCCGTATTGTTCCCGCTGTCTGCGACATTGTGGACATTGCAGGACTTGTAAAGGGAGCCAGCAAGGGCGAGGGTCTGGGCAACCAGTTCCTGGCTAATATTCGCGAGTGCGATGCTATCATTCACGTGCTGCGCTGCTTCGATAATGGCAACATCGTACACGTTGACGGTTCCGTTGATCCCGTTCGTGACAAGGAAATTATCGATACCGAGTTGCAGTTGAAGGATTTGGAGACCGTAGAGGCTCGTATCAAGAAGGTAGAGAAAGCCGCAAGGGTAGGGGGCGACAAGCAGGCAAAGATAGAACTGCAGGTATTGGAGGCTTACCACGAGGCATTGCTGCAAGGCAAGAGTGCCCGCACCGTTACCTTCGAGACAGAAGACGAGAATGCTGCCGCCAAGAGTCTCTTCCTACTGACCACCAAGCCTGTGCTATACGTTTGCAACGTTGACGACGCCAGCGCTTCCACAGGAAACAACTATACCGAAGCCGTCAAGAAAGCTATCGAGGGCGAGGATGCTGAGATGCTGATTATCAGCGCACAGACAGAAGCCGACATTGCAGAGCTTGAATCCTACGAGGAGAAGCAGATGTTCCTCGAAGACATGGGACTCTCTGAGAGCGGCTGTAATCGCCTTATAAAGGCCATCTACCATCTGCTCACCCTGCAGACATTCATCACAGCCGGAGAGATGGAGGTAAAAGCCTGGACATTCCGCAAGGGATGGAAGGCTCCCCAGTGTGCCGGTGTTATCCATACCGACTTCGAGAAGGGCTTTATCCGTGCTGAGGTTATCAAGTACGAGGACTACATCAAGTACGGCTCCGAGGCCGCTGTTCGCGAGGCAGGCAAGATGGGTGTGGAAGGCAAGGAATATGTCGTCCAGGACGGCGATATCATGCACTTTAGATTTAATGTATAGCCCCCTCCCCGCTCCCCCTTTGGGTGAGTGCTAAATTATAATTTTTTATGAATTACGCATTGTTCATAAACTGGAACCCTGATGTAGTAGCCTTGGATTTAGGCTTCTATGGCATCCGATGGTACTCTATATGCTGGTGTATCGGTCTGCTGAGTGTCTATTGGCTGATGCATAGGCTGTACAAGCAGCAGGGGATAAGCGAAGAGAAATTCGAACCTATGTTCATGTACTGCTTCTTGGGTATACTGGTAGGAGCCCGATTGGGTCATTGCCTCTTCTACGAAGGAGCTTATTTCCTGTTTCATCCCATAGAGATGGTGCTGCCCTTCCGTCATCTTCCTGATGGCAGTTGGAAGTTTACCGGCTACGAGGGTCTTGCCAGTCACGGAGGTACCTGGGGACTGATGTTTGCCATCTGGTTGTATGCCCGTAATATGAAGCTCAACATCATGCATGTGCTTGATAATGTGGCTATCGTAACGCCCATCTGTGCCTGTGCCATACGTTTGGGCAATCTGATGAATTCCGAGATTATCGGTCGTCCTACCGATGTACCCTGGGCCTTTATCTTCGAGCGTGTGGATATGATTCCCCGCCACCCAGGCCAGCTTTATGAAGCCCTGTGCTACGCTTGCTTCTTCTTCGTAGGGTGGTGGATTTACAGAAAGTCTATGAAGCCCTCTGAGGACAACCGTTTCCCTCAGGTAGGCTCTGGCTTTTACTTTGGTCTGTGCCTCTTCCTCATCTTCACCAGTCGCATCTTTATCGAGTATACCAAGGAGAATCAGGAAGCTTTCGAGAACGGCATGCTCTTTAATATGGGACAGCTGCTCAGCGTTCCCTTCGTCCTCCTTGGCCTCTATTGTATGATGGGAGGTAAGTGGTGCAAACGACTGGCCGAAAAGAAATAAAAATACCTATTCCTCTTCCTGTTCTTCTGTCTGTTCCAAAGCCTGCTCTGGTTGCTTTTGCAGTTGCTTCTTGCGCTTAGGATTCTGACTGGCACCCATCTTCAGCAATCGTGAAGCGGGAGTGAGGATGCTTTGTCCTGATTCTGCCGTTATGGATTCCAACTTATCAAAGCTGTCCTGCGTCTTCTGTAGCTGCTGCTTCACGCTCTCGAATCGTTCGGCAAACAACTGCACACGATCCACAATCATGTTGGCGCACTCCATAATCTTCTGCTGGTTCTCTACTTGGCGAACTTGCTTCCAGGTCATCTCCAGCACACGTAGCATGGTATAAAGGTTCTGGCTGCCTGTGATGATAACGCCTCTGTCGTAGGCATCTTTCCAGAGCGTAGCATCGTTAGAGAGTGCCAACTGAAGGGCTGATTCAGAGAAGACGTACATCAGGACGAAGTCCAACTTGGCGTGTCCCTCGGCTATGTACTTCGAGTAGTTCTTTCGGGACAGTTCGTTCACATGGTTGCGCATACTGGTCAGATGGCGTTTTAAGGCGTCCTGACGCTGTGTTTCTGTCTCAGCGTTATGATAGTCCTCGAAGGCAGTAAAAGACATCTTAGAGTCGATAATCACGTCTCTCTTATCTGGGAAGTGCAGGATAGCGTCAGGAATCAGGCGATGGCCCTCCTCCTCGTATACCACATAGCCGTCCTTGTCGCGGATGGTCTCCTGCAGGGTGAATTGCTCGCCCTCCTGAAGGCCCATTCCCTCCAGAAGCTGCTTCAGTCGCAGTTCTCCGAAGTTGCCCTGCGTCTTGTTCTCGCCTGTCAGAGCCTGAGCCAGCTTATCTGCCCGTTCGCCCACCTGGCGGCTCTGCTCAATGCTCGTCTTGATGGTAGCATCCAGTCGCTGCATCGTAGAGTTATGTTCGCGATCGGAGCGCTCCACCGCCTCGCGCATCTGCTGGATATGCGTCTGCAGGGGGGTAAGGATACCCGAGAGTTGTTCCTTGTTGACTGCCGACAGCTGTTCAGCCCTTTCCTTCAGAATCTTCTCAGAGGTGGAGTTCATCTGCTCGCGGATGAGGTTCAGCTGCTGACGCATCTGCTCCTCTTGCTGCTGTTTCTGTTCCTGCTGCTGTTGTTTCTGTTCTTCCTGCAGTTGCTTCGAGACAGCCATCAGATGCTGCAACGCACCTACCTTAGAGCGCATCACCATAAATACGGCGACGCCTCCTAAGACTAATCCTATTAAAAGATAAAGCAATTCCATTTCTTAAATTGAGAATTGAGGGCGCAAGCGCCAATTGAGAATTGAGAATTACAGTAAACCGTAAACAATAAACAGTAAACCGTAAACTAACATTCTTTCAGGTCATTATCTATGAAAGCGATGAGGCGCTCTATGGCCTCCTCCTCAGGGATATTCTTCTCTACGCACTCCTTGTTCTTGTAGAGCGAGACTTTGCCGCGGGCGGCGCCTACGTAGCCGTAATCGGCATCTGCCATCTCGCCCGGGCCGTTTACGATGCAACCCATGATGGCAATCTTCAGCGTATTGTACTGGGGATTTACCTTGGCACGCTCGGCAACGGCAGCTTTCACACGACGGATGGTGTCCTGAAGGTCGTAGAGCGTACGGCCACAACCAGGGCAACTGATGAACTCCGTCTTGCACATCTGCACACGGGCAGCCTGCAGGATGCTCTGGGCAACGGGAATCTCGCACTCAGGCTCCTCGCTCAGGCTTACGCGGATGGTGTCTCCTATGCCGTCTATCAGCAGGGAACCGATACCCACGGCACTCTTCAGACGTCCGTCTTCGCCTTCTCCGGCCTCTGTAACGCCTAAGTGCAGGGGATAGTCCATTCCCTCCTTCTGCATCTCCTGACAGAGCAGGCGAACGCTCTGCACCATAATGACGGTATTACTGGCCTTGATGCTGACAACGACGTCTGGGAACTTCTCGCGCTCGCAGATACGCAGGAACTCCATACAGCTCTCTACGATGCCTGCAGGGGTATCGCCATAGCGGCTCATGATACGGTCCGACAGCGAGCCGTGATTCACGCCTATGCGGATGGCTGTGCCGTGTTCCTTGCAGATACTCAGGAAGCCACAGAAACGGTCGTCCAGACGCTTCAGCTCCTGCTGGTACTCCTCATCTGTATATTCCAGATGCTTGAACTGACGGGCAGGGTCAACGTAGTTGCCTGGGTTGATGCGCACCTTCTCAACTATGGTAGCGGCCACATCGGCTACATTGGGATTGAAGTGGACATCGGCACACAAGGGCGTATCTCCGTAGCCACGAGCCACCAATCCAGCCTTTATATTGCGGAGGTTCTCTGCCTCGCGCGTTCCCTGCGTAGTGAGTCGTACCAAGTCGGCTCCCGCATCTATGATACGGATGCATTGCTCCACACAGCCCTCTGTATCCATGGTGCTACAGGTGGTCATACTCTGGACGGCCACTTTGTTCTGGCCGCCAATGCGGAGCTTACCTATCTTTACCTCGTGTGTCTGTCTTCTCATTTAGTTTACCTTGAAGTTATATTTCACCATAGCCAAATCCTGATTGGCCTTTACTATCTTCTGCTTCAAATCCTCCTTGTAAGCCTTCAGCTTGATAGCCAGCACCTCGTCGCCAAGGGCCAACATCTCAGCAGCCAGGATACCTGCATTCTGAGCGCCATTTACGCCTACGGTAGCCACGGGTATGCCAGGAGGCATCTGTATGATGCTGAGCATAGCATCCAGTCCGTCCAGCATGCCCTTGATGGGGACACCTATGACGGGTAGGGTAGTGCTGGCAGCAATAACACCAGGCAGAGCGGCAGCCATACCGGCACCTGCAATAATCACCTTAATGCCTCTCATCTCGGCATTCTTGGCAAACTCCTCCACTTCCTGTGGAGTCCTGTGGGCAGAGAGGGCATTCATCTCGAAGGGAATCTCCATCTCGTCCAGGAACTTAGCGGCTTTCTCCATAACGGGCAGGTCGCTGGTGCTGCCCATGATAATACTTACAACTGCTTTCATTTTATATTATTGAACATTGAAACTTTGTTTCATTCTTCACTCTTCATTCTTCACTCTTCATTCTTCACTCTTCACTTTATAAAAATATTATTCCAAAGAATCCACAAATTATGCCTATCAGCGTGCCTACCAACACCTGTGCCAGGCTATGCTGCAGCAGAATCATACGGCTAGTCATTACGCAACCAGAGAGCAGGACGGCTCCGCACAACCACCAGATGGGGTTAAACCCGAAGATGCCCGAATAGGCCACCAGCGCCCCTATGACGGCGCCCGAGCCTGCCGAGTGCATACTTACCTTCCAGAACATATTCACGACGATGCAGCACGACTGAACCATCAGCGAGATAATCAGTATGGCCGTCAGGAACCGAGGCAGATGCAGGTCGTTCAGCAGCAGCATCAGACACACATAGCACATAAAGTGAATGGTGTAGGGCACGATACGCTTGTGCCGCTCGCGCAACTCCTGCAGGCGCCAGCCCAACAACCGCCTGTAGACATAGGTCAGTCCCACGGGCAGGGCAACGGTAAAGAAGTACACCAGTCCCAGCACCAGCAGCCGGTAGGGCCACGGAAACAGGCTCATGTACGTAAACGTGAGTAGGATAATCGTTCCGACGGTAGGGTAGTACATGGGTCGGAACAGACTACTGAATACGCTGGCAAGAACTATATGTTTTCTCACTTTGTTTAAATTGAAAGTTGAGAATTGAAAATTGAAAATTTTTTCGACATCTCAATCACTTTTATCTCGATAATTCACTTTTAATTTTTATCTGTTTTCTAGTCCTCTCCCCCAAAGGGGGAGCAGGAGGGGGCTATTTCCTCATGCGGGCAATGGGTATCTTCATTATCTCTCTGTACTTCGCTATGGTGCGGCGGGCTATGTCGTAGCCCTTCTGCTTCAACAGGGTGGTCAGCTTCTCGTCGCTCAGCGGATGCTGCTTGTCCTCTGCATCTATCAGTTCGCCTATGGCAGCCATCACCTGCTTCTGGGTGGCCATCTCGGCATCGTCCTTCTGCACGGCCTTATGGGTGAAGAAGTGCTTCAGCGAGTAGATGCCGAAGGGGGTCTGCACGTACTTGCTGTTGCACACACGACTGACGGTACTGATGTCGTAACCCGCCAGCGCAGCCACATCCTCCAGCTTCATGGGCCTGAGCAGGGTATCGTCTCCCTGCAGGAAGAAGGGCCTCTGCAACTTTATGATGGCATTCATGGTCCTTATCATACTCTCGCGACGCTGTGCCAGAGCATCTATGAAGAGCTGTCCGCGCTCTACATACTCGCGCGTAAACCTTATATCCTCCTGCACAGCCTTCGTCAGCTGCGAGTCCTTCAGCTTCTCGTAGCCCTTCAGCTTCTCTGTGGCATCAGGACTTATTATCAGGGCCGATGTGCCGCCGTTCAGCTGCATGCTGATGTGTCCGTCCTCGTCCGTGTCTACTATGAAGTCGGGCGTTATCTGGTGGCCTATCACCACACTCTTTTCGCCAAGGGCCGAGCCTGGACGGGGATTCAGTCGTTTTATCTCGCGCTTGAGCTCCTCCACCTGCAGGGGCGACAGCTTCAGCCTCTGCTGGATGCGTTCCCAGCGTTTGTGCAGGAAGTCGTCGTAGTACTTCTCCATGATCAGAAGCAGCTGCGAGCGATAGGGATTCCTTTCGTCGCGCTTGATCTGCAGGATCAGGCACTCCTGTAACGAGCGGGCTCCTACGCCTGCCGGCTCGAACTGCTGCAGGATGTCCAGCACCCCCAGCATCTCCCGCTCCGTGGTCTCTATGCCCTGGTATATCTCCGCCTCGTCCACTATCTGAACGAGGGGTTTGCCCAGCAGCCCTCCATCGTCCAGCTCGCCTATCAGGTACTCCAGCAGCAACCTTTCGTGGTCTGTCAGCTCGAAGTCGGCCATCTGTGCCTTCAGCTGGTCGTAGAACGAGAGCGTATCGCCGTACTCCACATTCTCAGGCACCAGCTTGTTGTACGTGGGGCGCAGCATATAGTCGGGTATATCATCCTCCGAGCGGTAGTCGTAGGAAGCCTCACCCCCTTCCCCCCTCTCCGAGGAGAGGGGACCTTCTGCCGCCCAGCTTCCCTCCTCCTCGGGGGAGGGATCGAGGGAGGGGGCTTTCTCCAGCCAAGGGTTCTCCAGACACTCGTTCTCTATGCGCTGCTGCAGGGCTTCTATGGGCATTTCCGTCAGTCGTACCAGCATCACCTGCTGGGGCGAAAGTGTCTGCACCTGCACCTGTTGTTGTGCCTGCACCTGCACCTGTTGTTGTGTCTGTTTACTGTCTTGTGCCATATCCAATGCGAAGGTACGACAATTTCCCAATACAGACAACGATTGCCGATGATTTTTTATTTGCGAGAGGGAGGGAGAGAATTCTATTTCTATTAATAAAAGTTAAATTCTTATGGTTTCAGGCAGTTTTTCCTGATGTTGTTAGGCATTGCAATTCCTTGCCTCATAATTTTGCAACAGAAAACAACACAAACGCGATATGAAAACAACCAACAGACGAGAGTCAATCCTCAGCAAGACGGAATACGACATCATGTCCATCATCTGGGACTTCAACCACTCTGTCTCGGCACGCGAGATCTACGACCAGCTGCCTGAGCCAAAGCCTGCCTATACGACGCTGGCCAACGAGATGCGGATGCTCTTCGAGAAAGGCTTCGTGGACCACTTCAAGAAGGATGGGGAAGGGAAGACCCACCACTTCGTAGCCAAGGTTGGGCGAGCCGAATACGTCCGCAAGGCCATGCACGATGTCAAGCGCACCTTCTTCGGAGGCAGCCTCCGCTCTATGCTCAGCTACTTCATTCGCGAAGAGGAAATATCGGAGGAGGAGCTTATTGAGTTCCTGCACGAAATGGAAGCCCCCTCCGACTCCCCCTTTGGGGGAGGGGACAACCACCAAACTAATAAGAAGGGGGCTTAACAACTAACATGATAAATCACTCCCCCAAAGGGGGAGCAGGGAGGGGGCTTTATGTCACAACTACTAATCTACGCAATCAAGTCGGCCATACTGCTAACGTTGCTGTTTGTGCCTGGTATATTCCTGATTTTCAGGGAGAAGATGTTCCGTTTCAATAGGTTCACCCTGTTGGCTATCCCTGTGCTGAGCCTTGTTCTGCCGCTCTGTAACTTCTCGCTTATCTCGATGGATACGATGCCAGCCGTGCAGACTTTAGAGAAAGGTTTGCTGGAGATGGGAGTGCCTGTTGAGATGCCTGCATACATCCCCGTTGAGGAAATAAAGAATCAGGAAAAGCCCTTCCCCTGGTTCTATCTGGTCAGCATCCTGTATGCCATCGGAGCAACGACCGTTCTGGGTATCCGCCTGCGCGAAGTGTTCTCTATGGGTCGAATCATCCGAAGGGGAAGTATCTGGACGAAGGACGACCCATCAGGCATCCGCATCTACTGCCATGCAGAGAATGTGGCACCCTTCAGTTGGCTGCGTAGCATTGTCATCAGCGAGAAAGACTATACCGAGAGCGGACGCGAGATTATCCTGCACGAGAAGGCTCATATCCTCTACCGTCATTCCCTGGACATTATCCTGCTGACCTTCGTAGAGGCTATCCAATGGTGGAATCCCTTCGTCTATCTGTTAGGCATCTATCTGCGCGATGTACACGAGTACGAGGCAGACGACTATGTCCTGCGCGAGGGTATCTCCGCTCATTCCTATTCCCAATTGATAATAAAGAAGGCTGTTGGCGCCAGCACCTATACTTTTGCGAACAATTTTAATCACAGTCTAACCAAAAAAAGAATCAGTATGATGCTTAAGACAAATCCCCATCGGAGCAGACGCAGCCGGGTGCTGTACCTGCTGCCCATGATTGCACTGGCCCTCAGCGCCTTTGCCACCTCAGAGTTCAGCAAAGCCAGTTCAGTCATCGAAGATGTAGTGCAACAAAACAAAGAAACCGTCATCGAGCTGTATATCAACAGCAAACCAGACATTACCTGGTGTTCCATTGATGGCAAGATAGTAGACCCAGAAGAAGGCAAGAAGATAATGGAAGGGAAACTAGATGCAAGTAAGCACTACATCCTTAATATTACTTCCGAGGTTGCCCTGCAAAAAGTTGAGCAGGAGATAAAGAATCCTCTGAGGCCTAACATTAAAATCAACTATAAGGTCGTTCCCAAAGACGAGGCATCCAGCACAGCCCGCGACATTCACATTCACATCGACAGCGAAGGCAATCTGTCCAGCAGCATAGACGATGCCGAACTGAAACCCATCACACCCGTGGAGCTGATGCAGCTAATCAGTCATCACAAAAATGGCCCAGCCATTGTAAGCATCTCTACGGATAAAAAGATGGAGCAACTGGAGCACATAGTAAAGGAAGCCTGTCGCAAGAACAACCTGCTGAAAATCAATTATTCGGTATTGAATAAGGAGTAACATCCCCCAATAACACAAAGCAGCCCAAGGATATCCCTCTGGGCTGTTTTTATGTATAGGAAATATCATTACACTTTTCGACAACCTTTATAAGCCAGCAGAAACGACCCTACGAGAGAAAATTTACTGCCACACTAGGGAATTTTTGCGCCCTAGTTTAGTAGCAAGTTTTTCTATTAATAGCAGCAAATTGGCGGATTTTACTGCAAGAGGAAAGGTGTTGGAAAAATCAGGACAACATGGGAGGCGCGAGGGGATTTTGTGACCGTAACTTTGTGACATTTAGGTGGTTCCATTACAGAAGTCCCCTGCAGGAGAAATATTGCAGGGATGAGGGAAATCTTGCAGGGATGAGAAAAAATTCTCATCCTTTTTCTTTGTTTTTTGATAATTAGCTGTATCTTTACGGCAGAACAAACTGCAAAACCAATAAAAAGGGTATGAAAACTTTGAAAAGTACACAAACATTGAGAGTTGTTCTGGGTCTGTTCCTGGCATTCGCCATGAGCGGCAAAATATGGGCGCAAAGTAGTAATTCACGCTTTGTGGCTGAGGGTGCCGTGCATGAGTATTTAGAGGAAGATAGGGTTCAGGCGCGTGCGAACGCCTTTATCTATGAGGGGAAGTTTGAGGAATACCGCAAGTGGCAATTGCATATCAAGAAGGAAAGCCGGAAGATGGAGGAAGCGCATAAGAAGAAGATGAAAAAGATTAAGGATGAGGATGTGCGAGACAGCATACACGAGGAATACAGACGTCAGCATTACAACTTTGTTTACCAGCCATGCCCTTATCCCAAGCATGACTATGTGGTAATTATCCGACCATCTTTCGCCCATACTCGCGGCTTTGCGGTAGAGAAAGATAAGGTGGTTTATATGGATTATACCTTAACCGATGAGATTATGAATGTTTCTGCAACAGAAATCAGTGAAGATGTGTGCAAGGCTCTTGAAAGCCTGATGGACAATATTGTGGAATCTGCCAGAGTCACGCATGATTTGGACGGGACTTTGGATGGTACCTTCTATTACATTATTTCAGGTCCCTGGCCCCCCATTCACATGGTTAAGAGTCATGGGGGCAGCAGAAACAACGAAGAAGGCGCAGCTTGCCGTTTGCTGGAGAAGCTTTCCGAAGCTGCCAAGCAGAAAGATGCCGCCACCATAAACGCGCAGCTTGAGGAAATCAAACGCCTGGATGCCTTCTACAGCGCACTGAAGGTTAAGTAAGAACGTCCCACACGTCCCAACGTCCCACGTCCCATTAAGGTGGTTTGCAATTTTCTTTGTACTTTTGATGAACGTTTTCCGTTTAGCGGTGTATATGATTATGAGAGCGCCTCAGAAGGTTAAAACGTTAAATGGTTAAAATGTTAAAAGGTTAAAGAAAAATGAGAAAGACAATAGTTATCCTGATGGCCCTGATGGGCAATATGTGGAGTTTTGCACAGAAGGCAGAGACGATAGAAACGTTCGTAGCTAACAGTCACGAGCCGGAGTGGTATGCGGCTCAGGTTGAGGCTTGGCAAAAGATAGTAGATGCGAACCCCAAGGATCAATGGGCTTGGCGTAATCTGTTCCGTGCCACCTATTATCACGACACTTTTTCCAATGGATGGGGAGAGGATCAAGATGAATCCAGAACGGCTGATGTTATCCGCAAGATGGAGGCCACGTTGCCCGACAGCTATGTGCTGAACCTCTGCAAAGGGCGTTTCTGCCTGACTACCGATGAGGCTGCCAAGCGGGGAGACAACATCCCCCGCGCCATAGAACTGATGCCAGATGATATCTGCCCAGAAGACCTCGAATATCTGGCAGTCCGTTTA
>Ga0265300_10003105_pt1 | contig 13780 bp, 11 predicted proteins | sample AusTroGonzalo_MG_FD_193482 | JGI IMG/M metagenome (GOLD analysis project Ga0265300, IMG submission 193482) | Bovine rumen microbial communities from tropical cattle in Woodstock, Queensland, Australia - Gonzalo_03 | ecosystem: Host-associated > Mammals > Digestive system > Stomach > Rumen ... | reverse complement strand
CCAAGGTACGGTACCTCAACCGCCAACTGGGCCGGGAAGCGGGGACCGACATCCTCACCGGAGAAGGAAAGGAAGAAGACCATAACCTGGATATTGACGGCTACCGTTTCCACGCGGGCGTATTTGAAGAGGCGTCCCAGGTGCAGGCCGTCCTGGAGGGCCAGGATCTGCTAAAGCGGGAGAAAGGGCTGGACGACATTGTATGGGAAAAGATAGACAGCCTTACCATGTTCCATTACTTCGACCTAACCGCCGTGCTGGGCTATGTGGCCAAACTGCACATTGTAGACCGCTGGCTGGCCCTGGACGAAGAAAACGGACGCGAACTGTTCCGTAAACTGGTTAACGAGGTCCGCGGCACGTTCAAAGGAGTAAATTATAAAGAATAACTATATGAAAACTAAAGGGATCGTTACCGGTATCGTTTCCAACCTGGTCACCGTGCAGGTGGACGGGCCGGTTTCGGAGAACGAAATCTGCTACATCGAGTCGCAAGGTGTAAAGATGATGGCAGAGGTCATCAAGGTGAATGGCAAGTACGCCTCCGTACAGGTGTTTGAAAGCACCCGCGGCCTCAAGAACGGGAACACCGCCGAATTCGAAGGCCGCATGCTGGAAGCCACCCTGGGCCCCGGCCTGCTTTCCAGCGTGTACGACGGCCTGCAGAACGACCTCACCACCATGGAAGGCGTCTTCCTGCGCCGGGGAGAATACACAGAACCCATCAACCGGGAAAAACTGTGGGACTTCACTCCCCTGGCCAAGCCCGGCGATACCGTAGTGGCCGCCGACTGGCTGGGAGAGGTGAAGGAAGGCTGGCTGCCCCATAAAATCATGGTTCCGTTCTCCTTCCAGGGCTCCTACACCGTTAAATCCGTGAAAGAGGCCGGTTCCTATAACGTGGATACCGTCATTGCCGTGCTGGTGAACGAAGCCGGCGAGGAAGTACCCGTAACCATGGTACAGAAGTGGCCGGTAAAAATGGCCATCAAGGGCTATCGTGAAAAACCCCGCCCGGACCGCATCATGGAAACCGGCGTACGCGTGATAGATACCATGAATCCCATCGCAGAAGGCGGCACCGGCTTTATCCCCGGCCCCTTCGGCTGCGGAAAAACCGTGCTTCAGCACGCCATCGCCAAGCAGGGCGACGCCGACGTAATTGTGATGGCGGCCTGCGGCGAGCGTGCCAACGAGGTTGTGGAAATCTTCACCGAATTTCCGGAGCTCATAGACCCGCACACCGGACGCCACCTGATGGAACGTACCACCATCATCTGCAACACTTCCAACATGCCCGTAGCTGCCCGTGAGGCTTCCGTCTATACCGCCATGACCATCTGCGAGTACTACAGGGCCATGGGCCTCAAGTGCCTGCTGCTGGCCGATTCCACCTCCCGCTGGGCCCAGGCTCTCCGTGAGATGAGTAACCGTATGGAAGAGCTCCCGGGTGCCGACGCCTTCCCTGTGGACCTGTCGGCCATTATTTCCAACTTCTACGCCCGTGCGGGCATGGTAATCCTGAACAACGGGGAACGCGGCGCCGTCACCTTCATCGGCACGGTATCCCCCGCAGGCGGTAACCTCAAGGAACCCGTCACGGAATCTACTAAAAAGGCCGCCCGCTGCTTCTACGCCCTGGAACAGGGCCGGGCCGACCAGAAGCGTTACCCCGCAGTGGGTCCGCTGGAATCCTACTCCAAGTACCTGGACTATCCGGAAATTGTGGCCTATCTGAACGAAACCGTAGAGGAAGGATGGGTAGAGAAGGTGCTCACGGCCAAGAACCTTATCCGCCGCGGCAAGGAAGCCGCCGAACAGATCAATATCCTGGGCGACGACGGCGTTCCCATGAGTTACCACGTAAACTTCTGGAAGAGCGAACTGGTAGATTTCATCATCCTGCAGCAGGATGGCTTCGATCCGGTAGATTCGCTCTGCCCCATGGAACGGCAGCGCTTTATGCTGGACCTGGTGCTCAAGGTGTGCCAGAAAGACTACGAGTTTGAAGATTTCGAGAAGTGCCGCGAATTCTTCAAGAACCTCATCAACGAACTCCGCCAGATGAACTACTCCGTATATGAGAGCGAGCAGTTCTGGGCCTACAACGAAACCGTTAAGAAAATGATTGCTTAGATTATGGCAACAAAAGCATACCAAAGAATCTACACCCGGCTGGAAGGCATCACCAAGGCTACCGTGAGCCTCCATGCCCAGGGCGTTTCCAACGATGAGCTGGCCGTTGTAGGCGGAAAACTGGCCCAGGTAGTCCGCACCAAGGGCGATCTGGTAACCCTGCAGATTTTCTCCGGAACAGAGGGCATTCCCACCGACGCAGAGGTCACTTTCCTGGGAGAACCCCCTACCCTCAAGGTTTCGGAACAGCTTTCCGGGCGCTTCTTTAACGCCTACGGACATCCCATCGACGGCGGTCCGGAAATCGACGGCGAAACGCGCCAGATCGGCGGTCCTTCGGTAAATCCCTATAAGCGCCGCCAGCCTTCGCAGCTCATTCCCACGGGCATCGCGGGCATCGACCTTAACAACACGCTGGTGTCCGGCCAGAAAATCCCCTTCTTTGCCGACCCGGACCAGCCCTACAACCAGGTGATGGCCGACGTAGCCATCCGTGCCGACGTGGACAAGATTATCCTGGGCGGCATGGGCCTGTCCAACGACGATTACCTGTACTTCCGCGGCCGTTTCGAGGCCGCCGGCGCCCTGGACAAGATTATCTGCTTCATCAACACCACGGAGAATCCCCCGGTGGAGCGCCTCCTGGTGCCCGATATGGCCCTCACGGCGGCCGAATACTTTGCCGTGGACAAGAACGAGAAAGTGTTGGTGCTGCTTACAGACATGACGCTGTATGCCGACGCCCTTTCCATCGTGAGCAACCGTATGGACCAGATTCCGTCCAAGGATTCCATGCCGGGTTCGCTGTATTCGGATCTGGCCAAAATCTACGAAAAAGCCGTACAGCTGCCCACGGAGGGCTCCATCACCATTATCGCCGTCACCACACTGAACGACGGTGACATCACGCATGCCATCCCGGACAACACCGGTTACATCACCGAAGGCCAGCTGTACCTGAAAGCCGACACGGACACGGGCAAGGTTATCATCGACCCGTTCCGCTCCCTTTCCCGACTGAAGCAGCTGGTACAGAACAAGAAAACACGCGAAGACCATTCCCAGGTAATGAACGCCTCCGTACGTCTGTACGCCGATGCCCAAAACGCCAAAACCAAGCTGGAGAACGGCTTCGACCTTTCCGACTACGACCATCGCTGCCTGGCCTATGCCAAAGACTATGCGCGGGAGCTGCTGGCCATTGATGTAAACATTTCCATCACGGAAATGCTGGACACGGCCTGGAAACTGTTCTCCAAGTACTTCTCCCCCGCCGAAACGGGTATCAAGCAGGCATTAATTGACAAATACTGGAAAGCCTAATGGCAATTAAATTCCAATACAACAAGACATCGCTGACGGAACTGGGCAAGCAGCTCAAAGTGCGGCAGCGGGCGCTTCCTACCCTTCAGAACAAGGAAAGCGCCCTGCGCCTGGAGGTCCGCAAGGCCAAAACGGACAGCGACCGCCTTATTGAAGAGTTGGACGAAGCCCTGAAGCGCTACGACTACCTGGCCGCCCTCTGGAACGAATTCGAGCCGGGCCTCATAGCCATTACGGACGTGGACCTGTACACCAAGAAGGTTGCCGGCGTGAAAACGCCCGCCCTGGGAGATATCCATTACGAAATCAAGCCCTTCAACGCCTTCGTGAAACCCGCCTGGTATGCCGACGGGGTGTCCATCCTCAAGGAGCTGAGCCGCCTGGGCATCGAGAGCGAGGTCTATAAGGAAAAGGCCCGCATCCTGGATTACAACCGCCGGAAAACCACCCAGAAGGTGAACCTGTACGAGAAGGTGCAAATTCCCGGTTACCAGGAAGCCATCCGCAAGATCAAACGCTATATGGAAGACGAGGAGAACCTGTCCAAGGCTTCTTCCAAAATTGTGAAAAAACGCCACGCAGAGGAAGAGGAGGCCTCCCAGCTATGATTGCTCCCATGACCAAATATTCCTTTGTGCTCCTGAACGGGCAGCAGGAAGAGCTGCTGGAACAGCTGCAGGAACTGGGCCTGATGGACATCACCCGCTGCATCAAGCCGGTGGACGGGCAATCGCAGGAGATATCGGCCGAAATGGAACTGCTCAACGGCCTCATCCAGGGTATCCGCAAGGTGAGAATCCCGGAAGGGACAGAACCCACTTTTTACCAGGAAGACGATCTGGTACGGCTCGCCGGCGGCACCCTCATGCTCTATACGGAAACGCAGAATCAGATCAAGAACCTGGAAAAAGAAATAGCCGACAAAAAGATCTGGGGCTCCTTCGACCAGGAAATAGTGAGCCAGCTGGCCGATGCCGGCGTTCCCCTGCATTTCCATAAGGTGGGCACCAAACTCTTCAAGGAAGAATGGGCGCAGGAGTACGCTCTCTCCGTCATCAACCGCGGAAAAGACGGCGTTTACTTTGTGGTGGCGGGAGAAGATGCGCTGCCCGGAGAAGTCCCCGCCCCTTCCGGCGACGTCAGCCATGCCGAATCGGCCCTGCGGGAAAAGACCATCTTCCTGCACAGATTAGAAGGAGAAATCCTGGGGCTGCAGCAGCGCATTCCGGAACTGGAAAACAACTACAGGGCCGAATACGCCAGGCTGGACCGTTATCTGGCCGGCGTCAGCGCCGTTCCGGCAGCAGAAAACACCATTGTTACCCTGCAGGGTTTTGCCCCTACGGAAAAGGATGCCGAAGTTGTTGAAGTACTGGAGCGTATTGGCGTGCTCTATCTCAAGGAAGAAGCCGTTGCAGAAGACAACCCTCCCATCCAGCTTAAGAACAACTGGTTCGTCCGTCAGTTCGAACCCCTTACAGACATGTACGGGCGGCCCGACTACAATGAATTCGATCCCACCCCCTACATTTCCGTTTTCTTCCTGCTCTTCTTTGCCATGTGCATGGGAGACGCCGGCTACGGTCTTTTACTCATCATAGCCGGAATCCTGCTCAGGAAAGTGGACAGCTTCAAGGATATGGCCCCGCTTGTAACCATCCTGGGCGTAGGTACCTTTGTGGTGGGTATCGTGATGCACACCTTCTTTGGCGTGGACATTTCCACCCTTCCCTGGATTCCCGACTGGCTACAATCCATTATGATTACCGGCACCATAGCGGGCTTCGAGGCCCAGATGGTTCTGGCGCTTATAATCGGTATCATCCACCTTTGCCTGGCCATGGTGGTAAAAACCGTGTATGCCACCCGCAACAAGGGATTCCTGGGCTCGCTTAGCGTCTGGGGCTGGACCCTGCTCATTGTGGGAGGCGTCATCGTGGGCGCCCTGGCCATCCTCAAGCTGGTTCCCCCGGAAGTTACCAAATGGATTGTCATCGTGCTGGGTATTGTTTCCGCGCTGGGCATTTTCCTGTTCAATGACATCAAGCGAAACCCGCTCAAGAACATAGGATCCGGCCTTTGGGAAACCTACAACACGGTTACCGGCCTGCTGGGCGATGTTTTAAGCTACCTGCGCCTGTATGCGCTGGGACTGGCCGGCGGCATGCTGGGCAAGGCCTTTAACGACATTGCCTCCATGACCCTGGGCGACGGTTCCCTGGGCTTTGGCTGGATCAGTTTTGCCATCATACTGGTTATCGGCCATGCCCTTAACCTGGCCATGTGTTGCCTGGGCGCCTTTGTTCATCCGCTCCGTCTTAATTTCCTGGAGTTCTTCAAAAATTCCGGCTACGACGGCAAGGGACGCACTTACAGACCCGTGAAGAAATAAATTTTTAAAAACAATATCATTATGAACGAAATTTTAGGTTATCTTGGTCTCGGCCTCATGCTAAGTCTGGCCGGTATCGGCAGTGCCTATGGCACCACCATCGCCGGTAATGCCGCCGAGGGTGCCCTCAAGCGCGCCCCGGAAAAATCCAGCAGTTACCTGATTCTGTCTGCGCTGCCCGCCACGCAAGGCATTTACGGTTTCGTGGGTTTCTTCATGTGGCTGCTGGTGTATAAGTTCGACTTCGCCGCCAACGGTCCCATTCTCTTTGGTGTTGGCCTGGGTGTGGGTCTGGTGTGCATGCTGTCCGCCATCCGTCAGGGGCAGGTTTGCGCCAACGGTATCGTGGGCATCTCGCAAGGGCACGATGTCCAAACCAACACGCTCATTTACGCCGCTCTCCCGGAATTCTACGCCATTCTGGGCCTGGTAGGCGCCCTGATGCTCACGCTGGCCATCTAAATGAACCGTGCCCGCCTTGCACTTTGCATGCTGTCCGCCGCTCTGTGCTTAACAGGCTGCGGATATAGGGCACCGTTACACAAGACCGTCATCCCGGAAGCGGAAGATCCCGCTTTCGGGATGATTCGTCCCGCCTACCGCGAACTGGCGGCCACCGTTGCCGCCAGCACCGGTTTGCAACCCACACAAGGCAACAGCGTGGGTGTTATTCCGGAAAGGATGGACCGGCTGAACTGGATGCTGGAACAGCTGAAACTGGCCAAGCAGTCCATCTACATAGACATGTACCGTTACCGGGTAGATTCCAGCGGTACCGTCATCTACAACATCCTGGCCGAAAAGGCCCGTGCCGGACTGGACGTGCGCATACTCCTGGACAAGGGGGCTAACCGGACGGCAGATCTGAAAAGAATCCGGCAGTTGCAGGAGGCCGGTGTGAAGGTACAGTTTTTCCGCATCCCGGTTTTCGTTGCCGACTACATCTTTCCGTATGTGCTCACCTTCCACCGGGACCACAGGAAAATAGTAATTGTAGATGGAGAGACCGCCTGCATCGGCGGACGAAACCTGGCCGACTACTATTTCTACGACTGGAAAGACCTGGATGTCTGCTATACCGGCCCCGCCGTAAAGCAGCTCCTACAGGTGTTCCAGGAAAACTGGGACCGGGTAGCCCCGGAAGACCCGTCGGTTTCCCTGAAGCCGGTTAATCCCGCCATTGCCAGGCTGACGCCTCCCCCGGACGTCCGTTATTACACGGGAAAAACGGTACAGATTGTCCCGGACACGCCTGTAGATGAGGAGCTTCCGCTTAGGGACGCCTTAGAACTGGCCCTGGAACAGGCTACAGACTACTTCTACTTCCAGAGCCCTTACCTGCCGCCGCCCCCTTCCACCGTCCAGAAGTTGAAGGAAGCCGCCCTCAGGGGCGTTGACGTCCGCTGGATGGTCCCCGCCAAAAATGACGTTTTCATGCAGAAATGGATGGGAGAAACCCTCTATAAGGGCTATCTTCAGAGCGGCATCCGCATCTTTGAATGGACGGGCGAAATGCTGCACAACAAGATGTACGTCTCCGACGACTACCTCACCTGCCTGGGCTCTTCCAACGTGGATAACCTGAGCTTCTTCCTCAACTACGAAGTCTCGTCCCTGGTATACGACGAAGAGGTGGCAAAAGATGCCAGAAACGCCTTCCTGGAAGAAGAAAAGAATTGCCGGGAAATCACAATGGCCGATGTAGAAGCGTGGGATGCATTCCGCCTGCTCCGGAACTGGTTCTTCCGCATAGGAGCCGGCTGGTACAGCTAATACTCCCGCGGCCCAAAGATATCGGTGCCGATCCGCACCATAGTAGCCCCGTGCTTTACTGCCAGCGGCCAGTCCCCCGACATCCCGATAGACAACTGATCGAAGCCCGGCACCCCCAGGGCTTTAATCTTATTGAAGAGATTCTCTATTCTGATAAAATCTCTTTCAACCACTTCCATATCCTCCGTATTAGTCGCCATTCCCATAAGGCCCCTAATCCTTACGTATTCATAGGAGGAGGGTATTGCCTCTGAAACCTGTCGCCGCCCACGGCACATAAGTGGGTAACCATCGGCGGAGTCGATGGGAGGGACGAAGGGCGCAGCCCGTAGGGTTTCAGAAGCAATACCCTCCTCCATTACTATCGAAAGGATTTCTTCCTCCGTAAACCCGGACTTGGTTTCTTCGGCTCCCAGATGGAGCTCCAGGAGAATGTCAATGGTACGATTATTAGCTGTGCACCAGTTGTTTATGGCTTCCAGCAGGTGCTTGGAATCTACCGACTGAACCATAGTCACGTACGGCAGCACCAGCTTCAGCTTGTTGGTCTGGAGATGACCTATGAAATGCCACTCCACATCGGCGGGCATCTGCGGCGCCTTGGCCGCCAGCTCCTGCGGGCGGTTCTCGCCAAACAGGCGCTGTCCGGCATTGTAAGCCTCCATCAGGCGTTCCACCGGATGAAACTTGGACACGGCCACCAGACGTACATCGGCCGGGAGCGCAGAACGGAGGGTTTGAAGTGCTTCGGCAATCATAGGCTAAAAGTTCAGGGCTAAAGACACGCCGTAGCAGGAGCCCACCGGCGTAGGAGCGGCATAAGGCAAGGCCGATGCATGAACCTGGGCGGCCTTGGAATCCAGGTGGAACCACTTCCTTTCCAGCGGCAGCAACCAGTAGCCGATGTTCGCCCCCAGGATGCCGATACCGGCCCCGCCCAGCAGGTCGCTGGTCCAGTGCCAGTTGTTATAGACGCGCATGAAAGCGGTAACACCTGCCACCGTATAGGCCGCCAGGCCCCACCAGGGGCCGAATTCCAGCCGAACCAGCTCAGCAGCCAGAAAAGCCGTTACGGTGTGTCCGGAGGGGAAAGATTCGGTATTGGCGCCATTGGGACGCATAACGCCTGCCGTATGCTTCACCGTCCAGGACATGGCGGACGTGGCCAGGATGGCGGTCCCCACGGCAAGTAGCTGCTCCCAGGGACCGTGCTCCCCTGCTCCTATGGCCATTCCCAGCGCATATTCGGCATAGCCGGCATACTGCAGGTAGTTGTCAAAGGGGCGTTCTATCCCGCCGCTTACACGGAGCGCCCAGTCCCGTACCGGCTCATTCACATGCGCACGGTACCAGGGGCTGAGGGTACAAATAGCCCCGGTACCCACCAGGGCACCCGGGGCTATCAGTTTGGTCCATTTGAACTGTTCCGATGCCGTATATACCGAATCCCGGCGCTGAGCCCTGGAAGGCTGCAGGAAAACGGCTATAAAGGCAAGAAGGACCAGTAAACGCTTCATTACTTGCGGCCTTTCTTCTGCTGCTCCATCTGACGCTGCATCTTCTGGGCTTCTTCCAGGCGCTGCTGCCACTTGCTCTTGGGCGCAGGCTTGTTTTCGGCCGCCTTCACCTTGGCCACAATTTCCTCCGGATTCACAATCCACTTGCGGATAATCCAGGTTTCCAGCATGGTAATAAGGTTGGAAAGGAGGTAATAGTAGCTAAGACCGGAAGACAGGTTGTTACAGATGAAGAACATCATCACCGGCATCATGTACAGGCTCATGGCCCGCATCATCTTGGCGTTAGGGTCGTCTCCGGTGTTCTGGCCCTGCATGGTAATCTTGGAGTAGAAGAACATGGAAGCGGCCATCAGCAGCGCGAAGAGGCTGATGTGGTCCATGCCAAAGACGCTGGTGCTCCAGTGGATGACATCGTCGTAAGCACTAAGGTCTTCGGCCCACAGGAAAGGCTCCTGACGCAGCTGGATGGAAGCCGGGAAGAAGCGGAACATGGCCCACAGGATGGGCATCTGCAGCAGCATGGGGAGGCAGCCTCCCATCATGTTCACGCCCGCCTTCCGGTACAGCTCCATGGTTTCCTGCTGCTTCTTCATGGCATCCTCCTGCTTGGGATACTTGGCGTTGATCTTGTCGATAAACGGCTTGAGGGCGCTCATCTTGGCGCTGGAAGCGTAGCTCTTGTAAGCCAGCGGCAGCACCACAATCTTGATGAAGATGGTCATCAGCAGGATGATGATGCCGAAGTTGTCGATTCCCTTGTGCAGCCAGTCGAACAGCGGAATAATCACATACTTGGTGAATACGCCGATAATCTTACCGCCCAGCGGAATCACCTTCTCGTAGGAGTGACCATAGGCCTTGAGCCCCTTATAGTTGTTGGGGCCGAAGTAGAATTCGAACGGCACCTGGATATTGGCCGACCCCGTGGGGATATCGGCCCGCATGAGGGCATTGCACTGCATCAGGTTGTGTTCGGGATTGTCCTTCCCGGCAAACTTGATGCTGAATTCGCCATAGTTGAAGTTGCCCGGAGCGCGCATGATGGCGCTGAAGAACTGCTGCTGGAAGGCGAACCATTCTATCTTGTTGTCAAAGCGCTTGTTGCCGTCCCTGCCGTTGCCGATATTGGCCGGCTTGTTGTCATCCGGGAAATAGTAGTTGAGGCGGGAATACTGGCTTTCATTCTTGTAACCCTTCTCCATGCGGGGAATAACGGCCTCAAAATCCACATCGATGGAATTCACGTTGCGGGGAATGAGGTCCTGCATACCCACGAAGGACACCGTTTCGTTGAGCGAATAGGAATCCTTCACCAGGGTGTAGCGCTGCTCGATGTAGCCGCCATTGGAGAACGGAAGGCGCATAACCACGGTGGAATCCGAAGAAGCCTCCGGCACATACTGGAAATTGAATTTCCGGGTATCAACGGCCGTAGGGGCATATACCACGTATCCCAGCTGGGACTTCCCTTCCGGAATCAGATACAAGTCTGACTTGTCGTAATTGTAGTAGTCCTTAACGCGGACCGACCAGGGCTGACCGCCCCGGGTGGTGAATTTTACCTGCAGCTTCTCGTTTTCCAGGGTAACATAAGAGGCTTCGGCCAGGGCAGCCGCATTGAGCAGGGAATCCGAATAAACGGCCACCTGCTGGGCAGAGGCGGCAGCCGGGGAAATAGTCTCTTCCGCCAGCGCGGCTTCCGGATGTTCGGCCCGCCAGGCGCTGTCCAGCTGATACTGGGCATAGGCCTCGGCGGCGGCGATGGAATCCAACTGCGCCTGATACGCTTGCTGCTTTTTCACCTGCCGGCTCTGATACCCGAAGAAGCCCATCATGATGACGGCTATCAGGACAAAGCCGATGAGAGAATTCTTGTCCATAGGCTTTTACTCCTGTGCTTCCTCTGCCTCCTTGGCCCGGATTTCGGCCTTGAGGGCCTCCAGTTTGGCCTTGGCGGCATCAATACGTTCCTGCATCTGGGCCTTGAGCTTTTCGGCACCCTTGGAGAGGCCGAAGAAACCGATATTGTTCTCGTAGGTCTGGATTTCCTGCTGCAGCTGGTTGTACTGCTCCTTCAGGCGGTCGGCCTCCGTAAGCGGACGGCGTTCACGCTCCGGACGAACATTGCCACGGCCACCTTCACGACGCGGACCGCGGGCACCGAAGCCGGGGAATTTCTCGGCCATGGCCTCGCGATAGGCAGCCGTAACGGCTTCCTTCTCCTTGAACGGCACAAAGCCGATGGCGTTCCAACGCTCGGCAAAGCCCTTCTGGGCCTGGGCATCCTGGGCGGCGTCCGGGGTATAGGCCTGAATCTCCGCAATTAGGGCACGCTTGGCCTCCAGGTTGGCGGCAAAGTCATTGCCACCCTTGGGACGGTTGTCACGGGCGGTGAAGAAGGCGTCGCAGGCAGCGCGGAAACGCTTCCAGATCTGTTCGCTCTTCTTGCGCGGCACGGCACCAATCTCCTTCCACTCCTTCTGCAGCTCAATCAGACGGTCGCTGGTAGCCTTCCAGTCCGTGCTGTCCTTGAGCTTTTCGGCCTCCTCGATGATGGCCATCTTCTTCTCCAGATTGGCGTTCATGGAATCCTTGAACTCCGTAAAGGAGGCACGCTTGCGCTCAAAGAACTTGTCGCAGGCGGCACGGAAACGCTCGTACACCTTCTGATTGTCTTTGCGGGTAGCAAAGCCGATGGTGCGCCACTTGGCCTGAATGTCCTCAATTTGCTTGCTGAGGGTATTCCATTCCGTGGAGGAAGTGATTTCTTTGTCGGCAATGGCCTCCACCTCTTCGCAAAGGGAAACCTTGGCGGCCAGATTATCGGCCTGCTGGGCCTTGAGGCCCTCGAAATGGGCCTGGTAACGCTTGTTGATTACAGAAGTGGCGGCGCGGAAACGCTCCCAGATGGCGTCGCGGTACTCCTTGGCCACGGGGCCCAGTTCTTTCCACTGCTCATGCAGCTTCTGCAGCTCCTTGAAGGCCTCCACCACATTCTCGTCCTCGGCCAGCTTTTCGGCCTGCTCGCAGTACTGGGTTTTGGCTTCCAGATTCTTCTTGAAGTCCAGGTCCCGCAGTTCCCGGTTGATGTCTACCAGATCGTAGAACTTGGTTACATAGAGCTGGTAGGTATCGTTGACGTCGCGGAAACTCTGCTGGGGAACCGGGCCGATTTCCCGCCAGCGGTTCTGGATGTCCCGGAACTTGGGGAAGGCATCCTTCATGTCGCCGGGATTCTCCACCAGGGCTTTGAGCTCCTCGATAACGGCCTGCTTCTTGGTCAGGTTGTCTTCGCGCTGGGCGTCCTGCTCGCGGTTGTATTCGGCACGGGCTTTCTTATAATCGATATAAAGCGACTTGAACCCGGCCTCGATAGCGGCAAAGGGGCTCACCGGACCGCTCTGCAGGGGTACGGTAGCTTCATCCACCGATTCCTCCGTGGGTTCCACCACGGTAGCGTCTTCTCCGGCAGCCGCCTTCTCGCGGGACAGCAGCTTATAGAAAGCGGATTTGATGGCTTCCGCCTCCTTGGACCGCTTCATGCGGTCTTCGCTTTCACTCAGTTTCTGGAACAGCTCGGAAAGCTCGGCCAACGTTTTGTCGGCATAATTCACCACCGTCTCCTTCACCTCTTCCACGGCTTCCTCCACTTTCTCCTTAACCTCTTCCACTTTGGTTTCCTCTTTGGCCTCCTCTGCAGGGGCTTCCACGACGGTTTCTTCCACCACGGCGGCAGTTTCCTGTTCCTTAGGGGCTACATCTGCGGTTTGGGGATTCACCATAACCTCAGGCTTAATTTCTTCACTCATGATTAGTAATTCAAAAGTTTAACATATTTTGTGCAACTTACAAAGTTAATAATATTTCCGTAAATAAACATAAAATACTATTTTTGCAGTAGAAAAACACCCGATTATGCTTAGAATCGACATCATTACCGTAGTGCCCGAACTGCTGGACAGCCCCCTGAGCCACTCCATTCCCGGCCGCGCCATCAAGAAAGGCCTGGTGGAAGTACATGTGCACAACCTGCGCAAGTACGGCCTGGGTCCGCGCCTTACGGTGGACGACTATTCCTACGGCGGAGATGCGGGTATGGTCATGATGGTGGAACCGGTGTTCAACTACATCAAGGAGCTCACGGCCGAACGCCATTACGACGAAATCATTTACATGGCTCCGGACGGAGAAATCTTCAACCAGGGCATGGCCAACGAGCTTTCCCTCAAGGAGAACATCATCATCCTCTGCGGCCATTACAAAGGCATAGACGAGCGTATCCGGGAGCACCTGATTACCCGAGAAATTTCGGTGGGAGACTTCGTCGTGAGCGGCGGAGAAATCCCGGCCGCCCTGGTGGCCGATGCCATCATCCGTCTGGTGCCGGGCGTGCTCACCGACGAAACATCGGCCCTAAGCGACTCCTTCCAGGAAGGGCTGGTCTCTCCCCCGGCCTATACCCGTCCGGCCGAATTCAACGGCTGGAAGGTACCGGACGTACTCCTTAGCGGCAATCCTAAACTCATCCGCGCCTGGCAGGACGAACAGGCCCTCCAGCGCACGCGGGAACGCCGCCCCGGCTTACTGGAAGACAAGGCGTGACGGGAAAAAGCCTCATACCGGCCCTGTTTACACT
>Ga0265300_10003103_pt1 | contig 13782 bp, 16 predicted proteins | sample AusTroGonzalo_MG_FD_193482 | JGI IMG/M metagenome (GOLD analysis project Ga0265300, IMG submission 193482) | Bovine rumen microbial communities from tropical cattle in Woodstock, Queensland, Australia - Gonzalo_03 | ecosystem: Host-associated > Mammals > Digestive system > Stomach > Rumen ... | reverse complement strand
TATGCTTATTCAGGATACGATTGTTAGGCTTGTTGGTCTCACTATACGGGAACTTAATCCCTGCAGCAGCCAACTGTCTTCTTACGAAGTCCTTAGCCTGTACATGAAGTTCTTCTCCCTGCTGATTTATATTGACCACAATGGCTCTATGGCCATATGCTCGCAGAAGGTCTATCAGGTATTCCGTTGCGTGATTTAGGCTATCCATCATATTTTTTCTAAAGTTCTGATCACATGAATCACCACTCCCCAGACCTCGAAATACTCAGGGGTGTCAATTTTGAATATTGGGTATTCGTCGTTGGCAGGGCGCAGCTCTATATAGCCATCGTCTTTATGTTTTAGATCGAGATATTTCATCGTAAATCCTTCACCACCCCACCAAGCCACGACAATGGAACCGTCGTGCGGCTGAACAGCCCTGTCGATAATCACTCGGTCGCCGTCGAAAATGCCAGCCTCTATCATGGAATCTCCTTCGACATCACCATAGAACGAAGCTTCTGGATGTTTGATATAGTCGCGGTTGAAGTCCAGCGTTTCGTGCGAGTAGTCAATGTTAATCGGAAATCCCGCTGCAACCTCCGCATGTTCCAGTTCTAGTTTGGTGTCAAATACACCTTTGATTATCTTAATGTTACCCATAAATCCTAATAAATCTCAAATTCAGGCACAAATTTACGCATTATTATTCATATTTCGCCTTAAATGACTAAATTTGCAACAATTATTAATAATATAGTAGTCTGGCAAACTGTGAGCGATATGAACTATTACTATCCATTTGGTGAAATCGTCCATCCTCTGGTTCAACAAGACAAGACACCTAAAAAGGTGTTTGTCCTTGGAGTCTATGCAAGTGCTGTTCATGCCCGCTGGAAGATTGGAAGCAAAACAATATGTCCAGCCATGGCTGTTGCCAGTGAACCGATAATCTTTTGGGATGGTAATCCAGAAGAAGCTGCTGAGATTATCAGCAGAATACACCTTCCAGAAGGACTTGGAACACTTGAACCTGCAGGCAGTCACTTGAATGGGCCTTCGGCAAAGGTTTTGGATGAACATATCCTGGCACCACTGGGCTTCACACGAAAAGATGCCTGGCTTTGTGACTTATTGCCAGAAACAAGAATTAATGCCGGGCAGGCAAAGGTGATAAAGGAGAAATACGAGCCACTGATGAAAGAATATGGCTTGAATCCTGTGACTATTCCACCGCGTCCTACGATGTTCTGCGACCAGAAGCGCAGTGAGGAGATCCTATCAGAACTTGAAGAATCACAAGCCGGACTTCTTGTATTGCTTGGGGACATCCCCATTCAGCAGTTCCTGAACAGAGTGGCCAACGTTAATTATACGACCCTACAGGAATATGTTGACATCTATGGTTATGGGAACAGTTCCGATACAATTATCTATAATCGTAAGATATCTGTCCTTCCTCTTGCTCACCCCAGACAAATAGGTGCTTTGGGTGCCCATAGTGAAAAATGGAATATTGCTCACCATAAATGGGAAAATAAGGCATAATTGAATCTTACAGATAACAAAACGACTCTATTCCCACGTCCATCCCCATTGGGACGGAGGCGGAAATATGCGTCATAAAAAGAACCTAAAATCTTAAAAGTTAAATCTTGAATAGTTGAAGATGGATGCTGATGTTCTCGTTGTGTTCATGCAGTACGTTCTGGAGTTGGTGAACGTACAGCACCTTCTGATTATGGAACACAGGAACATCGTCCTTGATTACAATCTTATTATCGCTGCCAAGCTGGGGATGCGTAAACGCATTTGCTCCGGTTTTGTCCTTCACCCAGCCATTCTTTTCGAGCAGTAGTGTCGTTATGGGGATTGGCTCGATTCCACTTGGATAGAGCATAATCTCGTCTGTGCTGATGTCACTACTGTCATCGTACAGTTTTGCTTCGGCAACAAGCATACCGTTCTTCTTGTAAAGGGATGTGATTCTGGCGATCTCGTCGTTATTCTTCACCCACGACCCTACTGCTAATTCCTTTGAGTCTATTATTACCTTATTCATAATTTTATTTATTGAATTAATGATTTATGTACGCACATACACGCACGAAAATATTATCCTGTTCGCACAGACACAGGCAAGATGCATAATCTCAAAAGAGGTTACTTAGGGTATTGAACTAAGCATAACGATTGTATGGCAACCATCTGTAGCCAGCCAGGAACTGGGGTCGCCAAGTCAAATAACTGTGTACCTTTTTCTTTACCATAACAAAAATTTCTATATTTCTATATACTGTACAATGGATTACCCATCGCGAATTTTGGCTGCAAAAGTACTAATTTACAGGAAAATAAACAAACGTTTTAGCAAAGATTATTGAAAATACGTCAAATCATTCGCTGTAATTGACCTAAATCAACCCAAAAGCAATATAATTAACACTGATTTGCAATATAAATATATGGTATATGGGTATTGCTTTAACACTTTGGCAATATTGAAATGTTAAAATTCAAAGATTTTGCTGAATTTACTTCTATCATCATTTTTTCTTCGTTCCTTTGCACCCCGAAAACAAAAATGTATTAGTTCAAACAAGGTAAAAAGATGAGTTACTTTACAATTTACTTCATTGGCCTGACAGTCATCTTTGTCATCTACTATGCGGCCATGGTCGTCCTCGACCTGAAAGCCCAGAACGAGGTGAAGAGCGAGGTTGAGACTATCGAGGTTCCGAAGCCTGCTCCTGATGCGCCTCCTACTGATGTTGAAGAGACAGCAAACGGCGGCTATGTCATCAAGAACAAGAAGAACGGCACCGACGGCTCTAATGCAGATTCCGGCAACCAGAATCAGGGCAATGCCGCTCATGGTGACAAGGCCGAGAATGTCATGAGCCATATCCAGAGCCAGTTCAAGCCCGTCAAGATCCTGTCGGAAGCCGAGTTCACGCATAAGGAGATGATGGAAATCCAGATCAATGGCGGTGTCACTCCCGACGGCAACCTAATTCCGCAAACCCGTTTAAGACTGTAAGCTATGCGCCGAAGAATCCTATCTGCACTACCACTCCTGATGCTCTGCCACATCCTCCCGGCTACTGCCGAGACGCTGGTTGACGGCGGGGCCGTTGACTATAACATGGGCGCCGAGGGTCTGTACAGTATGACCGAGTTCCTGCTGGTGATGATGCACTATGTAACGCTCGTCCTTTATGCCATCGCCACGCTGACGGCCATCGTCAACGCCCTTCAGATATATATCAAGATGAACAATCAGGAGGGTGACATCTCCAAGTCAATCATGATGTGCTTCGGTTCGTGCCTGTTCCTTGTGATAGCCACGTTCGCCCTGCCAGGATTCTTCGGAATCGTACGTTCCGACAACGTAGTATTCGGCTGGTAGTCAGCCATAACCATAACCATTTTTCGTTCTTTATTCTATTCTAATGAGTTTCGTTTTTTAATCTACAAGTTTTCAGGTAACACAAATTATTCAAAAAACAAAATGATTTTCGCGAACTTAAAGAATGGCTGCAAGCGTGCTTGCAACCTTGTAAAGAACAACCGTGCCGTGCGTCTCTGCGCCCTCGTTGCCGTGTGTCTCACATTCAATGTTGCCACCGCCCTGGCCGACAGTGGCGCAGGCTACGAGGCTGGTAAGAACGCCATCAGCCAGGCTTCTGAGCAGATTGCCCAGTACGTCCCCATCGCCACCAAGCTCTGCTATGCCATTGCCGGTGTCGTGGCCATCGTCGGTGCCATCTCCGTGTATGTGAAGATGAACAACGAGGAGCAGGACGTGAAGAAGTCGATCATGATGATCATCGGCGCATGTGTCTTCCTGATTGCCGCTGCCCAGGCTCTGCCTCTGTTCTTCGGCATCGAAGACGGTGTAATCACTGGATTCTAAATGAGCAGTACAGTGAACACCAGCTACCCGGAGTACCCAGTTTTCAAGGGGTTACAGCGACCCCTTGAATTCATGGGCCTCCGCGGTCGCTACATCTACTGGGCGGCGGTCACTGCGGGCTGTGCCATCCTCTCGTTCATCGTCGTCTACTCGCTGCTGGGCTTCGTTGTCGGACTCGTCGTGCTCACGGTGATAGCTGCCGTCGGCATCGCCCTCATCATCCTCAAACAGATGAAGGGTCTGCACACGAAGAAGGAGTTCCAGGGCATACTCATCTACCGGCGCGACTCGGAGATATAGCCCGACGATACGCCCATACTTGAATAAGAAAATACGTAAATACAACTATACAGCAATACCACCATGACGCTATATGTCATCCTAACGTTCCTCTCCGTCCTCGCGGGCATGGCAATCGCCGTCCGCGCTTTCGGCACAGGCGGCAAGCGAGCTAAGGTTTTCGATGATATCTACTTCTCCGTTGAGGACGTTGACGGCACGGGCATCATCTACACCAAGTCGGGCGACTACTCGGCGGTGATGCAGATCGAGAACCCCGTGCAAAAATACTCTGCCGACACCGACAGCTACTACGACTACCAGCAGCTCTTCACCAAGGTCTGCCAGTCGCTCGGTGAGGGCTACATCCTCCAGAAGCAGGACATCTTCATCCGCAAGCGCTTCGACTCGTCGGAACTGATGGACGGCGGCAAGCTCTCCACCCTCCAGCAGTCCTACTTCCGCTATTTCAACGGGCGCGAGTACACTGAGGTCAAGACCGTGCTCTGCATCACGCAGGAGAACCGCAAGAGCCGTCTGTTCAGCTACGATGCCAAGAAATGGCGCGAGTTCCTCGACAAACTCAACAAGGTGCGCGACCAGTTCCTCGCCGAGAAGCTGCCCGTGCGCTTCCTCAACGGTGCCGAGTGTCAGGACTATGCCGACCGTTTCTTTGCCATGAACTTCCGCGACGCCCACTATTCCATGACCAACTTCAAGGTTGATGGCGAGGACATCCTGATGGGCGACCGACGTTGCCGTGTATTCAGCCTGGTCGATGTCGATAACATCAACCTGCCCACCATCATCCGTCCCTATACGCTGATGACGGTCAACAACAGTGAGATGCCCGTTGACCTGCTGGCAGGCATCGACAGCATCCCCGGCATCGAGTCAGCCGTCTATAACCAGGTCATCTTCATGCCCAACCAGAAGCATGAGCTGGCCATGCTCGACAAAAAGAAGAACCGCCACAGCTCTATTCCCTCCCCCAGCAATGCCCTCGCCGTCGAGGACATCAAGAAGGTACAGGACATCATCGCCCGTGAGAACAAGCAGTTGGTCTATGCCCATTTCGGCCTGACCGTCTGCCTCTCCCGCGATGCCAGCATGTCTAAGGCCAACAACTATCTGGAGAACTTCTTCAGTCGCATGAACATCCAGATTTCCAAGCGTGCCTACAATCAGTTGGAGTTGTTCGTGGCTTCGTTCCCCGGCAACAGTAGCCGACTCAATGCCGACTACGACAGGTTCCTGACGCTCAGCGACGCAGCCCTCTGCTTGATGTATAAGGAAAGCCAGCAGCACGGTGAGCAAACCCCGCTGAAGTTCTGGTATACCGACCGCCAGGGTGTTCCCATGCCCATCGACTTCACCGGCAAGGAAGGCTCTGAGAAGATGACCGACAATAGTAATTACTTTGTTCTTGGCCCCAGCGGAAGCGGTAAGAGCTTCTTCATGAACACTGTCATGCGCCAGTTCTTCGAGCAGGACACCGATGTTGTCATCGTCGATGTCGGCAACAGCTATCAGGTGCTCTGTCAGGTCAAGGGCGGTGTCTATATCTCCTACACCAAGGAGCATCCCATCAGCATGAACCCCTTCAAAGTGACGAGCGAGGAGTATGAGAAGAACTTCGACGAGAAGAAGAACTTCATCAAGAGCCTTATCTTCCTTATCTACAAGGGCAACAGCGAGTACAGTAAGGTACAGGAAACCATTCTGAACAAGGTGGTCTTCGAGTATTACGAGGAATACTTCCATCCCTTCGAGGGTTATTCGGAGTCCGAGCGCAAGGAACTGCGTGAGCGTCTGCTGCTGACCGACAAGACCAACGGAGCCTATGAGAAGTTCGTCAAGGAGCAGAACGAGAAGTTCCGTGAGGAGCAGGAAGCCAAGGCTGCTGAAAACACCAAGGAAGAAACTGTAGAGGAGCCGCTGCGCGACCGCACGATGGAGAAAATTGAGAAGCTTCGCAAGCTGGCCAATGACCCTGCCGCTGCCGAAGGTGAGGTCATTGCCGCCAACCACCAGATTCAGCGTCTGCTTCCTGAGACCATGAAGGATCGTTATCTCATGGAGATAGACCACCGCATCGACGAGATGGAAGACCGCCGTAAGCAGCTACGTGTCAAACAACTCATGTTCAACACCTTCTATGAGTTCTCCCTCCAGCGCATCCCCCAGCTGATGGAAGAGATGAACCTCGACCCCTCGAAGTTCGACATCCACGACTATGCAGCTATCCTCTCCACCTTCTACAAGGGCGGCGAGTATGAGGAAACCCTCAACAGCGATATGCAGTCCTCCCTCTTCGATGAGAAGTTCATCGTCTTTGAGCTTGACCAGATTAAGGACAACCCCGTGCTGGCTCCTATCGTGCTGCTTATCATCATGGACGTGTTCACCCAGAAGATGCGTATCAAGAAATGTCGTAAGACGCTGGTGATTGAAGAGGCATGGAAAGCCATTGCCACCCCGTCGATGGCCGAATATATCCAGTACCTCTACAAGACAGCCCGTAAGCACTGGGCTTCCGTCGGCGTGGTCACTCAGGACATTCAGGACATCACGGGCAACAAGATTGTCAAGGATGCCATCATCAGCAACTCAGGCGTGTTCATCCTGCTTGACCAGAGCAAGTTCAAGGAGAAGTTCGCGCCCATTGCCGACACCCTTGCACTGACGGAGATTGACAAGAAGAAAATCTTCACCATCAACCGTCTGGAGAACAAGGAAGGTCGCGGACAGTTCAAGGAAGTCTTCATCAAGCGTGGTAATAACGGCATGATCATTGGTGTGGAGGAACCCCACGAGTGCTATATGGCCTATACCACCGAGAAGATTGAGAAGGAAGGACTGATGCTCTACCATGACCAGCTGCACTGCGACTTTGAAGAAGCCATCCGTCGCTATTGCGAGGATTGGGATCGTAGTGGCATCAAGAAGCCCATTGAGTTTGCGCAGAAGGTCAAGGCCGCTGGCCGTGTTCTGAATCTTCCCCCTGTACTCAGAACCATAGATTATTAAGCCATATCAGTTATGAAGTACCGTATCTTTGTCATATTCGTTCTTTCGTTCATCAGCCGTTCCATGTTGGCCGGAGGCTATTACAGTGTCAATATCGACTGGAAGACAGCCCAGGCCATGCTCCTTGCCTATAATACGGAGGGAGCCATGGAGCTGATGGGCGATGAGAGCGTCCGTGTGATGCTGAAGCATTATCGGAATGCAGAGATTGCCACGGCAGGTATCTTCATGACTAAGTACATGGATTACAAGAATCTTCGCGATGCAGGCAAGTTTGGCAATGCGCAGGAGAATGCCTACTATAAGCGTATCTACCGCCTTGTCAGCGAGAATATCATCCCCAAGACGATTGACGTTGCCAAGCTGATGGTTCAATATCCCGACCGTGCGCCATATTGGGTGCCGTTCCTCATCAAGACCACCGAGGACACCAAGAGCCTCTGTATGCAGTTTGAGAGCGTTGTTACCAATAACGCCCTCAGTTTTGGTGACATCCCTTTCCTTCAGATAAGCGATAATGTCAAGGCGATGTTCGACCTCCAGCATCTTGGAGGTATTGACTGGAAAGCCACCTTCGATGATATGACGACACTTGCCGACAATATCACCAAGGAGGACTTGCAGGCAGACCTGGACGACATTGTGGCAACAGGTGCTGCCATTGCCAGCGCAGGCGGGATCAATGACAATATCATGAGCAACAGCCGTGTCGCCAGTCTGTTCGGTGGTGTTCCATCAAAGATATACAACTTGTATAATAATGTAGGAGCCATCTATGAGGGGATGACGGGTGCCGGAATCGAAAGCGCAGTCCTCGGATTGCTTGGCAGCAGGGACTCTACAGCCCTGTTGAACCTCTTTCAGAGCAACAGCTATGACATCGGGCAGATGATTTCCGACTATAGCACAAGCGAATACAATAGCTACTATACTCAGAGATACTATATCTATTATCGTACTCCCGCAGGCTATCATATCGGTTCAGATGGAAAGCTTCAGGTGACAAGCTGGATTACGAAAGAGGTCTATGATGATGTCTTCGACAGTTATAGTATGGACTTGAACGCATTCCTTTCCACGATGAATGCCAAGCTGAACTACTACAACACTAAGGATGAGAACGGCCAGCAATACTACATCGGCACTGATCCCAAGCACTATTATCAGACTACCGATGCAGCCAAAGTCAAGGGCGTTTCAGCCGTTACCTTTACCGTTCATTGTACAGACGGCCAGAAACTTGGTGAAGGCAGTACCTCATGGAAGGAGAACGGCGATCAGGGCAAGTCGCTGAGCGAAAACAGCAAGCGGTTCGCTATGGAAACGAGCCTTGAAGACACCAATCCCACCGCAGAGCTTGACCAGATGCTCAGCGACAAACAGGCTGAGATTGATGATCTGGAGAGTCTGATTTCAAGCCTTGAACAAGAGCAGACGAATATCTCTGTTCAGCTTCGCGACCTCGGCTATGATGCAGACTTGATGGCCCGGTACAATGAGCTTCAAAGCCAGATCAATACTCTTGAAAGCAAGCTGGCAGATGCAAAGTAAAGCTACCGCCAGATTCAGGAGGCTATTGAAGAAGCCAGAGAGGAATTTTCCAATGAGACAGATGACGTGACACGCATCCCAGCTATCATGCACAATGTGCAGTCAGCCTACCATATCACATGGCAGGGAGAAGGTTACTGGAGTGGCTATGAGTATATCCGCAAGGGTAAGATGGACGGTATGGAGAGCCTTGTCACTTTCCGTGCCAGACTCAGCCTGCAGCGCAAGCCCAAGTATTTCCTCGGCATCCGCATCCACCGTGCCATTCTTCAGATAGATTGGGAGTTGACATCCGAGTACAGCTATTCGGATGTTGTGGAAGTCATGGATGTCGATCCCGACCTTGATGACCAGCAGCGGGCAGATATCATCAACAACCGACTGTCAGAGATAGCCCAGGACTATCCTTCATGCACCGTTGAAGCGGAATACCGGAAGGCCACCCCTGTTGAAGTGGAAGATGAGGATGACGGTCTGCCGCATCTGATTTGGGCCAGTGAGCGTCTGGCCATTGCCCGTGATATAGAGTCCAGACTTGTCACTATCTATACCAAGTTGGCCATGCTCGAACGGTATATCAAGACCAGCCAGAGCCTGACAAGTATGCTGTTCAATACCGTAATGAACGGCATCGACCACAGCAAGCGCAGGTCTATCGGCATCGAAGCCCTTAACCGTTGGAAGGAAAGTGCCAGTCAGGCTGTCGTGCCGAATAACAGGCGCAGGAAAGAAGAGCCGGGAGGTGATATATGAGGCGTTTTCTGAAAAGATGGTCAGAGGATATCAGGCTATGGATTCTCGTCTATGTATGCCTTACAGTCCTGTCGGCCATGCTCGGATGCACACTGTCCATCATTTTGATGGCATATATAAACATTTAGGTATTAGTTCAAAACATTAAAAAACAAAGTAATGAAGAGAAAAGAATTGATTAAGAAACTCGAAAAGAAAGAGAAGGAGCTGAAGGGGCTCATCAGCATGGGAAATCAGCTGGGTGAAGAAATGGCGAATGCCATGACCAAGCATGTGTATGCCTTGGTTGACCTGAATTATCAGCTCGATGATGTTCAGGGTAAGTTGAAGCAACTCAAAGGAAAATGTTGACGTATGAGAAGCTACTGCCGATACCTGTTATTGCTTGTTATGCTGGTGCCTCAGACGATGATGGCACAGTTCAACTTTGACGTGGAAACCGTCGAGGCACTTATCCGTGACCATAAGCGCATCCGTTCCGTGCTGATGGTACGTGACGGTATCGAGCAGGCTAACGAAGTGCTTCACCAGTACAGTAAGAAGGCCGTGGAGAACCATTACGAGGTCAATGTGAGCCTCGATGAGTTCACCCGCCTTTTTGATGTGCTTGATCTGATCGCTAACAGTACTACGACTGTCATGAATGCTGCCAACACCTATACCGATGTCAAGAAGAGACTCAATGACTATAGGAATCTCATTGACGAGTATAACGAGAAGCTGCTGTTGCGTGGCAATATTCAGATGGGTGACACGCTCATCATCAGCGTAGGTGCAAAGGCGATGGATCAGATTGCAGAGGACGGCAAGGACATCTATGCATCCTTGACAGCCATCATTGCCTACGGTACGGGAAAAGTTCCCTGTAACACATCCAACCTCATCAGCATCATCCTGCATATTGACGAGTCACTGGATGACATCCGCAAGACCATCAACACGGCCTATATGATAACCTGGCGATACATACAGATTCGCCTGACCTACTATAAGGGCGAAGTCTATCGCAACAGGAATGTCCGTGAGATAGGTGCCGATGCGCTCAGCCGCTGGAAGAAATCCTCTGTTGATGCTTTGAATAAAGGAAGATAGGAATATACGAATATGACAATACATAAATACGAGAATATGAAAAGACAGCTTATCACAGCATCATTGGCAATGGTGGCATTCCTGACGGCTGAAGCCCAGAGTGTCACCTATAACCATGATGAGTCAGTCATGAATCAGGTGACTGTGCAGGAAACAGGTTCTGGCAGTCTGACTCCTGATCTCTACTATGATGTCTTGCACAAGAATTACCGCAACAGCGCATCAGAGACAAACAAGCTCTCCTATCGAACCATGACGGCTGCATATATGAAGCTTCAGGAACCCTATGCCGAGAGGATTGACTCAGACTTGGTGAAACGTTCCAAGGTCGAGGCAGCCAATCTTCTCGACAGGGAGGTTGATGCAGCATGGCTCGTGGAGAAAGGAAAGGTCAACGGTGCCCTTGACCATTTCAGGGAACACATCGAGGAGATCACCCTTGCCGGAGGCAGCTACAAGACTTATGAGAACTGGAAGGAAATCTATGATATGATGGTGTCTGGAGTCCAGTATATCCAGGATGGCTATATCCCCAATGCGGAACGTCAGACACAGTATATGCAGATTTGCAAAGACGTAAAGGAGCGTGATGCCCGGCTATTGAAACAGCTGAGACTACTGAAAGAACGCCGTAGCCTTGCATGGAGCAGTCACAAGTTCCAGAGAGCCAACGGGCTTGTCAGGACAAGTAGCCTGAACAGCATGACCCGCTGGAAGATGGCTGCTGTCAAGGCAATTCAGGCAAGAAGAAATTAATGACCATATAAACAAAGAAAAAAATGGCAGAGATAGGAGATATTGAGCCGATGGTAGATGAAGCCTTTGACTTCATGGGTGTCGGCCTTTTGGAAGACGAGATTGACGATGTGATATTCCAGACGAACCAGTTCCTGCTGAACTCAGACTTCATCGGCAGCAACGGTCCGTTTTGGTGGATCCTTCAGATGAGCATGTGCCTTGGTGCGCTGTTCGCCATAGTGATGGCCGCTGGCATGACCTACAAGATGCAGGTTCGCCATGAACAGCTTGACGTGCTGAAAATCCTGCGTGTGCTGGGGGTATCGATGATTATGATGTTCTGGTATCCCCCTTCGACAACAGGTGTCGGTCCGCAGAGTGTGAACGGCAGCTTTCTGAGCATCCTTGCATATATTCCCAACTGTATCGGTAGCTATACCAATGCCCTCTATGAAACAGAGGCCGCACAGGTGCAGCAGAAATATGATGAGGTCGTGCCTTATATCAAACAACTTAATGACAGTGTGATTGCCAAGCGCGAGGAATACACCTTCCTCCTTGACAAGCTGAAGAATACGGATGACTCAGCCCTTGACATGGGAACGGCAGACGATATGCGCCGACAGGAAAAGGAGATTACGGCACAGTATGCCAAGGTTGTCACCGCCGGAACCATCGTGTTCCTCGACAAGCTGCTGATGTTCCTCGCCCTGATTATCTACCGCATCGGATGGTGGGCAACGATGTATTGCCAGCAGATCCTGCTCGGAATGCTGACCATCTTCGGACCTATACAGTGGGCTTTCTCCCTGTTGCCGAAATGGGAAGGAGCCTGGGCGAAGTGGACTACCCGCTATCTGACCGTTCATTTCTACGGTGCAATGCTTTACTTCGTTGGTTTCTATGTCCTTCTGCTCTTCGACATCGTGCTCAGTGTGCAGTTTGAGGACTTGAAGGCCGCTACGGATGTAGGTACGTCGGTCACGGAGTATATGGGCAATGCCTTCTTCTCGGCTGGATACATGCTTGTGGCCAGCATTGTGGCCTTGAAGTGTCTGAACCTTGTTCCAGACCTTGCAGCATGGATGATTCCTGAAGGTGACACAGCCTTCTCTACACGTAACTTCGGCGAGGGCGTGGCAGCCCAGGCAAAGGCCAGTGCCACTGGCGTTATTGGCTCGATAGCAAGATAAAAAACAGATATAACAATGAGTGTATTAAAGAATGTAGAAAACAAGATCAAGCTCGTGGCGATTACCTGCGGGCTGTTCCTCTTCGGCTGCATCATCATCAGCCTTGGTTCAATGCTTACTGCCAGACAGATGGTTGATGATGCGCACAAGCAGATTTATGTGCTTGACAGTAATGTTCCCATTCTGGTCAAGCAGACCTCTCAGGAAGTAACTCTCGACATTGAGGCCAAGGCAGACATTGAGATGTTCCATCACCTCTTCTTCACCCTGGCACCTGATGACAAGTACATCAAGTACACGATTGACAAGGCCATGTACCTCGTTGACGAGACGGGACTTGCGCAGTACAATGCCCTGAAGGAAAAGGGCTTTTACAGTACCATCATGGGTACGAACATGCTGTTCAGCATCTTCTGTGACAGCATCAAGTTCAACCGTGACTCCCTGAACTTCACTTATTATGGCCGTCAGCGTATCGAGCGACGTTCAACCATCCTTTGGAGGCAGCTTGTTACCGCAGGTCAGCTGAAACGTGTGCCGCGGACGGAGAACAACCCCTACGGATTGTTGATAGTCAACTGGAGAACCTTGCTCAATAAGGATCTGGAAGAGCGTAGGAAGAGTGAATACTAAAAGGATTTTCGTTTTAAAACCATCAAGAATATGAGTATCAAGAAAATGTTCGTCGGGGAAAAGATGCCCGACAAGAATGATCCCAAGTACAGGGAACGCTATGAACGTGAGGTAAACTATGGCCGTCGCTTCGCCGACAAGACAGGTATCAGCTGGATGGCCAGAAAGCTCCAGCATATCGCAGACAATCACCGTTGCGGATTTCTGATTGTCGTGTTTGGTATCGTCCTGCTCTGTTTTGTCTTCAATATCTGCCGTATGGTCAACAGTTACAAGGCAGGAGCAGGAAGAAAGGGAGTGGCCGTTGAGCGTGTGGACTCTGCCCTTCAGAAGAAGAGCGTCCACGTCCATGAGCTGCCAGCCGATTACGAAAACTATTATAAGAAGACTGGTCATGAAGAATATTAATCTCAAACAGCCCAAATACATATTCCCGGCCATTCTCTATGTGCTTCTGTTGATAACAGGCTGGCTGTTCATCGACATGTTCACGACAGAGGTAAAGACAGTGGATCCACGTCTGATGGCAACGGAATATCTGAACTCTGAGCTTCCGGAGGCGAGAATTGACGAACGCCTTGGCAACAAGCGTGAGAACATGGTCAATGCCTTTGG
>Ga0265300_10003102_pt1 | contig 13785 bp, 4 predicted proteins | sample AusTroGonzalo_MG_FD_193482 | JGI IMG/M metagenome (GOLD analysis project Ga0265300, IMG submission 193482) | Bovine rumen microbial communities from tropical cattle in Woodstock, Queensland, Australia - Gonzalo_03 | ecosystem: Host-associated > Mammals > Digestive system > Stomach > Rumen ... | reverse complement strand
ATCGGTGGCATCTTCTTCAGACGGATCGTACTGCCAAGAACCGGCGTGAATACCGATAGCACCCTCGTGGCATTCGGCCTCAAGGAGAACCTTGTTAGTGTTAGGATTCTTTTCAGTCGACATCGGGTGTGCGATAATGCTGCTTCGACCAATACCAAGCGCGGTATGCTCGTGAGACACACGGAGAACTGCACGAGTTTCATCAAGCTGTTCATCATCAAGGTCATACGCATAAACACCGGCATACTTTTCGATACCGTAGTTCACGTAGTCTTCGTCATACTTACGGTTTTCCTTATAAGACGCATCGCCGTGAACGTACTGGGTCGCCGTCGAATAGTCGGAAATACCAAAGTTGATGTACTGAGCAGACGTTCGCATATAGCTGTAATTCTTCGCCACCACAAACGCGTTATGACGATATGTGTTACTGTCGATATAATGACTACCATTACCGATAATGAACAGAGGACGCATCAATTCAGAGTTGGACTGGCCAGCGACAAACTGGTGTCTTCCGCCAGCAACCGTATTGAAACCAAATGCAGCCGACGAATACGGACCTTCATTTTCCAATCGGATGAACTTGTTGAAATCGTTACATACAGGCAGCTGGTAAGTATGACGACGAGCTACATAGCCGTCAGTCACTTCTCCATTGACACCGGGGAAACGGTTCACCGAGTTGTCAAACGTAACCACAAGACCGTAAGAACGCATTTCCAGTGCCGTCACGGTACGGTCAAGATAGTTGCCCATATTCGGGATGCCTTTATCGTTATATACGCGAGGACGAGACAGACGGACAAAGTCGCCTACCTTAATATCGCCATATCCATAAGGAGCCGTATCATAGCCAGAGGAAATCCTATTCTGTCCAGAATGGAAACCAGACTGAGCCAACGTATCAGTCGTAATGAGAATCTGGTTCGGGCCGATAGTTCCATTTGCGTCCGCACCGTTTCCAGCTGCACCAGTCAGCTGAAGATTGTAGACACAACCATCCTCGGTCGTAAACGTATCTACGCAGTCAGTAACCGTATTGGCATTAGCCGCCTTCACATAACGCTGGAACGAGAACGCATAGCCACCGACATTGTTATTTTCGTTAGCGGCAAAGCCATACTGGCCAGTAACAAAGTTACCAAGGCCACCGGCTATTGCGCCATAGACACTCTGCACGGTTCCCCAGTGGCCACCAAGGATTCCGCTTTCTTCGCTATACACAAAATTGTAAGCACCACCAACGGCGGCACTATGCTTACCGTAAACTTGGTTATACAAGCCGTAGCTAAACGTATTCGGACCGAATGCATAAGAATCAGTACCGCCAGCGAGGGAATTAAGGGTTCCAAGCGTCTGATAGTTGGTGTCACGAACCTTCGCGACTTCCGGATTCTGAACGCCGATAATCGTACGGTCTGCACCGATCGTCATCTTGTCGTCAATGTCGAAGAACCATTCCCGTCCTCCACCGACGTGCGACGCATTATCACCGCTGAAACCCAGTGTATTGAGCGTATAATAGGCACGAGGGAACAGATAGGTTTCGAACTGGTCGAAATGCTTCGTAGACAAGTTCTCGTCGTAAATCGGCGTACGAAGGTTAATGGGAATCGGAGCACTGTTCGTGAACATCTTGGGGTTCACTTGGTTCTTGACCTTGTCCAGCCAGTACGAATCGTCGGCGACACCGACATCGGTCGTCGTCATCGTCATAATCTTCGAGTGCTGCACGATAGCGTAGGTTACCGGGGTATCGCTAACCATTCCTTGGCCGTCGGCGTACTGCGCGTCCAGCTTTTCGCGGATAGTATCAAACTGATCCTTGTCGAAACGAGTGTACTCCCACTCGGTATAGAAGGAACTCAAAAGGAAGATATCAGTCCTCGTCATCGTTACTTCCACACCAGCACGTTCCACCGTCCAGCCAGTGCTGGAACCGGCTGCCATTACAGAACGGATAAGTGCGTTGAGGACACTTCGAGAGTTATAGGTCAGCGCATCCAGCTGCTTAGTAAGCTCGTGTAGATTCGTAGACATATTCGTTGTTCCAATACATTTGCTCGTAGTTTATATGTTTCTAGGTGCTAGAAAAGCCAGTCTTTCGGACTGGCTGGGTATTTAGTTGGAATATTCGTACATTGGTGTACCAAAACCGCCCATCATCTGCGACCCTATACCAGCCGCCGAGTAATCTCGGCCTTTCTGGTACATTTCGACCCTTTCCGGCATCATCGGCTGCATATTCGAGAACTCGGCCTTCTTCATAGCGTCGTTGTACATCTCAATATGGCGGTGACGGTCATAGATTTCCGGGTTAATCCACATATGGGACGGCCTGATGACCTTGTTGATTTTGAGCAGCTGGTCTAGGCACTTCGCGGCCATCTTGAAGTTCCCGACGGCGTACTGGTACTTCGCACGGTAGTAGAACCCCTCCGGACGCGTAGGAAGCTCCTCGATCATCTGCATAGAGCGGTTTCCCATCGTAATCAAGTCATTCTGCCTCAGAGCGATGTCGCACAATGCTTCCATCGACTTGGCGCGTTCCTCGTTAAGCATAGACGGAAACTCGTCGACGGTTACCTCGTACCAAGCCTTGGCAGTCTCGAAATCGTTGATATCCCGTGCCGAATTGCCCAGATAGAAGGCAGACCGCTGGGTGTGCTGCAGCTTCCAGTCCTTGAGCAAGGTCTTCACGTTTCTGGACACGTCTCGATACTTCTTGAAGTTGTCGAACATAAAGCGAGTGGTCACCACTTGCCCGTCCTTGGAGGTATTGACCATATACTCGTGGATTCTGCCCTCAAAATGGGCATATTCCTTCGGAGCTATACGAACCCTTGGGAAAGCAAAAGACGAGTCCACACGGGTCAACAGGGTTATACTGGCGTGCGGTATCTTGTTGACTATCTTGTCAAACGCGTCCCTAACCTTGGGCGCGTTGACCAGAATGTCATTCACGTCCACCCACAGCACATAGGGACAAGAGGCAATCTTGATTGCGTAGTTCTTGGCTCCGCCGAAGTCAAAAATGCCGTCCTCGTCGTGGAATAGGCGGCCAACTTGTTCAAGCACGACACGAGAACCCGGATGGCGAGCCTTCCAGTCGTTCACCAGCTCGACCGTACCGTCAGTGGAGCCGGTGTCCACGATAACGTACTCGTTCACAAGCGGAAGAAGAGCGTCGAGACAACGCACGACGCTCGCCTTACCGTTGCGGACTACTAGGCATCCGCTCAATCCAGCCATAACTATTCCTTGTTGGAATCCTCGGCGAAGTCGATCATCGGTGCAAGAGCATCGAAGACTTCCCAAGTGTTGATGTGCTCGCCGTCAGCGAATTCCGGAACGTCGTCCATAGTGACCAACTGGAGGTCAATGGTGACATTTTCCTTGAAATAAGCCTGACGCTCGGTACCCATCTTCTTTTCGGCCTCGATAGCGTCCTTGTACTCTTCGATGAGCTTGCGCTGGCGTTCCTGAATGGCATTGAACTTTTCCGGGTCATTGGCAGCCAAGGCGCGGAGCTGGTCGTCGGTCACGATACCTTCCTCGCCAAAGATAGCCAGACGATTCTGGTCGTATTCGATGAACTTCGGGTCGACCGGGTAGGCTTCGTAGCAAAGCTTACGCTCTTCTTCAGCCTTTTCACGGTTATGCTTGACCGCAGCATAGAACTTGCTGGACACGTTGTTTCCGAAAATCATCTCGGCCTGATACAAAACACCGTTCATCTTGAGAATCTTTTCACGTTCGACCGTCTTGGTAGTCACATTAGAAGGATAGGACACCATAGGTTCAAGCGCATTAAGCACGTCCCAAGCCTTAAAACCAGATTTCGGGTCGATTTCCGGCAATTCGGAGCTGGAAATCTGGCGAATTTCGATTTCGAGGTCTTCCTTGAAGAACTCATTTCGAGCTTCCGCCATCTTGTTTTCAGCTTCGATGGCATCCTTGTACTCATCAGCGAGCTTACGCTGGCGTTCTTGAATAGCGTTGAACTTTTCCGGTTCCTTTACGGACAGTTCACGAAGCTGCATATCGGTATGAATGCCTTCTTCGGAAAAGATTCCGAGACGTTTCTGGTCGTATTCGAGATAAGTTTGGTCTACCGGGTAGGCTTCGTAGCAAAGTTTACGTTCTTCTTCGGCCTTGTTACGGTTACGAGTGACCGTGTAGTAGAACTTTCCGGAGATCGGAGCCTTGAAAATACGTTCGGCTTGCTGGAGGATGCTGTTAAGCAAAAGGAGCTTTTCGCGTTTAATCTTCATAAGAACCCTTATGTATGTTATTCCTTCGAGTTAAATTAGTTCATTTACCGCCAGTTTATCACTATTATTTGGCGTGCGGGAAAATGTTCTTTTCGCGAAGCTTGTCAATATAATGTTGTAGCGACTTTACATAGTCTGGGTGGGACAGCTCATCTCCACCGACTTGTCCATTCAAAACCACGTTATCATACAGATATACTTTTGCACCTAAAGAGCCGCACATAACACCTAAATACTGGTCTTCGCAGCCCCAACTAGTAAAACTTTCGTCAAACAGCATACCATCATTCATCTGGTATATCTTCTTAACCAACCCATACTTGATACAAAATCCGCACGAATAGAACGGATTACATAAAAGGTTCACGTTTACTAGACCGGGTTTAAGCTTTTGCAGCCGCTTATCAGTCTCGCAAGTATAAAGCAATACATCAAAATCTGTTGGTGCTGCAGTAAGGTCATATGATACCGGTGGTCTATCCCCATCAAAAAACTCAATTAGGTCATTATCGGACAGATTAACCTTGGATTCCCACTCATACAACCCCATATTGCGATTTTGGGTACGACTTCCCATCTTCGGGTTCTGTAAATAGGGAATATTATGTCGGTTAACAGCATCCAAATCATCAGCCGTTATATCATCAAAAACTACCAAAAAATCAGATCCGAACGTCTGAACAAAACGGTCTATGAATCTAGTCTGTCGGTGTGATATAACAATACGAAAAGGCATAGGATTCTCTCCTATGCCTAAATTATATCATTAGAATCGACTAGTAGGACATTATGTACACCTTGCCATCGACCTTCGTGAAATGGACGACGGATTCGCCCAATATCCTATCCGGCTTACCAGTAGATGGGCCTACGTTACTGTTGTACAGCGGTGCCGGAGGTTCCGCCGTTGTATCAGTCGGAGGCACATAGGCTTGGAAAATCGGTTGGATATAGTATTGACAAGTCACGTCTTCAGCCCATCTATATACATTCTGCGGATGTGCGCCGCTCGTATTCAAGTCCTTATAGAAATAGATATAGAATCCAAGCGTGGTATTGTCTTCGATCGCACTATATGACGACGTACCCACCGCACGGATTTTAATATCGACCTCATATACAACGCCTTCGTCCAAATCATCGACATCCAAATAGAGCGAATGGTGGGGGTTGCATTCTTTAAGGTATTGCTTATGGGTGGAGTTATCATTTGCATCCTGAACCTCTACGTAAGTACCTGGTATATAGCAATACCAAGTATACCAAATCAGTCGGTTGCTGGAACCAAACGTAAAGTGTTCAACCGCCGACCCAGTCTGACCGTAATGCCAGTTGAACTCACTAGCCCACGTACCAGTTGATGTCGGAATTTCGCTGAACTCACCATCCTTGTAAATCGTAAGTAACTTGCTAGAAGTGAACGACGCAGCATTAAACCCAATAGTATTGTGTTCGACACGCTGTTGATTAGTAATAGACGAGTCGGAGTTATACGGAACATCGTGGTCATTGATAATAATCGGGCTAGATCCGCCACCCGCTCTACCAAGACCGATGTGCAAAGTACCGTCAAGTTCTTGCTTGTCTTGAACGACAAGAGCCATTCCCTTGTACGGGCAGTCTACCATCAAGTGGTGACCGTCTTGATAATTGGTATCGTAGTAGTCATAAATCGCCGTTCCATTGGTATCATAGTATCGATACTTTACCACAGCAATCGCACGTTCAGACAAAGCACTGCTAATCGTACCGGTGAATGTATTTCCATTTACCGACACCGTCATATCGCAAATCTTATTATTATAGTCGGGGTATTCAGTAACACCGTCAGAAGCATACCGAATCTTGTACAACGAAATTGTCGGAGCAACTGTAGTATTAACTACTTGGCTGCTGGGTACATCAAAAGTGAAAGTCGTCTCGCCGATTTCCAAATGGCCATCAGTGTCCGACGTGTCCTTCCACAAATAAGTGGTATTAGATGCAGTCTCGTCCCATGGACCTTGTAGACGAGTGCTTCGAATAATCTTTGCAGCTTCGCCATCATAAACTGCCAAATTAGCATTAGTATTATAGCCACCGTTGTAATGAACAAAGTCATTAGAACTGTCGGTCATCATACGAGACGTACCGATTTTAAGCAGCATAAAGTTACATTCGTGCGTACCATAGCCACCCAAGGCAAGACCACCAGTGTACATCATAGGAGCCTTGCACGGCGAATATGCATCGTCAAACGAATATTCCCACGAAAGCGTATTCGGCTTCGTCAATGAACCATAGACCGAACCAGTTGTGCCACTATCGACACCATACCAATAAGAGAAGCCATATGCCTTCGGATCACTGCCAATAAACACAAAGCGGTCTTTATACACGGCATTATGCCAATCCTCAACTGAGTTATTCTGTGCGACGATTAAATGACCAGTCGTCGTACTCGAACCCGATATACTCGTATCTTGGGTAGTATTGGTATGGCCAATCCACCAAACATTATCAAAATGACCGAACGGACCCGGCGTGTTATCACGCTGATATCCAATATCATCGCCCAAGGTGTTAATGAAGGAGTTCGTATACTTAATCTTGCGAGTACCACTCTTATCGCCAATAATAATGCTGTTCGAACTACCGTAGCCGACCGACAAGTCGTCACCGAGCATAATTACATTCTTTAAATTACCCGTTTTTTGATACAGGTTGGAATAATATTCTGGATAACTACCAAAGGTACCGGTACCAGTACCACAAGTGACACCACCGTTCCAAACGTAATTACTATATGTAATATACAAGGTCACGCCTTTAACGCTACGCTGCGTAACTGACGGCGTTCCAGACTGGCCATTAAGCAGATTGAGCGTTCCAGTACCCACCACCACGATGTTGTTCTTGTAAACTGTGGATGTTCCAGAAGTAACGGTAGTAGACCAGATAAAGTCATCGGATGGGTACGGCCAACGATCAGTATTACCATAGCGTTCATTGAACTCGTCAACCGTCATAATGCCATCTTTTGCAAACGAATACATAGTGCTTGGCTTGTTCATTCGGCTGCCAATCATAAGCACGTTTTCAGACCTAGACGGAATTACGTTTTCGGCACCAACAGCGTTAATTCCACGAGTATTACGTTGCACCGTGTTCTGAGAACCAATGCTAGATACCGCATACACGTTGCTCGTCGCCGACGGTAAGATAGAAGCGGCATAGTAATCGCTTGTATTGTCAGAATTCATATAGTACGGATTCATATCGGAAGCAATGTCGTAGCTACCGATAGTTTGGGTTCCGCCCCACGTACCAGCACCGATAATCAAAGTATCATCAACTTGAGCGATAGCCTTATTGCGACCAATGAAAACCGATTCGCGAGTGCTACCATTCTGATAATCGCCTTCATAAACCGAACCGGTATTATCAGTCAGCACGTCGTTGTGACCGAGCGCAATCGTGTTCTGCGCGGTACCGTTTACATACACCGCAGAGTCGCTAGACATCCAAATAGAGCCGCGCAAATATTGCAGTTCGCCCGAACTACCTATGTTGATGATGCTGTTTTGGGAATCCGTCACAGCAAGGTGGTCATCATTAAATACCTTGCCATCGTACTTTCCTTTACCGCCCATCAGCAATACGTGAGACGAGTCTTGGTCAATAAAACCATAATTCGACATATTGATGCTGTACTTACCGGCGGCCAAGCTATCCTTACCGAGAACCATCGAGTTTTCGCCGACAGTATAGCCGTTTACTTCAATCATCTTGGTAACGGTAGACGGATCGGTATCATCAGCGTACCCCTTACCGCGAGTCAAATATACCGTGTAGTTTTCATACTCAGGCATCGTATAGATACCACGGACAGCACCAAAGTTTACGTCGACGCTATCCACGATATTACGCATATACGGGTGAGTATGGTTACGGAAAGCCCACATATCACCGTCGTCACCAACACCGCAATCCGCACCGCGAGAGTTCAGAGCCTCTACCATATTGCGGAGGTAGTTGAGTTCGACACCCAACGTAGTCACCGCTTCAGAGGTGCTTGCATTTGCAAGGAGCTGGTTCTTGTACCAAGTGATACCATCATTCTCGTACAAGTTGTAGAAGATAACCGGGTCGTTCACGAGAGCGGTATCTTCTTGGAAGTTGACGCTGAAATCGATATTGAACTTGGTGAGACCGCTCTCGCTCATTTCAATAGTGTCGGTATCGATAACCGCGAAAAGAATCGGGTCTTCGTCACCGTTCACTTCGAGCTGAACCTTGTTGCCGCCGCACTTCTCGTTATCGGCTGCGACCACATTGAACGCGTGAAGTGTAACCGGAACAGCATAAAGGCCGATACGGTTGAACTTGAAGCTAATCTTCGGAGCGTCAGGGTTGTTGATGCGCTGGGAAGACATCTTCATATAGTCGGCAATGTTGATGCTGATCTTGTACTTTACAGTGCCTACTTTGGCGTTGTCAAGGTTAGTGCTGCTCTTGCCAGCTTCGAGGTTCTGGATATGGCCGCCATCACGGATAATCGTAGACATATCGTAATGGTCAATCGGGAAATACTTCGTGACCTTCGCCATATTACGGCAAGCCGGGTCGTGAGCGACCGCATAGCCTTCACTTGACGACGGTGCGTGATAACGGTTGAAGTTCGAGATGGACTGCATCGCCGCAGTATTGGCAATATCACCACCTTCCGTACGCGTAGCATCATTGGACGCGCTCCAACCCGGTTCACCAGTCTTCTCAGAGTAGTTACGCATATCCGGCGTAACGGAATTCGCCACTGGGGTATCGTTTTTCGCTGCGTAGTAGAGAGGAGCCGGAAGCGGGAGACCATATTCATCGACTTGGATATTGGACTCGGCGTTCGACGGAGTCATTTCGCCGCCGACACCAAGGTAGGTACGGAACAGAGCATACTGAGACGGGTCAGATGCATCCTGACCGTAGGTAACTAGCGTGTTAATCTTGTTACCCTTGCTATCCGTAGAAAGCGCGTAGCGGAAAGACGACTCAATGTTCTCGGCATAAAGGCACTGCTTGTAAAGCTTTCCAGCTGCAGAATCCACGTCGCCTTCGTCGAACCCGGCGACCGTGTCCGCCATAGATCCTTGGAAGATGTTGAACAGTTCGTCACCAATAGGCTTGTCATTGACTCTAGGAACCAGAGTCACCATAGACTTCGAGAAATCTTGGCGATTCTCTTCGGGAATGTAAGCTAGGCCGTAATAACCAATCCAATATTGGGTGGTATCGCCACCGGCAATCGAATTATTGAGAATGTCGAGACCACGGAGGGTAATAACGCTTCTGTTCATACCGAGATTTACCTAATTTCTTTCAAGAAACTAGTTTATATACTTCGGTGGCGGAACAGCTCGCCTAGAAGCCGCAATCGTCGTCTAGGCAAGCATCTTCTTCATAGGATTCCAACCCCAAGCCTTCGTCGTTATTACCGTCGAAGACGGGACTCAATCCGGACGACCCTTCCATTCCGTGAGCCACGATACTGATTCCAGCCGTGGCGACGGCCTTCATAACCACTCGGATGCCGTCAAACACGACGTTAATCGGCTTGCAACAGCGGATCTGTTCCTTGATTCGCTCGATATCCTCGTTAGTGACGGAGACACTTGGGAATTTCGGTTCGTCCAAGACATCAAGAACAACGTGCGGCGTCGGAACCCACTGGCCAACCTTGATGCCAAGCCCGGAATCCTTCTGGATTCGCTCGTCGATATCGGTCTGGCGAACCAATTCACCATACGGGTCCTCGGTATTCGTCCACATAGTAATCAACTCGCCTACCAGACCGAACGTGGCCATCAGCATATTGATACCGGCCTTCGTACCGTTCAGCGCATAATACTGCGGAAGGTGGGAAATCGTTTCCCTCAAGGCGTTCTCGCGTTCCTCGTTGGTACGATAAATACCGCTCTCGCTAACGTCGTCAGACACGGCGGTAATGTCGTAACCCATAAACCGAGCCAGATATCCGATAAGGTCGAAATCAAGCACGCTGGCATCCTTCAAGTAGGCCAGACGCTCGATACGCTCGGCCAACGGATAGTCCATATCAGGGACACCACGGAACGACGCGTCCATATCGTCACGCGGCGCGACCGTACCATAGTCGTACTTGGACGAATACTGCAGCTTCACGTCCTGAGTAGTGTCAAGATTTTCCATATGCGGATGCTCGAAGTGGTAGTTACGAGACATACCAGCAGCTTGCAGATATGCATTACCATTTTCAGCTTCAGCTGCTACGAAATTGTCACCGTAGACACGGTACTTGTACTCAGAATCGGTCTCTACCGGGTCAGCCTCGTCAAACTCCGGATTACGGTACATCTCGACTTCGATGTTATCGATCTTGAAAGTACGCTTCTTGCGCATCGGAACCCACGCACTGCTCTTGGAGACGCGCCACGCGATTTCTTCATCCTCGCAGAGCTGGTTAGTCGTGTACACGATTTCACCGTCGGTAAACCGATGTCCCTTCCAAGTAAACTCGCCGTTAAGATTTCCCACATTTGCGCGAGCGACAAAACCTTTATAAATCCGTCCGCCAGCCACAATAGACGCGTCGCATTCAACGACAACACTCTCGTCACTAGGAACCGCAGTAACAACGGCCTCATAGATGTTCGACGGCTCGCCGCCTTCGTAACTGTACGCCGCTTCGCCACTCGGATCAATGATTACATTGTCGCCGACAGATAGTCCGTGCTTGTACTTCGTGCGGACGGTCTTGCCATTGACCTCAAGAATCTCGTTCGAAGTAGCGAACGTCGCTTGGTTGCTGACCTTGTTCCAGTCATACGCATAGACCGTATACTTGTACCACATACCGACATACAAGGTCATCTCGCGACCGACCAGCGACTGGCCATCGTTCATACCAGCTTCACCAGCAATCTTGATGTTGAAAATGCCACCACCGTTCACGTTGCTAGTAACCGTATGCCAACCGTTGTACGCGCTATGGTCTGCAAACCTGATGAAAACACGAGTTCCCTTGTGCAAATCCGTTTCGGGAACACGACCAATCAGGTTGACTTGAGCGGTATTCTCGTCAATGAAACGGATACGTCTAACCTTGTAGCCTTGGCTCAGCGCATAAGCCGGGTTCGTGACAGACGTATCAATCAAATTCTGCTGGGCATACAGAGTAAACGGCGTCAACACAGTATGGCGGTCGAGCTTGACCCAGTTTCCTATGCCAACCTTATAGAACTCAAGGACAGTAGCGTCGCTTTCCTTCCGGTCAACTTCGATGACATCGCCTTCTTGGAGAGGTTCACCCGTCTTCGCATTGATAGGACGACGATAAATTGCAGTAGCCTTCTTGTGTTCCGGGTCGTGCTCATCGCTAACCTCGCCCGTACAATACACGCCTTCCGCAGTAGAGTCGCTTACATACTGGATAACATCAGGTGAAAGCACGTCAATAACAGCGTCCGTCACGTTGAACACGTCACTCAACGACGGGTCAGACACAACCACGTCAGAAACCGTAATGCGCATACCGTCAACCAAGCCGTGACCGGCAGAAGTCATCGTAACAATCCACTTGCCAGACTCATTCTTGGTAGCAATAAGGTTACTGTCGATATCAATAACATAGACCGGCGCGATACCCTTCTTCAGTACCGTTCCGCTAGTTTCTTCGTCGATGACATTCACGGCTCGGTCAGCCATATCCACGTCTACGACATTGTGCTGATTCTTTCCATAAAACTCTACGAAACCAGCACGAGCCATATCATCTACGCCGATATCATTACCATAGTACAGATATTCACGTTCCTTCCAGCCATAACGTAGATGGGTATCGCTACTCTTCTTGATATACAGAGGAATACGAACGGTTTCCATATCATCTACCGTGTAGTCAATCTTCTCGTCGTAGTCAAGAGTTGCCACGGCACCGGCATACGGCATAAAGGAATTGGTCATTTTCTTGTAGCCGACCGAGAAATGCTTCACAGTATCAAGGATCAAGTCAGTCTGTTCGAGGACTTGTTCACCCTTCATAACGATAGACTTCTTAATCTGGTAGACATTATGGTCATCCGGCTTGTACACGTAGGTTCCGTCCGGATAATCAACGTCCGCGTCATACATAACCACGTCGCTAACCATCTTCAGTACACAGAACTGGTCATCCTCGACGTTCTTGAATCGAGCAATCATATACTCGTTCGTGTAAATCGGACCGGTATAACGTCTAATAGCCGCAACCGTGTCGTCGCCGAGCTTACGAACGTGGTCAACCTTAGAGACATAGGAATCCGACGATTCCTCGACAAGACGCATAGGCGTATTCTTAGCGATTTTAACGCCGATTCCAGTCTCCGGATTGTAAGCCGGGTGGAATATGTGAATACAGCCTTCGGCATACTTGGTTATTCTAAACAGACGCTGCTCTGCGTTTCCGTTAACTTCACAGTCAAGAAGCACAACATCACCCGGCTGCCAGTAATAGCCGCTGTAAATGGCATATTCGTGTTCACCAGTTTCAGCGTTGCTCGCAGACATACTCGTAATTACACCGACAGACGGAATCGTAATCTCGATTTCTTCCGATGTTTCCGGATGGAAGGTCGACTTTACATTCTTATGAATACCGATTCGATACAAGCCATTCGTCTTATCAATCTTGGACGCGGTAACAATCGCTATACCATCCCAAGCGTCGGGACACAAGATGAACACACCGACGTTCAGATCAACCGGAGAATAAAACTCGCGGAGGCCAATCTGCTTCCACTTGCTACCCTTGATTCGAACAACGATATCGTTATCCTTAATAGTCGCCTTCGACAGCTTAATATCGCTGGAAAGGCCAACCGACATATCGTCCAAGAAGCGATATTCGCCACTCCAGCGAAGAAGCGGCATACGATTCGTACCGTCGATGGTATAGTAGCTCTCCGACAGCGGAATAGACACCAAGGTAAGCGATTTCTTATCGGTAATCATTCCGATAATGTCGTAAATGTCATACGTCAATGACACCGGGAACACGGAGGTATACAGTTCGCCATCTTCCTTGCGAGACTTGCTGGTTATGTCGCTGTTCATCTTCAGCAAGGCAACTTGCTCGTTACCGTGCATCAAGTAAAACATCGCGTCGCTGTAAATACCGGGTGTACCAGTCGATGTGTAAATCTTCAGCATACCAGTAGAATCCACATCAATTCGACTCACTCGGTAACGGTCGATGTTCGGACTCAGTGCGGTGTCCGGAATAGGAACATAAGTGCTAGACGACACATTGGTAAGCTTCGAGCTACTGGTATCGCGCAGATAAAAAATTCCAGACGGATATTCACCAACCCAGTTGAACGCGTTTCCTTCGGCAAACTTGATGTAAGTATTGTAATTGCCATCAGCAACCGCAGCTTGGTTATAGTAATCCACAATCACTTGGTCGGTCTTGTTGTCGACACCGTCTACGTCTACAAGGACAGAATCGATGGCTGAAACG
>Ga0265300_10003099_pt1 | contig 13789 bp, 13 predicted proteins | sample AusTroGonzalo_MG_FD_193482 | JGI IMG/M metagenome (GOLD analysis project Ga0265300, IMG submission 193482) | Bovine rumen microbial communities from tropical cattle in Woodstock, Queensland, Australia - Gonzalo_03 | ecosystem: Host-associated > Mammals > Digestive system > Stomach > Rumen ... | reverse complement strand
AATGTATTATCTTTTATTCGGTGCAAAGATACTAATAATTTTGAATATTTGTATTGGTTTTAGAAAAAAAATGCAATAGAAGCAGAAAAACTACATCCACAACAATTCCAATTTGTATAATAAAAACATAGTTTTTACGTTTTTAGAGTATAGCAGAAAGATTATGAAGAAAGCCATCATCACCACCCTCCTCGCCATCATCGCCCTCATGGGACAGGCACAAGAGATTAGAACGAGCGAGCCAACGCTTGACGATTACCTGCAACTGCTGAATGCCAAGGGTTACATCGTCTATAGCTTCGATATGCAGGATTTCAAAGGTAAGTCATATGAGCCTGTCATCATGGAATATACAAAAGGAGAAGAGGCTAAAGATGTTCTTGGATTCAGCTTTTCGTTGCCGATTGCAGACAGACTCGTCATTGGTTTTGCGCCGTCAAGCAATGATTCAACGTATGTCTATTCCTATCAATCCGTTGGTGGCGGTGGCTTTAATGCCACGCTGAAACTCAAGGCGGTCTATGCACCAGAGATGCCTTCGAAACAGGCATACAGATACGAGTCGCGACCTTTCGAACTTGTTCTTCCTGTAAAAACAGATGAACTTGTTCCGCTCGTCTTGTTCGGTTCCTATTGGTACGAATCAGAAACTGGTGTTAGTCGTTTCTGTGGTGATAAACTCATTAAACCCGATTTATCGTCAGACCTCATCAAGTCCATTCCCCATTTCTACGTCCTCGGCGTCAAAATCAAATGATCTTGCTTAGTGCCGGAGCATTAAATCTTTTGACTTAGTTTGTCTGGATGCATTCGCATGTCCCAAATGGCATCAATGTACACAATGTCTTTTTGTTTGTCATAATAATGAATCAGCTTGAAGTTTTTCATTAATATGGCTCCACGATACTCTTTGTCTCTGCCTGTAAGCAGAGGCTCTAAGGTAAATGATTCAGGGAAAAGAGACAGTCTGGATTCTATACGTTTGATGTCTGTGTACCAATTATTGGCGGTCTTGCGTCCAAATTCCAAGACGGCATAATCAAGATGGGCTTCCAGTTGGAGGGATGCGCCCTTGTTCCAGATTACCTGAGCCATGGATATTTCTGTTCTAACCTGTTATGAAACTCTATGGCTGTAGTCCATTTCTCAGGATCCTGACGTTCGGCATCAGCCTTGTCGAGGGCGGCATTCACCTCTTCCAGCGTTCGAGGATAACCAAAGTCGATACCTCCGAAGTTGAAATCAACTTGGGGCTCACTGCTCTTGGTTTCGTAATCAAGAAGTGCAGACTCGCAGGCAATGTCTTTATGATCTTCTTCCATTTCTCAAGCGGATTAATGAATGCACGCTGCAAAGATAGGCAAAAAACATGAAATCTCCAAATTATCTAAGAAAAATAAATAGGAGGGTTCTCTTTGTGTACTCAATCTTTTTCATTACTTTTGCAGAAAAATTAAAATGATTGGGCATCCTACTATGCGATACAAGGATTTGTTTATAGACTTCGACGATACACTTTACGACACTCACGGCAATGCGGAGATTGCGTTACGTGAGACCTTTGACGTGTTTCATTTGGAACGCTATTTTGCTGACCCACAAGTGTTTTATGATGCCTATTGGTTAGCAAACATCGACCTGTGGACCCACTATTCGAAGGGTGAGATAACTCGTGACTATCTGATTGTGGAGCGTTTCCGCCGTCCACTTTCCGTAGGCAAAGGTCTAAACGTCACTGAAGCCCTCTGTCTTGAGATGAGTGATGTGTTTCTGGACTTCTGTTCTTCGAAACCTGGTGTGGTGGAGGGAGCCCACGAACTGATGGATTACTTGAAAGGGCGTGGCTATAGGATGCATATGACGAGCAACGGCTTCCACGAGGTGCAGTATAAGAAGCTGGCTGCCTGTGGTCTGCGCGATTTTTTCGACACCATTATCCTGAGTGAGGATGCGGGTGCTAACAAACCCTCGTCGGCCTACTTCGACTATGCTATGAAGATATCAGGTGCAGAACGTCAGTCCACGCTGATGATTGGTGACAACCTGCAGACCGACATCCTCGGCGCCCTGAATGCCGGCCTTGATGCCCTACTCTTCAACCGATGGGATGTAGACCCCAACGACGCGACACAGGCTCCGACATTTGTGGTGTGGAGCCTGCGCGACATCATGAATATTCTGTAAATAACGTTAGCTTCTTATCTGACCTTCGCCCTCGATGAGCCATTTGTAGGTGCAGATCTCTTCCAGCGCCATAGGACCGCGAGGGCCGAGCTTCTGCGTGGAGATACCGATCTCGGCGCCGAGGCCGAACTGGGCACCATCGGTAAACGAGGTGGGCGCATTCCAATAGACACAGGCTGCATCGACATGAGCCTGGAACTTACGGGCCGTCTGCTCGTTCATCGTCACGATGGCCTCGCTATGGCCAGAGCCGTTCTCGTCGATATGAGTGAGGGCCTCGTCGAGTGAGGCTACCGTTTTAATGGCGAGTTTATAGTCCATGAACTCTGTGCCAAAACTGTCGGCTGTGGCGTGCTGAATAAGTGAAGAGTGAAGAGTGAAGAGTGAAGAATTTGCTACCGCAGCAAACGCTTTCTCATCGGCATAGAGGGTGACATTCTTTTCCAGAAGCGGTGCTACCAGTTCTGCCAAGTCTCCTAGTCTGTCCTCATGCACCAGCAGACAATCCAGGGCGTTGCAGACAGAGACACGACGGGTCTTGGCGTTGTTGATGATGGCACGGCCCATCTCCAAGTCACCATCCTTGTCGAAGTAGGTGTTCACCACGCCAGCGCCTGTCTCTATGACGGGGATGCGAGCTGTATCACGCACAAAATCAATGAGCTTGCGTCCGCCGCGAGGGATGCAGAGATCCACATAGCCTACAGCATTCAACATCTCGCCAGTAGCCTCGTGGGTGGCTGGCAGCAAGGCTACAACATCCTTGTCGACACCATACTGTTCGAGCACCTCGTGAATCAAGGCTACCTCTTCGCGGTTAGAGCTGTCGGCATCCTTACCGCCTTTCAACACACAGGCGTTGCCGCTCTTGAAACAAAGGGAGAAGACGTCGAACGTGACGTTGGGACGGGCCTCGTATATCATGCCGATGACGCCAAAGGGCACAGACACACGACAGAGACGAAGGCCGTTGGGCAGCGTCTTCTGTTTGGTGACATGACCTAAGGGCGAGGGTAGGGTGGCTACGCTGCGCATATCACTGGCAATACCCTCCAGTCGACTGGGGGTCAGTTGCAGACGGTCGTAGAGTGGATTCTCCTTTGACATCTTTGCCAGATCCTCAGCATTTGCTTTCAAGATGCGCTCCTGCTGGTTGATGATGGCGTCGGCCACTGCCAGCAGAATGTCGTTGCGCTGCTGGTCGTTGAGCAATGCCAGACTCTTGCTGGCCCGTTTGGTTTTTGCAAATTGTTCGTTCATATCTTCTGTAATCATTATTACCTTTTACTTAAACACTCCAAAAAGCTGATGCCCCTCGAAGAGCCGCATTACCTGTTCCTCGACGGGAGTACGTAGCACCACCTCGTTGTCTTCCCAGAACTTAGCATCATAGCCTTGTCTGGCAATCTCTTCCTGCATATTATTGCCCATATCAAGTCTGACGCCTCGACCTGTTTTCCTGTCACCAATATTAAAGAGTACAGAACTGGTGACAATGGTTTTGTCATAGAGATCGTGCTCTTCGTCGATAGCCACCGACTGCACCTCGAGGAATCCACGGTCTTCTGTCATGTTGACCACGAAATGGAATTCCGTGTTGAACACCTCATCGTAGGCCTCCATGCCAAAGGCTTCCATTAGTTTGTGAGATTTTTCGCTCATGCGCATCTTCTTATGTTTCACCACCAAGTTCAGTTCTTTGCCTTCCATCTTTCTCAGTAGCAGGGTGTTGGCGTCGAAATATAGTGTGGCTTCGAGTACCACCTGATCGGTGGGCTTGGGTGAGAAGTGGATGGCAAGCAGCCGGTCATCGCCATCGCCAATCCATTGGCCTGTGATGTCATAATGGTTCGCATAGTATTTCGTCAGCGGATAACGGTCGTCTTTTCTTGCACGTTCGTTATGCAGAGGTGTAATCTGGATTTGCGAGGTGATGAAAAAATTGGAATAGAAAGAGTAGTAATGGGTGCTGTCGGGTTGGATGCCGGCGAAGCGCCCCTTGGTCAATGCCAGGTTGCGGAGCCATAAAGCGGAGTTGCCACCAAGGAAGGCTTCCATGAACTCGTAGCAGACGGAGTCGGTAAAGGCCGTCTGGCGATAGAAGAAACACGCCTTTTGCTTACGATTATCCTTGAATTGCTTCATGTTCTCTTCGATGGCTTTCTCGAGCAGACTCCTGATAGGAAGGACAGTCACCTCGCTCAAGGTTGTTGCCATAGGCTCCAACTCAACGACTGGTGTCATCTCGGTGGCGAGGATATACTTGGTCTTATAGCCAACAAAACTGAGACGAATCTTGTCTTCGGCCTCACATACAATGCGGAAGCCACCTTCGGCATTGGTGATGGTAGAATTGGTGTTGCTGATATAGATACTGGCATAAGGCAGTGGCTCTTGTGTCTGCGCATCCATGACGATAGCCTCGACGGCAATAGTCTGGGCGGCAGCTGTCAAAGGCAGACAGAAGAGTAATAGGTATATCAGCCGTTTCATGTGCGTCTTAACCTTCTGTCGGCAAGAATTCTGTGTGGGGCGTGGCTTCTCTGCGTTCCATCAGATCCACAAGGATATTTTCGCGCTCACCATTGGCAATGATGACACGAATGCCAGCCTGCGAGACCTTCGAGGCCGTGGTGTACTTGGAGTGCATGCCGCCGCGTCCAAAGGCACTCTTCTCTGCTTTGATATATTGCGAGAGGTCGCGCCCTGGGGATACCTGAGGGATTATCTTTGATGCTGGGTCATCAGGATGACCATCATAGATGCCGTCGATATTACTTAAAAGGATAAGTGTGTCGGCCTGCATCATCTGGGCGATGAGACCAGAGAGCTCGTCATTATCGGTGAACATCAGCTCTGTGACGCTCACGGTGTCGTTCTCGTTGACGATAGGCAATACATCGTTTTCAAGCATCACCGTCATACAGGCACGCTGGTTGCTGTACTGCTCGCCTGGTTGGAAGTTCTCTTTCATGGTGAGCACCTGTCCCACATGGATGCCGAACTCACGGAAGAGGTCGTAATAGAGTCCTACGAGTTTTACCTGACCAACGGCAGAAAATAGCTGACGCTGCTCTACGCTGTCGAGTGAGTGGTCTACCGTCAACTCCCTACGTCCACAGGCTACAGCACCTGACGATACGAGGATTACCTCGTAGTCCTGACGGCGCAGCCATGCTATTTGGTCAACGAGTGCCGACATACGGGTGACGTCGAGTTTTCCGTCCTTACGAGTCAGCACGTTCGAACCTACCTTGATGACAATTCTTTTCTTCATGATGCATTTAACTATCAAACAGGTGCAAAATTACGAAAAATATTTGTAATTTTGCACGCTCAATCACAAAAATGATGTAAAAGTCATACTTTTGATGCGATGATAGTAGTAATGATAACGCTTTTTGCCATTGTCGTTGTTGGATACGTGGCAGGCAAACTGAATTATATGGGTGGCGACTTCGACCGTAAGTTGTCGAGCTTGGTTATTAACTGGACGTGTCCCGCTTTGATTCTGTCTTCTTCGATGACGGGTGAACTACCCGATCGTAGATTTATCTTGCCCCTGTTAGGCATCAGCTTAGTGACCTATGTGGTACTTACTGCTGCGGCTTGGGCACTATCGCGTATTCTGACCAAGCAGGCGATGGAGCGTGGCGTGGTTGCTTTTGCCTTGGTATTTGGTAATGTGGGTTTCATGGGCTATCCTGTGGTGGCCAGTATCTTTGGTCATCAGGCGGTATTCTATGCTGCCGTGCTTAATGTGGTAAATACTTTTGCTGTTTTCACCATTGGCACGATGATGATTACTGGTGGTGAGGGTTCAGACCGCGAACGGTTCAGCAAAAAGGTGCTCTACAGCACGCCTATGTTAGCGGCCTATCTGTCAATGCTGATTGTGGCTTTGGGTATCGATAATGTGCCTGAGTATGTCAGTCAGCCGTTGACGATGATAGGCAATATTACCGTTCCTGCTGCCCTGCTGATTATCGGCTCGTCGATGTCTCAGTTGCCTTTGAAAGCGTTTATGGGTAACATGACGGTCTATGCCACCACGCTGTTCCGTTTGATCCTGTTGCCTTTGGGCGTCCATCTGTTGTGCTTGGCGTTGGGCTTTGATTCCTTTGTTACCAATATCAATACGGTGGTGATAGCAATGCCTGTAGCCACCTATGGTACCATCCTTTGTCTGAAGTACAACCGTGATACAACACTGATAGCAGAGTTGACGTTTATCACAACTCTGCTATCAATGGTAAGTATTCCTATGTTGGTACTGCTGATGCGCAAGTACCTATAGTGGCACATCGATGAGGTGGTCGATTTCGGGTTCTGAGCCGATGGTACCTACCACCGTGATGATGTCAAAGCGAATCTCGTTGTCTATGCGACGGTATTTCACGTAGTGGTTGATGGCAGCTTGCAGGTTGCGCATTTTTCTGTAGTCTACTGACTCTTCAGGCTCGCCGAACACTCGGTTGCGGCGTGTCTTGACCTCGACAAACACCACGGTGCGGTTTTCATCGACGGCAATGATGTCAATGTCGCGATGTCCTGACTTCCAGTCGCGCTCAACAATGGTGTAGCCCTTGCGTTGAAGATAGTCTGCTGCACAGTCCTCGCCCCACTTGCCCAACTCGTTATGCGCTGCCATGCTTTACCTTTTTACTTTTCCCCAGCGTCCTTTTTGCGAATCTCTACACGACGAATCTTACCTGAGATGGTCTTGGGCAACTCGTCTACAAACTCTACAATACGGGGGTACTTGTAGGGGGCAGTTACGTTCTTGACATGCTGCTGAAGTTCCTTGATGAGGTCATCGCCAGCCTTGTCTTTCCATTCCTTGCCGAGTACAACAGTGGCTTTCACCACCATGCCACGGATGTCATCAGGCACACCAGTAATAGCGCATTCCACCACGGCAGGATGGGTCATAAGGGCACTCTCTACCTCGAACGGACCAATGCGGTAACCGCTGGACTTGATGACGTCGTCGATACGGCCCTCAAACCAATAGTAGCCATCTTCATCACGCCAGGCCATGTCGCCTGTGTGGTAGATGCCGTCGTGCCAAGCCTCGCGAGTCAGCTCCTCGTCACGATAATAGTATTTGAACAGTCCGATGGGCTTGCGGTCGCCTACGCGCACCACAATCTCCCCCTTCTCACCATCCTCGCAGCTGGTGCCGTCAGCACGCAGCAGGTCGATGTCATACTGTGCGTTGGGCATTCCCATGGAACCGGGCTTTGGTGTCATCCAAGGGAAGGTGCCGAGGGTCATGGTGGTCTCTGTCTGTCCAAAGCCTTCCATCATGCGAATGCCTGTCTTCTCGAAGAACTTGTCGTAAACGGCAGGGTTCAGGGCCTCGCCAGCGGTGGTGCAGTATTCGAGTGATGAGAGGTCATACTTTGACAGGTCCTCGCGAATCATAAAGCGGTAGATGGTAGGAGGTGCACAGAAACTGGTTACCTTGTATTTCTCAATCTGGCGCAGCAGTGTGTCGGCATTGAATTTCTCATGGTCGAACACAAAGACCGTAGCACCAGCAAACCATTGTCCGTAGAACTTACCCCAGACGGCCTTACCCCAACCCGTATCTGCAACGGTGAGGTGCAAAGAACCCTCATGCAGGTTGTGCCAGAACACACCTGTGGTCAAGTGTCCCATGGCGTAGAGGTAGTCGTGGGCCACCATCTTAGGCTCACCGCTGGTGCCTGACGTGAAGTACATCAGCATGGTATCCTCGTTGCTGTTGACGAAGGCGGGCTTAATGAACTTGGGAGCCTGAAGCCATTCTGACTGCCAGTCGCGGAAACCCTCAGGAATGGGCTTGCCATGATCAGTAATGGTGATATACTGTTTCACTGTGGGACTATCGGCTTTGGCAGCCTGAATCTGACTGACTACATACTCGTCGTCTACGCAGATGATAGCCTTGATGGAGGCACGGGTGTTGCGATAGATAATGTCTTTCTTGGTCAGCATGTGGGTGGCAGGAATAACCACAGCACCCAGCTTGTGCAGAGCCAGCATGACAATCCACCATTCGTTGCGACGTTTTAAGATAAGCATCACGGGGTCGCCCTTGCCGATGCCCAGCGTCTGCAGGTACGAGGCAGCCTGGTCGCTCTGCTCCTTTAACTGTGCAAAAGTGGCACGAATCTCCTCGCCCTGGTCGTTGGTCCATAGCAGAGCCAGCTTCTCAGGGGCTTCTGCTGCCCAGGCGTCCATCACGTCGTATGCAAAATTGAAGTTCTCAGGGATGATGAACTCCAGATTCTTATTGTAATCCTCTACAGACTCGAAATGCGTCTGCTTTAAAAATCTTTCTACCATTTCTTTCTTTTTTCGTTATAACGATTAACGTTATGACGTTATTACGATTATTCCACTGTAAATGCTAAGAACTTAACGGGCTTATCGCCTATTGCTAACATGCCGTGAGGCTTGGTGGAGTCGAAGTAGATACTGTCGCCCTCCTCCAGAATGATGGTCTTGCCACCGATATAGAGTTCCATCTTACCCTCTAAAACGAGGTTGAACTCCTGACCTTTATGGGTGTTCTTATAAATGGTATGAGCCTCAGGCTTGGGTTCCACGGTGACGATGAAGACGTCCGCCTTATGATTGACAAAACCACCCACCAGCGACTGATACTTATATGCCTTGGTGCGCTCAATGCTCATGCCCTGTCCTTTGCGTGTTACGTAGTATGACTTCATGTGGGGGGCCTCGGCAAAGATCAACTCTTCTGTCGATACACCGTACTTCTTAGCTATCTTCATCAGGTTTGAGATGGTAATGTCCACCTCGCCCTTCTCAATCTTTTCATATTTCTCCGAGGTGATGCCGATGGTCTCAGCCATCTCGCTCACAGGAATATCGAGTACGTCGCGCAATCCACGCAGACGCTCACCAATCTGTTTTAGTTGTTCGTCCATAATTCTCAATTGTCAATTTTCAATACTCCATTTATTTCGCTCCAGCTTTCAGACCGCGGATAACAGCTGATGTGAAGCCGGCATGTTCCATTTCGTTCAGTCCCTTGATAGTGACGCCACCAGGAGTTGTTACTAGGTCGATGGCGGCCTCTGGGTGCAATCCGCTGGCTTCCAATAACTTGACGGCACCCAGCATGGTCTGCATCACAATCTCCTTGGCTTGGTCGGCCTTAAAGCCTAACTCCACGCCGCCTTCGCTGGCTGCACGGATATAACGCATGGCATAGGCAATGCCGCACGAGGCGAGGGTGGTGCCTGCTGCCAGGTGAGCCTCGTCAGTAATCAGGGTGTTGCCCATGGCGTCGAAGATGGCCTTCACCTGTTCTGTTTGGTGCGACTCAGTCGCGCCACACGGAACGAGGAACGTCATTGATGACAGCTGGGCGATGGCGATGTTGGGGATACAGAGGAACAACGGGGGACACTGGGAACCCAGCCACTCCTTGATGCTCTCTGACTTTACGCCTGCAGCAATCACGATGAGAATCTGCTTCTCAGGATTCAGACTTTCCTTGATACCTTTCAGCACCGTCTCCACCAGCCACGGCTTTACAAATACCATCACCACGTCGGCCTCCTTAGCTGCCAGCGCGTTGTCGGTGGTGGTGCGGATGCCCTGTTCTGAGAATTTCTTGGTGACGGCCTCAGAAGGGTCGCTCACGATGATGCTGTTGTTGTCGAAGTAGTCGGCCTTGATCATGCCTTCTACTGTGGCGCCGCCCATGGCGCCTGCACCTATTACTGATATTTTCATAATGCTTTCTGTAAACGTTCAACGAATTCGTCGGCCAGCTCCTTGGTGAAAGTCAGGGGCGGTAACAGACGAAGCACATTCTCTCCTGAACAGCCTGTGAATACATGCTGTTCGTAGACCAGGCGCTGACGTACAGGCTTCTGGGGGGTGAACAGTTCGATGCCAATCATCAATCCGCGACCACGTACCTCTTTTATCTTGTCGTTCTTCAGGTTGCGGATCTTGTCCATCAGGTAGTCACCTACCTCGCGGGCGTTCTCTACGAGGTTCTCCTGCTCCATCACATCGATGACAGACAAGGCAGCTGTGCAAGCCAGATGGTTGCCGCCAAAGGTGGTGCCCAACTGTCCGTAAACAGCCTCAAATTCAGGCGAGATGAGTACAGCACTCATGGGGAAACCATTGCCGATGCCCTTGGCCACGGTGATGATGTCGGGCTTGATGCCCAACCACTGGTGGGCAAAGAACTTACCACTGCGTCCATAGCCGCACTGGATCTCGTCGCAGATGAGCACAGCACCATAGCGCTTGCAGGCGTAGGCCAGCTTCTGGGCAAATTCAGGTGTGGCCATCTGGATGCCGCCAACACCCTGGATGCACTCCAGAATGACAGCAGCAATGCCACCACGAGTTAGTTCGCGTACCCACGGCTCGATATCGTTGAGAGGCAGGAAACGCACATGATGATTATCGTTGATGGGGGCCACAATCTTGGGGTTGTTGGTCACTTCAACAGCCAGACTGGTGCGTCCGTGGAAAGCCTTCTCGCACGACAACACGCGGATGTTGCCTGTCTTAAATGAAGCCAGCTTCAGCGCGTTCTCGTTGGCCTCGGCTCCGCTGTTTACCAAAAACAGCTGGTAGTCCTCGTAGCCACTGATTTTTCCCAGGCGCTCTGCCAATTCCACCTGCAGCTTGTTCTGCACAGAGTTGCTGTAGAATCCCAGCTTCTGCATCTGCTCGCCCAACTTCTCAACATAGTGCGGATGGCAGTGGCCTATGCTGATGACGGCATGACCACCATAAAGGTCCAGATATTCCTGGCCCTTGTCGTCCCACACTTTGCAGTCCTTGCCCTTCACAATGTTTACATCGAAAAGGGGATAAACATCAAATAGTTTCATCTTTGTGCTATTATTCTAATAATCGGTGCAAAGGTACAAAAAAGGGGCGATATAATGCAAGAAACACATGTTTTTTTTGCATTTGCGACGTCATACTGTATAATCATACAGAAAAAAGTTTGTTTACGTCTTTCTTTTTTTACTTTTTTCTTGATTGTGTGAATGAAAAGCCGTATCTTTGCATCCCAGAAATTAAAAACGTAGATAACAAACTCATGAAAAGAATCATTCTGGCGATGGCTGTCTCGCTGTGTGGCGTTTCGCTTTTCGCACAAGCGAAGGACGATGAACCTTCAACCATAAAACAAAATGTCGACTCGTTGGTGATGGCTCATCTGGACTTGATTGACCAGCAAGAGATACCTGCCGATACCTCCGTCAGACAAGGCGTTCTGAAGAATGGTCTGACTTATTACGTGCGTCGTTGTAAGTCGTCGGACAAGAAGGTTGATTTCACTTTTCTGGTGAAGGGCGGAAGCATCATCGAGAAGGAAAACGAACGCGGTGTGGCCCACTTCGTGGAGCACATGGTGTTTAATGGTACGAAACACTTCCCTGGTCAGGAGGCAATCGCCTTTATGGGAAGATGTGGCATTAAGTTCGGACACGACAGCAATGCCTTTACCACTCATACCAACGTGCGCTATCTCCTCAATTCCATGCCTAATGATGAACTGGTGGTTGACTCATGTCTCCTTCTGATGCGTGACTGGGCTTGCGATGCCACGATGGATGATGAGGCCATTGAGAATGAGCGCAACGTGATTGTGGAGGAATGGCGTGGCAGTACCTCAATGGCTTATTCGCAGAATATCTCCAATGAAATCCTTAATACGCCCTGTTATGTTGACAGGTCGCCCATTGGTGATATGGATGTGGTGAAGAACTGCTCGCCCAAGACCATTCGCAATTTCTACAAGCGTTGGTATCAGCCACAAAACCAGGCTGTGGTTGTGGTGGGAGATATTGATACCGACGAGATGGTGGCGAAGATCAAGAAAATGTTTGGCGACCTGAAACGAGGCAGGAATACGGTTCCCGCTTGTCCTGCCCTTCATGACGAAGAGTCACCCCGTATCCGCTTCTTCTCAAAAAGCAACTCGCCCTATCACTTCAGCGCGATGATGATGCGACTGCCTGCTGACGATGCTGCGAAAGAGAATACCGTTGGCGCGTTGAGGGCTGAGCAGGTATATAACCATCTGAGTGGGTTGATGCTCAATCAACTCAATGGAGTGAAAGACAAGAATATTGTCTATGCGGCCTCAACGATGGCAAAACCCGTTGAAGTGAAAGGCATCGAGACGATGATCTTCGAGTTGGGAACGAAGCCAGACGACTGGAAAAAGGCGCTTGAGAAGTTGGCCAAACGCGTGGAATATATTCGCAGGAACGGGTTTACGGATGCCGATAATCAGTTGGGCTCTATCACGAAACCTAAGTATAATGATGACTATACGGCTATTGACTTTGCAGACACGACACATGTTGACCAAACGGAAAGTCGTTTGACGTGGACGCAGTTGATCATCAATAGTTTCTTTAATGGCACTAAGATACTTGATTTGAATAGTACAAAGGCCAGTAGGGACTATATTCGCAGCACCATCACGACGGAACAGGTGAACGATGCATTCAGGAAACTGGTTAGCGGTAGGAATATGAGTATCACCGAGACATTTCCTGAAGGCGTGGCCTTCCCAACAGAGAATGAGGTGGCGGACATCCTGAACCGTGTGAAGCAAATGAAGGATGAGGAACTGGCGGAGGCAACTGTGGAGGCGCCTAAGAAACTGGAAGCGCTCCATGTGGATAGCATCGACATCAATCCGACACCTGGCTCCATAAGGAAAACCACCGTTCTCAACGACAGTATCAGTGAGGTGCTTCTGTCGAATGGCGTGAAGGTGGTGTTCTGGAAAAAGAAAATCTATCAGAATGGTGTTAAGATGAAACTGGACCGTCCTATGGGCTTCTCGGCGCTCAGCGATGAAGATTTCCAATACCACAATTTGCTGATGACTTGCAGAAGACGATATAAATACCAAGATGGAACTCATGCGTTTGTCAGCGCTAAACCCTTTGACGACGTCTTTGATTTGATTTGCCGTTCAAAAAAGAAGGACGAGGCGTATTGGACAGACATCGAGCAGGGGTTGAAGATGTTCTATGCCTCGTTGACAACAACAGAGGTTGACTCCGTTGCAGCATCTGAGATTATCACCAATTTACAGAATGTCGCCACACAGAGTAGCATCGCTTCTGTACAGTCACGTAATCGCATCAATTGCCTACCCTTTGAATCAAGCAAGCGACTCATGCCGCCTACGGTGGAAGAGGCAGGGCGATTGTCGATGGAACGCTTCAGGGAACTGGTGAAGGACTATTACTCTAACTACAACGGTTCGCTATTCCTCGTTTGTGGCGATGTGAATCAAGACTCTATCATGCCCCTCGTTCTGAAGTATATTGGCTCGCTTCCGTCAAAATCTGAACCAGTGAAACGATTGACGTGGGGTGCTGACCATTATAAGACCACCAACACGACTGTTGTGGAGAAGTTTAGTAATCCGTCTCCGCTTTGCGTCACGGCTCTTTACTATACTTGGGAGAAAGGCTTCCAGCTGAATCAGGATGTGCGCGCGCTGAACCATGCGCTGCAGAGTGTGCTTGGCGAACTGCTGCTGAACAGAATCCGAGGGCAGCATGGTGATGTCTATACGCCGGTA
>Ga0265300_10003095_pt1 | contig 13800 bp, 13 predicted proteins | sample AusTroGonzalo_MG_FD_193482 | JGI IMG/M metagenome (GOLD analysis project Ga0265300, IMG submission 193482) | Bovine rumen microbial communities from tropical cattle in Woodstock, Queensland, Australia - Gonzalo_03 | ecosystem: Host-associated > Mammals > Digestive system > Stomach > Rumen ... | reverse complement strand
TGCAATGCTGATTAGCTGTATTTGCATTCCTATTTGCATTTGCAAGCATTTCCCTAATACCACCAATTGTAACACCACTAAGAATTACGATTATTGCAATTACAAGCAACACTTCTATAGTGGTAAATCCCTTCTTTGATGACTGTGTCTTATTTACCTTTTTCATTTCTCTTCCTCCGGTTTTGTGTTTGTTTTAGTGTTTGTCTTTGTTTGATGGCATCATTATCACGTGTTGCAAGTCCTCCAACAATCAGCAATGATTGTTGGCCGTGATGCTTAATCAACACATAGGAAATGTTGTGTTGATTAAGTGCAAAAAACTTCAGAATTTCCGCAATTGAATTGATGAAAAATTATAAGACTCCGGATTTCCGGAGCCTTTTTTGCCAAAAGTGTTAGGGCATCATTCAGATAAACAGGAACAGCAGCGCATCACCAACGATTAAACCCACCGTGGATTTCAGTCCTGGTGTGAAATAAGAGATCAGGATATTTGCAGTGACCATCACCGCGACCATTACTATGTGATATTCCTTGTGCTTTCTGAGCAGTAACCAGATCACAAGGACAACGGCGGCAGAACCCAAGACAGATGCGGCCAGACCGGAGTAGGTCTTTATCCTTGCTATCCTGTTGTTACGGGCTTCTTCTGCTCTTACTGCATCAAGATCGCGGGTGATGTCTTCCGGGTTTTCGATCCAGTCGAGATCGATTCCGCCCCAAAGAGTATAACAACCGCTCTCACAATCATAAAAGCATGTCGTTATCTGAGGCTTCATATCCGGATAACCTTTCATGTCGACAATGCCCACTTCGAGCCTGGAGCCTTTTGGCACGCGGAATATCGTCCCGTCGCTGTCCTTATTCGTCGTATTGTTATGGTAATTCCTATAGTTGAGATTCTTTTTTATGACAACATATTTGGTGTCGTTCTCATAGTGTTTTGAAAACTCGGGGTAATGTTCGATGTCACACATCGGCTTGAAAAACAAAAATACCAGCGGATAGAAGACTATTATCCAAAACTCGATGATCACTGCCAATACCAGACCGGGTCTTGTGGCTTTGTCTGACAGATACCTGTTGTTGGCGGATGCTATCAGGGCGGAGGATACGCTTAATACGGCAAACAGGGCAAGGACAATGAATACATTGCCTATCCTGCCGAAGATAAAGATACCGGCCGTGACCGTTATCAGCATTTCCAAAAGTATAAGTACTATCAACCTGGGCCTGCTCATCTTATTTGTCCGTACCGCTTGCCGTTTTTTCTCCCGCAAGTGCCCTTTCTATCTCTTCCCGGACTTTTTCGATATCCGGTGAATGTCTCATAATAGCCGGCCTCGAATAATCCGGATGTCTATCCGTGTAGACCTGTTTGCCTAAAACAGAGATCTCAACGCCCTTCTGATAGTAGCCGACCCCATTCTCATCATAAGAATCCGGCAGCTGATTGAGAAAAGTTACGGTATAGACAAACAAGAAACCGCAGTACATTTTCGAACCTCCGTCTGTGAAACAGTACGGACCTCTCGGAAACAGGACAAATGCGGACAGCGCAAGGATCACTGTAAGAGCGGTGATGAAAGACTTGTAGAACTGTTTGTATCGGGGTTTGTTTTCCATATGCAGTTATAGCCTTTTTGAGTATCATTCCGGCGCATCCGTTTACTGTCTTCAGCGTGTCATTTTTCCTGTCAAAAATAAAGCACCACCTGTTGTTTTTGACGCACCGTATTGGTAACATGCTCTATTTTCTGTTGTTTGAGTTGATATAATGATGGTGTCAGTCGATAAATACAGCGGTTTGAAACGTGTTCTTGATGAATTCGAAGAGAAATACTGTAACTGATAGGAAGTAGTGGTATGGCATTTAATAATTCAAATAAAAGAGATGTACTTATAATGGTCAGTTTTCCTAATATCGGTAAGATAAAGGAAATACAGAAAAAGTACTATGACATAGCGGATAAAGTAGATCCGCATATCGCTGTGACATTCCCTTTTGATTCTGATCTGTCTGATGAAGAATTATATGAAAAACTGATTGAAGTAGCAGAGAAATACAAACCGTTTAAGATAACGTGCCGTGGTGTTTATACTCCAGCAGGTGAACCTGAATACAGGTTTTTAGATGTTATCGAAAACAAAGACATCATTAAAAACATGAGTGATGATATCTATAAAAACATTATCCCTGATGAATTAGAACATAGAGACAAACACAATTATGTTCCTCACATCAGTTTAGCCAATAAGCCGTTGGATGAGGAAATAGAATTAGATGATACGTTTGAAATGACAGTTGATTCATTATATGTTGAAAGAATTGGCAGCAATGATGAGTCGATCAAATTGTTTGATATAAAACTAATATCGAAGACGTAATGATTTGAAAATGGAATCTAAAGACCACAGAAAAATAATGGATGAAAAGAAAAAGATAAGTCCGATATGCCTGACGGGATTCATCCTCTCGCTTTTATCACCGGCAGCCTGTTTGGGAGGCCTTTCCCTGTATTTCCTTAGAGGTTCTGCAAGGCTTTTCGGGAGTTTTCATAACAAGCTTATTTTCCTTAATTGTGTAATTGTTTTGGTGATCATTTTCACGATCCTGGGGTTGATCTTATCTGTCATAGGCATCAAATCTTTGAAAAATGGTTATGGTGGCAAAAGAATTGCTGTAATCGGAATCGTTGTTTCAGTACTGATGATAGTATCTTTTTTATTCGGGGTGTCTCTGGTTTGGTATGAGAATGCACACAGGGAATCTCCGCCTACGACCGGCTATGCAGAAAAAGCTTCTTAGACATTTACCATACATCCTAATACAATGCACGTGGGGAATTATCCAGACTATTGCCGGTTTTGTCATGTACTTGATTAGTACCGGCAGCAATCACGCCTGGTATAACGGAGCAGTCGCAACATTCTGGAACAAGCCGTTTGGAATATCATTAGGAATGTTCATATTCATTCCTCCAAAAGCTCGGTTTTATAACTCTGAAAAATACAATTTCAGCGATGAAGAGATACAGAGCAGACTGTTGGTTCACGAGTATGGTCATACTTATCAATCTCTGATCCTCGGGCCCTTGTATTTTCTTGTGGCAGGTTTGCCGAGCGTAATTTGGGGAATGGTAAAAAGACCCGGCCGGTCATACTTTTCCTTTTATGCGGAGAAATGGGCAAATCACCTGGGAGAAAAGCATACCGGTCTAAAGTCTATGGAGACGATAGATATTTAGTTTTTAGCCTTCTGTCCTGAAATAAAACTCGAAAGAAAAATAATATGCGTTTGACAACACCGGACCAAGTGACTGTTGTTTAATCATCAGAACGGAGCAACATTACTGATTTGTTTGATCCTGCCCTTCTGTGATAATGAAGCCGTTTGAGAAATACTTCGATCAGGAGGACATGACAATGAAGAATGAAGCTAAAGAACTGGACTTCAACGAAATGAATACAAAGATCAGAAAACTTACCAATGAAGACTTGGACAGGATCAGCGGCGGAGACGGCGGATTTGAGCCCAAGCTTGATCCCTCTACTTTCCCAAAATGCCCTAAATGCGGAAATCGTTGCCATCCCGGATGCGAGGTCAAAGGCGGCGAGCTTGTCTTTAACGGAATCTGGTATTGTACAAACAGCTATTGCGGCTACTGTTCAGATGGCAGCACCAGGATTATTCATTAATCACCGGAGGACATGACAGCGCTGAACTTAAAGAATTGGGTTTACTCAATGATACTGTCGGAGACATTTATACTCTTTTCAACTGGGATGAAAGTACGGCATTTGTCGAAGCAGGATGGGCAAAGGTAGGCATTACCTGCATTAAAGGACCACAGATCGGTAAGCGGTCGTAGAACGGTTTGAATCTCTAACGATCATCATAAGGGCTCCGGATTTCCGGAGCCCATTTGTTTTTGCTAAATGGCGGATGCTTGATCAATCGTATGTATCCCTGGCTACGATTGTTCCGTCGTTTTTTACGTCAAAACACCATTTCATAGGGTCGAGCAGCTCGCCATTCCAGGTTCTGTTATCACAAGTGTTGTAGAAAAGGATCGTCGGAGACTTGGCATCATGTATTTTGCAGTTAGTAAAGTGGATGCCATTGGTTTCCGTAAAGAATCCAGCACCCTGACCGCACTTAAAGATCTCGGTATTTATGATGTCAATATCGGAAGATTTTTCAGCCTCTATGCCCTCATTTCCACAGCCGTAAAGACGCATATTTTCGATCTTGATATTCTTGCATTCATCAAATTTAAGAACTCCGCCGCCTGAGGAACCCGTATTCTTCGTGTGTCCTACCGTGAAACCTGAGACAGTTATGTTTTCGCAGCAAGCGAAACTGAGCACGTTAGCTTCGCACGGAATGGCTTCAAATTTCGTTGCTGAAGGATCAGAATTCTTGGCCTTGATGGTCAGATTCTTTACATTGTCGATGATGAGTTCAGGACCGTCCGGTGTACCGCACCAATGGTAGAATTCAGATTCATCACCGCCGTAAACACCCGCGTAATAACCCGATGCCTGGGCCGTAATGAAGTTTGTTTCATCGAGGACGATGGTACGGTCAGAACCGAGGGCGCTCAGGAACTCATCCATAGTCTTTACGTTGATCTCAGATCCGGGAGCGACATTCTTCGTTTTTATGGCGGGTGCAGGAGTGGGAGCAGCTTTTGGAGCTACTGACTCAGGCTTGATGTCGCGAAGCTTCATGGCTTTGAACTGAGCCGCATCAAGTTCTTTGCCGTCAACACCGGTCGCTTTGACCTTTGCATATTCCCTATACCAACTGCTTTTATTCCCTTCAAAGCGGCAGCCGTCAACAGTCGCACCGGCCTGTTCGAAATGGAAAGTGCCTGCGGTAAATGTGTTTTTCGTTACCTCATTGGAGAGGAATAAAACGTTATCCGAACCTCTCGTGTAAAGCAGGCCTTCTAACTTGTTGTCGTGGATCTTACAGTTATAGACCGTGAAATTCGAGCATTCGTACACGACAAAGAGACTTTCCGCTACATTGCCGGTTTCTTTTTTTCCATGATCGTAGATATTACAACCGCTGACAAGAGCATCTTCACAATTCGCAATCCTGATTGCGCTGTAGCTGCATTCATAGATATTGCAGTTCATAACGTTCAGCTTCCTGCAGTTAAGTCCAAGGACACCGACTGTACCGCATCCGAAAAGACCGCATGAATCTACATTGATGTCAGAACTGTCCTCTATGAGAAGGACGCCGCCTGTACACAGACCCGGCTCTTTTGTATGACCCGCCGTGATGTTTGATACTGTGAGATTATTGCATTTCTTGAAATTAATTACATTCACAAATCTCGGAACTGCCTCAATAGTTGTCTTACCCATTCCCGCGCCGCGGATCGTAAGGCCTGAAGCATTTTGGATGATCAGTTCGGCAGCTTTTTCTTCTTCTCCGACATCGTGTTCCCAATGATAATATTTGCTTTTGGTATTCGTGTCATAATCCGATGCCTTGCTCAGATCGTAAACGCCTGCAGCAAGCTCTATCACGGTATTGGGAGCGATCGCGGCAAGGAACTCGTCAACGGTCTTAACCTTGACAACTTTGGCATTTGCCTTAGGTGCTGAAGTCTCTGATTCTCGTGTATTTTCGGTATCAGAGCCGGAGGTTTCCGATTCATGAGTATTTTCGGTCTCAGTGACAGCAGTCTCCGATTCAGAAACACTTTCAGAAGCAGATTCGGAAGCAGATTCGGAAGTCTCAATATCTGAAACATTTTCAAAATCAGGGCCGCCGGCATGGGCTTCCTCAGCTTTTGCATAAACAGGACCTGCAGCTACTCCGGTTCCTGCCAGGAGCGTCACGGTAAGGGCTGCTGCAAGTATGCGGGTGCCGCTCTTCTTATAGTTCATGATCTGAACGAGTCTTTCTTTGAGATTCCTCTTTTCGGTTGCAAAAGACGTTGCGACAACTGCTGAAGGCAGAGCTGATGATGCTGCCATAATAAGGAGCGAATCGCCGTAAGACTGCTTCTCGTCTTTGTTCATGGAACGCAGAAGCATCTCGTCGCAGCTCATCTCGCATGCGCGGTTAAGCTCCCTGCGGATAAACCAGGCAATGGGATTGAACCAATGTAAAGAAAGGATCACTACTGAAGCCCACTTGTATACCGCGTCAAAGCGGCGGTAATGTGTAAGCTCGTGACGGAGAACATTGAGAAGGAGCTCTTGATCGTAGTCACGGTAAGGCAGAACGATCTTCGGCCTTAAAACGCCTAACATCATGGGCGTACGGGCTGAATCAGAAAAATAGAGAGAAGGTTTTCTGCCGGGAATCGAAGCATATACCGCCTGAGTAAAGCAGTCGGGTTCCATAAGATTCTTCTTCAGGTCGAAGCTGAACTTGAGGTAAGAAAATACTGTGATCGCCAAGCTCACTAATGCACCTAATGCCCAGATCGAAAGCCAGAGCTTGGGTGATTTCCAATCAATTGAAAACGCAGCTTTTGGAGCAGTATTAGTAACTGTCATCTCCTGTGTTTCCGTTGCATTAATGGTGATGTGTGATACGGTCGGTTCGGTCGGAGTGCTCCTTGCGACACTATTCTGTTCGAATTCAGAAGTATCCTGATTGTTTTCCTGAACGTTCTCCTGATCGTTCATTTCGATGTATATAGCAGGAGTTGAGGGAACAGGTATGGAAGGTTTAGCCTCTGCCGTTGTGGGAACGAGTCCCGGAAGCGGTAATGCAAAACGCAAAAGTACCAGGAGCCACGCATAGTAGTAAATCGTACTCGGCATCTTGCGCAAGACAGTATATCGAAGACCCACGAGAAGCAGCGCGAGCACGCTGCCGCTAATGGTCAGCACAAGCATTGTAGACATTTTTATTCCTCCACCTTGAACATCTCACGCAATTCAGCAATATCTTTCTGTGAAAGACCGTCCGAATTGACAAGAGAAGCTATCAGATCACGGGCCTTACCGTTATAGATACGGGTAATGAGATCCTTAGTTGCCCATGAACTGTATTCTTTTTCCGTGATGACCGGAGAATAGTAATAAACATTACGTTTTTCCTGGCGTACTACGCCTTTTGAAACGAGTCTGGAGATCAACGTCTTGATCGTAGCAGGCTCCCAGCCTTTTGATCCCTGAAGCTGTTCACGAATCTCCGTAACGGGCAGAGCGTCCTTAGCGCGCCACAGCAGCTTCATGACTTCCAGTTCGGAATCAGTGATTTTGCTGGCAAGATTATCTGACATGAAATTAGCCTCCAAAGAGTAGTTTACAATTGTAGCTTAAGCATGTTCAATTTAACACGCAGAGGTTACAGTTGTCAACTGCAACGGCGGGATGCCTTAATTTTGCCCTAAAGAACGGTAATAAATGCTGATATAAAATTATCAGGTATATTTATTAAATAATTAAGGTGGTTTTGATTGAATCACTATGTGGGTTTGGGAGGTCCAACATGAAATTGAAGCGTTTATTGGCATTTGCAGTCGGTACTGCTATGATCGTCAGCATGACGCCGGCAGTTGTTTTCGCTGATGAGGCTGAAAGCAGCGAGCCTGCTGAAACAACGGTTACCGAAAGCTCTGAACCGTCTGAAAAGGAAACACCCAAGGTTTCTGAGACGGAGCCTGCGGAGACTAAAGAGACAGTTCCGGAGGAATCGTCTCCGGAGGAATCAAAAGGTGAGGAGTCCACTGAGGATTCTGCTGGTAAAGAGCCTTCCGTTTCAGAAGATAAGAGCGCACTTCCGGTTAAGGCGGCAAAAAAGGCTAAGAATGCATCCGTTGTTGATTCCGGAACGTGTGGGAAGAAACTGAAATGGACATTGGATGAGGAGGGTACACTGACTGTTTCCGGTACAGGAGACATGTACAATTTCAAATCAATAGGTGAAAGCAAGCCTTGGGGAAAATACGAAAATGACATTAAAAAAGTAGTCATTAAATCGGGTGTTACTTCGATATCTGATTATGCTTTTTGGGGATATGAAGGAATTCAATCCCTGGAGATCGCTGATGGAGTTAAGACAATCGGCATGTGTTCCTTTACAAGTTGCTTAGGTCTTAAGAGCGTAACGATCCCCGGAAGCGTTGAAAAGATTGGCGGTGCTGCTTTCAACGGATGCAAGAATATTACGAACATAAAGATTGGTTACGGTGTAAAGATAATTAATGATAGTGTGTTTGCCTACACTGCAATCGATAGTGTGTCAATTCCCGCTTCTGTTAAAGAATTAGGCATGTTCGTGTTTGGTGATTGCAAAAATCTTAAAGATATTTCGCTCGAATATGGAATTGAAAAAATAGGCCATTCAGCTTTTCAAGGTACAGATATTGAAAGACTGACTATCCCAAGCAGCGTCACTTCTATGGGTTCCGGTATCATTGCCGGATGCAGTAAGCTGAAAGATATCAAAATTACTAAGGAACTATATGACAAGTATTATAATTCTATGGGAAAGAATCCCGATGATTTTACGCCTGACTTTTATATAGCTAACCCCATGACCGTAAAAGGCAAGACTGCCAAGGTCAAATATAAAAAGCTGCGTAAAAAAGCGAAGACGCTTTCTGCCTCCAAGGTCATTAAGATCACTAAGAGAGGTCAGGGTTCTTTGCTGTATGCCAAGGTTAAAGGCAATAAGAAGATCACGATCAACAGAACGACCGGAAAGGTTACCATAAAAAAGAAGATCAAAAAAGGAACATACAAAGTAAAGGTTAAGGTGATCGCAACCGGTAATGATACTTACAGAGATTCCGGTTGGAAGACAGTAACCTTCAAGATCAAAGTTAAATAATCGATCGATCTATTGAAAAGCCAGAGAAATTTCTCCGGCTTTTTATTTTATTCTTCAGTGCTGTGAGTTGGTATAATGAAGATGTTGTTGGCCGGCCGTCACTTATGGGGAAACATACATGAAAGAAGCAACACGTTCAACAAAGAAGAGAAGCTTTATATCCTGCATGACCGCAATGATCTTGCTGGCCGCCTTATGTCTGACAGGCTGCTCCGGTTCTTTCAAAACGGATCCGCTGGTAAAAGCCGCGCAGAAAAACGGCATGAGCTCTATTCCGCTTGAAGGGATTCAATCAAGATTGGGAGACGACAATACTTTTTACGGTATCGAAATGCCGGAAGGTTCTGAACTAAGACCTGTCTACTATGTTTCAAAAGACGGCACGGAAGCCATTAACGTTCATACCAAATATCTGAGCCTTAATGACAGGGATGTTGCCGGACTGGAAAGTCTCTTCTGGTGCGAAGACCGAAAAAATAAAATGGGTGCAGAATTAATGACTGCACTGACCGAAGACACTGCCACAAAGCTTTATGATGAGTGGCTTGCATTTTTCAAGGAAGATGATACTGTGATCACTTCCGGCAAAAAGGGGAGCTGCACTTACTCGATCGGCTATTACCGCAATGATGATCCGGCCGGTTCAAACGGGATCGGTTATTTCGGCATATATAAAAAGGGAAAGACATTCTTTTTGATAAGCGCTTCAAATAAAACAGAACAGGGCCGCAAAGAAGTTGAATCATTCTGCAAAGCTTTAGGAGTTGTTTCTCCTTTTACCGCCAAGGCTTAAAACATCTGTATCTGATCCTCGCACATAAGAAACATGTTGCTGAATATAATGATGCCGGCAAGTTTACCGAATACGGCATTGAGGGTGGCGAAGACCAGTTTGAGAGTTTTATCAAAGCACTGAAATAAACAAAACTGAAGATCCCGTGAAAACGGGGTCATTTATTAAGCGGCCAAAAAAAGTAGAGCAGAGTATAGCAAATAGTGTATAATCTGTAAGTTCGACAAAATATTTTTACTTTTGGAGGAATTACATGAAACTGAAACGTTTGCTGTCTGCTCTCGTTGCTACTGCAATGACTGTCGGAATGATGTCTACCATAGTTTCAGCGGATGAGGCGGAGAACACACCGGAAGAAACGGTTGCTGCCCAGACCGAAGAAACTAAAGAAAAAGAGACTTCTAAGTCTGAAGAGAAGAAACCTGAAGCAAAGAAACCTGCTGAAACAAAGGAAGCAGAACCTTCAGAGACTGAAGAAAAAGCACCCGCTGAAGCAAAGGAAACCGAAGCTTCTGAACCCGCGGAGACAAAAGCTCCCGAGACAAAGGAAGAGCCTTCAGAAACTGCTGAGGTAAAGGAAACTGAGCCTGCAGAAACAACTGAGGCAAAAGAAACCGAGCCTGCAGAAACTGCTGAGACAGAGCCTTCTGAGACAGAAGAAAAAGAGCCCGCTGCATCTGAAAATGATGAAGCCAAGGCAGATGAAGGCGAACCCGAAGAAGCAGCTGAAGCCAGAGTTCCTGTCGAGTCTGACAAAAAGGCTGCAAAAGCCGAAACAATCCCTAACTGCTCACTTTCATACACTTTTGACGATTCCACAAAGACCCTTACCATCAGCGGAAAGGGTACGATGTCTGATTTCTACTCGAATACTAAGCCCTGGCACTCATTTAAAGATGAGATCATTAAAGTCGTTATAAATAAAGGTGTAACTTCGATCGGAAACTACGCTTTTTATCAATGTACAAATCTTCAAAGCGTTTCTATTCCCCAAGGCGTAACCAGAATCGGCCAGGAAACTTTTAGATCATGCAGCGCACTGAAGACCGTTTCACTTCCTGCCGGAGTAAAAACAGTTGAAATGAATGCTTTTAGAGATTGCACCGGTTTAACTAAGGCAGTCTTACCGAAAGATGTAGAGATCGGAAAATATGCTTTCTTGAATGATATCGATCTTGAAAGCGTTACGCTCAATAATGTAGCCAAGATCGGCGCTGCAGCATTTAAGGGTTGTTCAGCTCTTAAGACTATTACGATCCCCGGTACGGTACAAGAGATCAGTGAAGAAGCTTTTATGGAATGTTACAGGCTCAGAACCGTTAAGATCGGCAATGGAGTAGAGACGATCGGTATAAACGCTTTCAGAAATTGTCACTGCCTTCTCAGTGCCAATATACCCGGCACTGTAACTTTCCTGGGCCAGTCTTGTTTCCAGGGTTGTACTGTCCTCAGCAGCATCAGTATTCCCGGCAGTGTAGCTACGATCGACACTTCTGCTTTCCAAGGATGTAATTATCTTGACAACGTTACGCTCGGATATGGTATTGTAACGATCGGTGATCATGCTTTCAGGGAACTTAATTATCTTACTTCTATTTCAATCCCGGGCAGTGTAAAGACGATTGGAACATCTGCATTTTATAACAACAATAATCTCAGAAAGATCGACATCGGTTATGGAGTAGAAACGATCAAGGAATACGCTTTCTACAACGCTTGGAAAGTTACGAACTTAGTAATCCCCGAAAGCGTAACCACTATAGGAAACAATGCTTTTTCCAATTTTAGATCTCTTACGAATGTAAGCCTTTCACCAGAGCTGTACGCAAGTATGTCACTCGAGGGTGTTTTCCCTAATTGTCCTAATTTCCATGAAGCTGGAATCACAACCCTGAAGGACAGCATCTTCAAGGTCACCGGCAAGACAGCTAAAGTCAAGGCCAAGAACGTAAAGAAGAAAGCACAGACGGTATCTGCTTCAAGCCTGTATACTTTCACACCTAAGACAGGTGTAATGGTTGAAAAGGCATCCGGAAACAAGAACTTCACGGTCAACAAATTCAATGGCAACATAACAGTCAAGAAGAAGACCAAGAAGGGAACATACAAGATCCAGGTCAAGGTAATGTCGACAGGTAATGCGGAGTACAAAGCATCCGACTGGAAGACAGTAACCGTTACGATAAAGATCAAATAAGAAAGAGACGCCGGCCATCAGGTCGGCGTTTTTTATGTGGTACTATTTGGTTATGAATGAAACAGATAATCTGCCCGAAAAGATCAGGGCTCCGGATGACCGGAGCCTTTCTTTAATTGTGCCTGCCATTGCTCTTAAGCCGGTCGATCGTGCGTTGCTGTTTGAGTATCAGAGTGAACGCGTTTTCTAACAGCTGCAGGGGAGACATTTCACGGCGAAGCTGATCAGGAAGGACAGTGCCGATATAGTCATATTGCCAGAGTTCAGAGAGCATGTTGCACGCGCCCGCAATCTCGGCGGTCTCGGTGAGGTTGTAATTGAATTTGTATTTGCCTGCCTTGTGATTGTGCGCAAACGTAACGCAGGGGTTCTCGACTTCCATCTTTATCAGGGCGTCTTTGAGCGACGTAGGTTTTTCGCGGCCGGTGAGATCAGAGGCATCGAGCTTTACTCTTAATATCTGTTCAAAACTTAAGTCAAAATCTACTTTTATCATGGTGCACCTCCTTTTATATCGTGAGTGTTTGTATCGTGCAGTCTTCGAAAAGCGCGTCGTTGATCCTGTTCTGGAGTTCTGAATAGATTCCGCGGATGCCGAATTTCGAGACCATCCTGACCAGTTCCAGCTGCTTTTCCGGAGTCAGTTTTATCTGCATCTTGTATTCTTTGGCAAGGTGATCAACAGGACTGTAGCGGTGGTCTTTAAGAAGGTTTAATGCCTTCTCCTCATCCATCGGCTCGACCTCTAAGATCCCGCCGTTTAAGCGTCCCAGGAACTCGTTGCTGAGCGCTCCGGAATCGTACAGCATATCGCGTGTGATCGGTGCATCAGGTGATTCCTCTGCGGTTTCTGAATTGAAACCGATGACGTTTTTGCGGTTCTTTTTCAGGAAAGAAAATGTACCCAGGAAAACGAAGTTTACCCTTGACGTATCGATCAGCTCTTTCGACCGCTCATCTTTTCCGGTGTAGAGCTTGCCGCCTTCGATCATCTTGAGAAGCTCGTTCATTATCATTTCGCCAAGGCCGTCTTGTTTTGTAAGCGCCTTGTCGATCTCGTCGATGAATATCCACGGAGGCAGCGCTTCATCAGAAGTGTCGACATCCAAAAGGCACTGCGAGATCGTTGCATTGCCTTTGTAGCTTAAAGGTGATACCGAGCTTGCATCGAAAATAACCGTGTTTTTGTAGATCTTTGAGAATACTCTCGCAAGCTCGGTCTTGCCGCATCCTGAAGGTCCTATAACCAGGAAGTTTGTCTTTGTCTTCAGATTCAGCGAAGTCCATATTGCCGTGGACAATGCCTTCTTGTACTCGTGACAGCCGTAGACTTTGGAGTCAAAGTACTCGTACAGGGATTTGGGAGTTTTGAATGTGTCGGTGTTGATCTTTACGTCAGTTTCGCTCCTTGAAAAAGAAGCAGTGCATCTGAGTCTGTCATCCCACCAGGGATAATCCTTTTTGTCTTCCATGTTTGATTCCTCCTAAAGATAAATTTTGGGAATCAAAAAGCGGCCACCAGACGAAGACACTTTATGTGCCTGGTCTGTTCGCCGCTGCAAATTCTGCTTTTTGAAGGACTTGGATCCTTCTCATCCTGAGCTGTTACGTGAGGCGTCAGGTACGGAAAAAATAATTAACCAAAGGTAAGTCTCACTGCGAAGCTACTATTTGATTGTAAGGTCATTATAGCATCGCGAAGTTGCCGTTCAAGTGGCTTGAAAGCAGTTTAAATGAATGTTCACAAAGTCCATATATGGACAAATCGAAGGAGAGTTCATTCCACACAACCTTCCACGTTTGAAACAAAAAGTGGAAGGGTTTGTGGAATGAAACACAATAACAAGTGTTAGACTTGTATCATGGTGGCACTGATGAAAGACATTAAACAACCAATAAAGACAGAAAGATTAGTGATAAGACCTGTTGAAGAAGGCGACTGCGAAGCAATACACAAGTACGCGGGCGACCCTTCGATCGACATGATGATCTACC
>Ga0265300_10003092_pt1 | contig 13814 bp, 1 predicted proteins | sample AusTroGonzalo_MG_FD_193482 | JGI IMG/M metagenome (GOLD analysis project Ga0265300, IMG submission 193482) | Bovine rumen microbial communities from tropical cattle in Woodstock, Queensland, Australia - Gonzalo_03 | ecosystem: Host-associated > Mammals > Digestive system > Stomach > Rumen ... | reverse complement strand
CGAACTCATAATAGGCTATATTTATAGGAATATGTCGGATGGAATATATATCCACCACATTTTATTGCTCCAGTCATCATATTTTAACTGACAATTGGAGGTGATAGTTTATATTTAACAAGTATATAGATTGAGAATCAATTAGTAAACACCCGTAGTTTGGGGTTAGTTCGTATTCGACGTTTGAGGGAGTATGCCTCCGCCTATCTACGGATGTCAGGCCGATGATCGGATGACAAATCAGGGAAATGTCGTTAGAGGGAATCCAAGAATCAAAGCGTTCCTAATATTTGTGACAGTCATAACAATGGTTTTCGCCACCATTGCTCTCTCCTCGGAAATAGGAGCAGATAATGAGACGTATGATCAGCAGATCACGTACCATTATGATAGCAGCCCTAACAGTCAGTCGGTGACTGTAGGGTATAACGGAATAGCTGCCACCGAGTACAACCCTGAGTGCTGGGAAGGCACCTTCAAAGCAGTCAACGATGCCGAATACTCCGATTGGACGGGACCCTCTTCCTATTCAATCACAGTAGAGGAAACACCGACAGTGACATTCATCGCTGATAGCGGAGTAAAAAACAGACCTTATACCATTATTTTCCCTGATACACACTTTATCGCAACAGTAACTGCCGTATCTGACAACATATCTCAAGAAAACATCGTTATTGCGGCCGACAAGCACAGCGTAACATATCAACAGAACGATAACAGCAGAACGACAATCCAAATCACATTCTCACAGCCGATCACCGTGACTCCCAACAAGGTTTTCGCAGGTTGGATGAACGGCAATGAGCTGATAATGCCCGGTGATGTGGTGGACCGCAGCGTAACAGATCTCACAGCGAAATGGATCACGCCCGACGTCTTCATTTTGGAACAGGATTGGATCAATTGGAACTTCAACACCAGGCAATCGGGCAATCAGACGGAAATGGTGCTGTCCACTCAGATCGAGGCCGTCAGCGCATACGCCAACCTCGGATTCACACTCACAGATACTGGCGCCAAGGATGGAAGGATCGGTATATTAGAATGCAACACAGACGGGACCATCAAGACGGAAGGATACAGGGACTATCCCGTAAAGTACTCCAGAGTCATCTACGGGGATGATCGTACAGGACCGGACATGTTCGGTACGATATATCATCTGACCGCGGAGAGGACATATGTCAAGATATTCTTCTGCAATGTCGGAACACTTACGGACTGCTATCCCACTGTGTTCTCACCAGGTACATACCGTACTCCCTTGGATTATACCAACTCGACCCTGCCTGCCATGAAATTCAGCGGGACCGGTGCTGTTGTGGCCCGCATGGGTGGAAACACCGTCATCGATAACATAGTGATAGCCGGAGATACCGTGCCGGTTCACGGAGATTCCACCAACAGCGCAATAGTGGCCGACGGACACATCCTGATCATGGGTACAGGCATAACAGATCTGAGCTACACCGTAGACAACAACAGAGTGAAGGGTGCCCCGGAGATTTTCGGAGGAACGAACGGCAACATCTCCACAGGCGGTTACAACAAGAACATAACACAAGCGGTGGCCACGAAGAAGATCGTATACGGAGACGGGCGTGAAGGCGAGGTCAAGAACCTGGGAACCTTCGTGATCGTCCACAGCGGAGTATACGCCAATCTGGTGGCTGGAAGCTTCGGAAGATGCGACATCGGTACCGCTAATCAGCCATTATCGACTTACATGGTTCTCAAAGGAGGATCCACATATGATACGGTGGCAGGAGGAAACGGTGGAGAGGGCGGAACCATCTACGGAGGCTCAGGCAGCGGATTCGAGAACGATGGAGGCACCTACGTCTATCTGATTGGACATTTCATGTCCGGTGATGACTGGGAGGATAAGGAATCAGGATGTTACGGCGAAGAGTTTGAACGTAACAGGTACAACGCGGTCCAGTCCAGTATTCTCGAAGGCGGTCACTCCAAAGGAAAGAGCCTAAGCACACAAGGTATAGTCAAGGGATCGACCCATGTGTTCCTCACTGGAACGGCATCGGTTTGGGATGTGCAGGCGGGAGGACGTAGCGGTTACACCCATGCGGACACTACGTATCTGGAGATTACCGGAAATGCGGTGGTCAGGCATGTGGCCTGCGGTACCATCACCGACGGTGCATCGTCGGATAACAACTGTGTCGACAATATCAGGATGTACATAGGCGGAGACACTGTCGTGGCAAACGTCTACGGTGCAGGATACGACACAACATACTATCCGACTGGAAAGTCCATGAAGGAAGGTTCTATCAGGGTCGTCATCGAGGGCGGAAAGATCGGTAACGTCTTCGGCGGAGGATACAGGGGAAGCATCGGTAACGAAAACAACCCCAATGGTCTGAATATCGATATCGAGATTTCCGGAGGTACGGTGTTCGGCAACGTATACGGCGGAGGAAGCGGAGGTCTGGACAAGATCAGGCACAATGCCGACGGTACATTCAACAGCTCGACGATCAGCGCCTATGACAGCTCCATGGGAAGATCATATGTGCACGGAAACACCAACGTGACCGTGACTGGTGATGCAGAAGTCAAAGGCAACGTGTACGGCGGAGGAATGTCCGTACCTAAGCTAGCGACCTACAGTGCCGGTTCGAAGAACATCACCACCTTCTCCGACGAGGAGGTCAATGATAAGCAGATCAATGTCGCCACAGTAAGCGGAAACACCAGCGTAACAATTTCTGGCGATGCGCAGATCGGAGGCTCCGTGTTCGGCGGAGGAAAGGGTGTCGATGCGGAGTTCGTGAACTACGGATGGACCATAGCGGACTGTACGAGATCCACAGTCGTAAAAGTGGATGCTACAGGCGACAACCCCTTCATCGAGCTCCCCTGGTATGTCAACCCGAATGCAGACATTAGCAGCAAGACCGCATATTCATACACTTACGACATGTCCGACAAATACCTCAAGACGACTGGTTCGAAGATCACTGGAGGAAGCTATGCTGATTACTCCAAAGTTGTGCGCAACGCATCTGTCTTCATCGAGGGCGGGGTCATAGCCGGTTCAGTCTACGGGGGAGGTGCCTTCGGAAAGGTCGGAGGAGCATCATTCGTGGAGGTCAGCGGAGGAACCATCGAGGGCTCCGTCTTCGGAGGAGGTCTCGGAACGGAGGGCATAGTCGCCGTCACGGGAAGCAGGACTGTCTACATCACAGGATCATCTAAGGTCAAAGGTTCAGTTTACGGAAGCTCATCGAAAGGTGACGACGGACCTAAGGACACCTTCCACATCAGCACCACGCCCGGAGACCTCATCTCTGAGAGCTATTCTGACTCCACAGTGATCATTGAGCAGGCAGAGATCAGCGGATCCGTCTTCGGAGGGGGATTCCTAGGAAACACCTGGGGTAACACCTACGTGTACATGGGTTACAAGATATCGAAGAACCAGGACGGATCGTATTCCGCCCCTTACTATGTCGAGGACCAGGCCGTCAGGACGATCAGTGTCTCATCGATCTACGCGGGAGGAAACGTCAGTACGGATGTCGATGATCAGAACATTCAGACTGTTCAGGCCCCCTTCTCACAAGATCTGGTCCAGGGACACGGTTCCATCTACATCTATGGTCATGGTGCCACCGGAGACATCCATATAAGCGGAAGCATCATGGGGAGCGGAAATGCATGTAACACGGCACTGAGCACATATGTGGAGATCAACAACCTCCAGAACAGGTCGCAGATGACCGGTATTCACCGTGCGACCACCGTATGGATCGTGCAGTCCGATCTCGACATATCGGGAAGGAGCAACACCGACAACAAGACGCTCAGTCTTTACAAGATAGAAAACCTCACAATAAAGTATGATACCAGTCTCAGTATCGAATACCCCGCAGACGGGATAGAGTCATTCCAGAGTCTTAACAGGGACAACAACCCGACAACTTTTGGTTCACCATCCAACACGCTTACATATACCGGCGGTTCGACAGTCTACATTAGGGACGCTGATACCGGAGAATTCGGAACTGTGACCGGATTCACATTGATATCCATCCAGAATCAGGCATCCTATGGTGCTTATCTGCTGTGCAGATCGGATTCTCCTGGAGGATTCGTGGTCTCCAAGGATGGTGCCTTCAAGATCGCGGACAGTACAGTTTTCGAGAACAACGTCACCTGTTGGTTCATCGGAGGTGTCGAGAAGAAGGTCGTCACCACCACAATCAAAGCTAGCGAAGGAATTAGGGCAATGAAAGTGTCCGATACCGTTTCCGTCGACATAGTGAAGATGTCCAACGGTACCTACATCCAATATATCGGAGGGTCGTTTACACCCGGTTCTACTGCTACTGCCAGCGACTATGAGATGCAAAAACCAGGAACAGTCAGTAGTTCATTGCCTGCTAGCAATCAGTTCGGTTTGATATTCGGAACGGATAAAACCGGATCGTCGAATCTGATTGCGGAGACCACAAACCAATTCGAGGGTCTTCCTGGAATCACAGAGTCGATCAAATCGATCTATTTCGGTCAGGATGTTTCCACCCCGATAACACTCCAGGCCGGAAACGACAACTATCAGAGGGCGGGAACCTACAAACTGAATCTTGCATTCACAGGTGCTCCGGATAACGCTCACGCCTATGTCGGATATGTACTTCTAAACTTCCAAGAGACTACCGTTGTGCAGGATGGAAACGTCACATACACGATGCCCATGAACTATATCGAGGTCCGTGTGGACATGTATGTTGAACCTACTGGAACGCCTGCAGAGGGAACGACTTACAACATCAAGGTGAATATGGAGAATGACGGTAATGAGTATACAGGTTACTCGGAAGTTCTCTTCGCTTCCATCCCGATGAGTGAGATGATTCTGGACAGTATCGTGCTCGAAGAGGATAGCACCGACAAGAAGCTCCTTCCCAATACATTGGTCCGTGTGTCCGCAGTCATGAATCAGGATAATACGTCCGGTTGGATGTCATCCTACTCGGTTACTATCAGAGGTTCAGAGCTTCCATCGACCGGAGCGGTATACAACATCGGAAAGAGTATCGGAGTCGAGTCAGGTTCAGCAGCCGCTACCATCGCTTACTACGTGTATTACACAGATTCAGCTCAGGAAAACAAAGATGTCGTTCTGAACTTCACAGTCAAGACCTCTACTGAAGACATCCATTACAGAGTAGTGTTGAAGCTGAAGGAAAGGGAGACAGTTACATTGACCTTCCATAAAGGAGACCAAGATACTGTCGTGGAGCACCCGTACAAGGGAAGCTATCTCACCCTTGGAGATTGTCCCTTGACTGGTAAGAACTTCGTCGGTTGGTATACTGATGCTAATTTCAACACACCTTTCAACTTCGATGTGCCTCTTACTTCAGGCCTCAACCTATATGCTAGGTACATGTACACGGTAACCTTCAATAATATGGACGGTACCAGTTCCAAACTGTACCTCCCCCAGGAAGCTGGTGGTGCTAGTATCAATACGGCGCTCATGCCTTCTCCGACTAAGAATGGTTATGAGTTCGGAGGATGGTATAAGAACACTGATTACCTCTACAAGTGGGATCCAACTGTTGACAAAGTCAGCGAAGATGTTACTCTGTATGCCAAATGGGTTGGAATCGAGGTGAAGGTCAACTTCCTCTATCTGAAGGATGGACAGTGGGAGACGTTCAAGAAGCAAGTGCAAGACAACGGATATGTTGTAAAGTATGTCGATACCAACCCCGTCTACCTAACTGTCAGGATAGGTTCTACTTTCGATTTCGTTGATCCTGGTTTGGAAGGAAACAAAGTTGTTTTGGAATACGTACAGAATCATCTGCCCGGAGATGACAACTTCATCCATTGGCAGATATACACGAACAACGACCCTGTAAACGGCAGTCCAAGCAACCTGTACACGGATACAGTTCTGACTGTATCCATGGTCGATCTCTCAGGATATCCAACGAACACTCCGGAGATCAAGCTCTATGCTGTCACCTCCAACGTTGCTATAAAGGTGACCATGGACAAGAATACCAAGGACACATCAGCATTAGTGGTATCGCCTAGCGAATTCTATCCCTATCCAATCGGACCCGTTGGATTAAGCGAGATCAACGGAGTATGGAAGGATGTTTACGGAACCGAATATGACAAAGATGCAGATGGTTACGGAACATTCTACAAAGTGAAGAATGGCGGAACAGTCAGATACTACCCGGATGGCAAGGGAAGCTACCGTTGCTATGACGAGAACGTCCTCGAGGAATTCGTGGTGACGGTGGGTGAAGACGATTTCACATACTACAAGGACAAGTATGGAAACGTTTGGAGCTATTCGAACAACTCATATTCATTTGTCACCAGCACCGTATATGTGGATAATGGAGGTACCATCGAAGCTGTGGAATGGAATGGAACCACTCAATTCCCTGAGGGTGGATTCTACATGGACAAGTATGGCAACAGGTTTTCGAGGAGCGGTCCGGCACCTATTCCAACCATGAATGACACCTACACCCTCACATTAGGATTGGAGCTCTATTATTCATTCACCTACGTACTGAACGATGCAACCCGCCCCGGATACAGGCTGGTCTATTGGAACAATGATAATCTCAGCGATCCTCTGAATCCCCGTCCAGGTTCGGAAAGGGACATCAAGGTCTTCCTGGATTCAGACGGATATGTGGACAAGAGCTTCCTGGAAGTCATCAGTTCCGACGGTCAGCATATGGTCAGAGAGATCACAGGATATGCACAGCACACCTACAGGCTGGATAAGACCGGATCTCAGTACGAGATTGTCTACAAGGCGATATGGGATCAGATTGAGTACAACGTCAGCATATCGGGAACGGAGAATGGTTTCGCTGATGCGTATCTAGTCAATTCCGACGGTACGAGGACCTACCTTCCAGAAGGAATGCAGAGTCTGCACTATGGAGACATTGTGGAGATCATATACACTCCGTCCGACTATTACAAATTCAACAAGTGGGTGGTCACAGGAGACTGCACTATCGACAATATCTGGGATTCAACAACCACTGTTCTGATCACAGGAGACTGCAGTATAATCGCCAACGACATCGGAAACAGGGTCGTCAGGCTCACCATGATCTTCGACAACAACAAGATCACGGACGAGGAACTGCAGAAGACTGAGGTCCTGCTCCATAAGAAAGAGATAAACGGCTCAGAGACAGGAATCTATTATGAGATGGAGCTCAAGAGCGGTCTGGGAACACAGAACCCGAAGATTTACTCCAACTACATCCCTCTAGGAACATACGAGGTATGCCTCAGATACAATAACGAGGATAGATATTACGCGCTCTATGGAGACATCAATGTCACCATAGAGAACACCACTGAGTTCACATTCTACGTGATATCCGCATCCATTGTGGACAGCATCACGATCAAAGACGGAACCGGCACCAGGGTGGAAACTTCCACCAACACGCAGGCAGTTCTGGATTACACCAGATACGTTGGTGCATTGGAATCGAAGATCTTCGGTCAGGCACAGGAACTTGTCATCAACAACCCTGATGGACATCTGCCTGCGGTCGAATTGACGATCGCTCCGGGATACACCTACAAGACCTTCGAGGGATACGTCGATACCGACGGATATTTCAAGGTCAACACCAACGACAACATGCATGAGAATACGGATGTGACCAGGACCGGAAACGATGTCGTCAAGTTCTATCTGAATTGGATAAAGTACGATGAGCCCGCTTCCATAATCGTCCAGGCCAGCAAGATTGACTACACCGTCACCTTCAAGCTGAACAACGCGGACGGCACACCATTCATATACGAAGGTGAACAGCTTTCGGCTACTGTAGTGGTGCATCAGGGAGAACAGTACCTCTCCTGCATCCCTGCGAGTTTCTATCCTAAGATAGGGGCAGGGAAGTCTATGGGTGGTTGGTATTTCGACCAAGCAATGCATGTGTCCGTGCTAGGTTTCAACGTTGTAGATGTCAACGACGTCATAGGCGGGAACATGGTCATCTATGGAAAGGTAGTTGACGGAGTGCACAAGAGTGTCAACGTCCAGGTCGTGTCCAAGAACATCTATGATGATGGTGTTACGATGCAGGCGATGTCGGTCTTCCCACTGAAGAAACAGGATGACGGTTCTTTCAGCGGAGTATACACCATCAGAAACATCGCTGGACAGTATGTGATGATGGACAATATTGTCGTCCCAGAGGGATTCAGCATACAGGACATAGGAAACGGGCAGATCCTCATAACCGCATCCAGCGAGGCCGCGTGGGGAAGCGACCCCTCCGTCTTGCCGGTATTCGTCCTGACGTATGCGAGATATTCAGCCACAATTTCCATAGATAGCGACTACACTTCCTTAGTGGCCTCTGGAGCATGGGAGCCCGGTAAGACTGCCGTTTGGGAGGAAGAGGTCAGATTGCCTAGCATGCTGAAGAATGAGAACGGAGATTCGATAATTGGCTGGACAGCATCGACCGATGTTGAGATAATCAACAGAGGTGTCGGGGTCTATTACTATAAGGTGAGTGCAGACAACACGCAGAAGAGCATCACTTTCACGCCGGTCTATCCTGAAAAGAGGGTGACGGTATCATTCCTGACTCCATTCGGAGAATTTTCCAATGGTAAACAGAGGATGATGGTTTCGGTAGAATATGGACACACAGTCAGTGAACCTGGTATTTCAGGAGCAGGTACTGCATACACCAAGACTGCATTCTATGATGGGGATTCAGTGTTCTCATTTAACACTCCAATCACCACTAACAAGACTCTGGTGGCGAACTGGTCTGTCGTTCCTTACAATTTCAAATGTAACTACGGAGATCATGTGGCAGTCAGTTCCAACATCACAGTTCCCGCTAAAGGGGATGGATCGTACGATTTAGGATACGGTTCTGAAGTCATATTGACGATCAGTCCAGAGGCAGGCTGGGATCTGGATATGGAGTTAACCAAAGTCGTAGATGGCCAGAATGCCGTTCTTGATTCTAAGCCGGTAAAGGTCCCCAACAGCAGGACATACACTTGGACGTTCCACATGGAGAAGGATTTGGTCGTCACGATAGTGACCAAAGTAGCCTATGCGAAGATCAATTTCTTCGTTAACGGAGCATTGCTGACCACTGCAGAGGAACTGAACAAGGTGCCGGTAGATTCTTACCCCTCTGGAACCAGCTATACCGGAGAGGACATCCCGACATATACTACAGTAAGTTTCAAAAATTACGACAATAAAACACTAAACTGGTATACCGATCCTTGTTTGGGATCCGAATACCTCCTTGAGAAAACGGGTGACAAATACATTCTAACAATGAAGGAGGACATCTCGCTCTACACCTACAGTGGTAATTATTTCATTCATTACCATGATTATGACGAGAAACTGTTGGCTACTCAAAATGAGAATGAAGAAGTAGGTCAGGACATTACCCTCAACCAAGTGCCGACCAGTCTGCCTGGACACGTCTTTGTCGGATGGGCTGAGGAAAATGGTTATAAGAATGTGTACACCTACAAGCCAGGACAGACCTTCCAGATTACAAGCAGTACTCCCGCAAGGATAGAGCTGCACGCATTCTACCTCACCGACGGTAACGCGGTCAAGATTTGGACTGGAAGCAACCTATCCTCCTCGATCCAGAATGACTTGTCAGTGCAGATCGATCCGAACATGGAAGTGCACTATTCAGACACGACTCCCCTCAACCATGACAATTACAGCACGGCAAGCACCACTCCCACTTCGTTCCAGGGAGTCGGAAACCATACCGTCTACTATTATTGTCTCTTGAAAGATAGTGGTTCCAATATCATCTACGAGTATGGCGGTAGCTATGTGCTTACTATCATCGGTAACCACCTCATCAACTTCAAGAATGGAACTGAACTGATTGAGCAGAGGAGGATTATCGATACAGATCATATCGGTGCACTCCCAGTCCTCAACGATACGCAGACTGCAAGATTCGACGGATGGTATATCGGAGAAACCAAAGTGGATCCCGATACCCTCGGTGAAGACTTAGAAGCTGAAACGGATATCGTGGCCAAATGGACCCCGAAGTATGCAGTAACATTCAACACATCCGGAGGATCCCCTGAAGTCCCGACCCAGTACATAATAAGCGGCGAGACGGCCACAGCGCCGCAGGGAATAACCAAGCAGGCTTCTGATCAGAGCTTCTTCACTCTGGTCTGCTGGAGGGTCGCTAGCGGTCCTAACGTCGGATCCGAATTCAATTTCAATACCCCGATAACCAGTGATATCAGTCTGATGGCCCAGTGGAGTCACCCGGATGCGAAGACCGTATCCTATTACGGAATGTACAGCAACCAACTGACCCTGGTCATAATAGACTCGTCCCTCGCGGGAGAGCCCATAGGCATCGAACCTGTGACTCCTGAAATAAGAGGACTGACGATGCTCGGTTGGTATGAGATTGAGTTGCAGGAGGAATCTCCAGGTTACGTCATAATCGGAACAGAGCCTTTCGATTTCAAGAACACCATCATAACCAAGGACATCAAACTGATGACCGTCTGGAAGGTACATAGCTACAATATACACTTTGATACCAACGGAGGAATCGGGTCTGTAGATGATACCACATCCGTCGCACAGGGCCCTCCTACATTCTTCGATGACTCTGGCGTCTCACGCAACGGATACGACCTCCTAGGATGGTCTTTGATCCGTAACGGGGACGTATCCTTCACCAACAAGGTCAGCGGACCTCTCCCTGCCAACGACGGAGATACGGTCACCCTATACGCGAAATGGCAGATCCGCACCTATCATGTGACTCTTGATCCGAAGAATACTGGCCAAATAATCAATAGGGACGTGAACTATGGTGATTTGATCACTTCAGGCGGATCGATTCCAGTGCCCGAGAAGGAGGGATACAGGTTTACTGGATGGTATGTCGGCGATGTGCTGTTCGATATAGACCACACCCCTGTAACTTCGGACCTTTCGTTGACAGCAGGATGGGCGGAAAAGCTAACAGTGACATTCCATCCGAATTATACCGGTGCGGTGGACTTCTACGTACAGGTCGATAAAGGCTCTTCTGTTGGTGTCCCCAACGACCCTGTCAACGGAAACAATCAGTTCGGCGGATGGTGTACAAAGGAAGTATACCATGATGTAACTAAAGACGTCATTAACTACGTTGCTTACGACTTCAGTAAACCGGTAAATGAAAACCTGGACCTGTACGCTGTATGGTACGGATCTAGCGATGTCGTTGTATCTTTCTACAGTCAGCAGGGAGGATCAAACCCCAAGCTGGCCACGGCTGTGAACCTTACTGAACGTGGTGATTACAAGATAGACGAGCCGTCTCCCGGTTACGTTCCTGGAATGACGTTCCTTGGATGGTTCGAATTCGAATTCCAGGATGCATCGCCAGGATACAAGCTTAAACAACCTGTTGTTCGCTTCAATTTCGACTCACCTATTGATGAAAGTCACAGGCTGATCGTCATGTGGAAGATACACGAGTACAACATCCATTTCGATCTGAACGAAGGCAGCGGTTCTATACAGGATACGACCTCAGTCGCCTACGGACCACCCACGTTCATCAACGATTCGGGAGTGACTCGTGAAGGATATGCGCTCATGGGATGGTCCACAAGCCCTGATGGCCAAGTGATGTTCAGTAACAGGATCCCCATCAGCGGACCCCTTTCTGCCAATGACCATGACAAGGTAACTCTGTACGCCATTTGGGCCAAGCAGTATACCATCAAGTTCATGGTGGATGGAGAGGAAGTGTATTCCGAAACTGTCTACGCAGGAGGAAAGGCAACGAAGCCCGAGGAGGATCCGACGAAGGACCCCTCCGAGGACTATGTGTACTTCTTCGGTGGATGGTACAATGGAAGCATCATGTACGACTTTGACACCCCTGTGACCGAGGACCTTACCCTGGATGCGGTTTGGGACCAGAGGCTCGGACATATCGTCAGTTTCTATTCCTCATACGGAGGTCAGAGACCTAGTGTTAAGAACAGTGTTTTCATCCCCCAAGGAAACAAGGTTTTGGAGCCCGAGACACCGGAGGAAAGGGGAGGACTGACATTCAGAGGATGGTATCAGTTCGAGTTCATCGATGAGCCTCCAGGATACAGGATCATAGGCGATGAACCGTATGATTTCAACCAAGAAGTGGATAGCAACCTGCTCATCATTGCTCACTGGACATCATATGTGTACAACATCGAGTTCAATGTGAACGGAGGCAGCGGATCGATACCCAAGACAACCTCGCTCGCATACGGTCCACCGACATACTTCGATGATTCAGGAGTTTCCAAATCCGGATGTGATCTGCTCGGATGGTCGTTGGAACGCAACGGTCCAATCAAGTTCAGCAGGGGACAGCCCATATCTGGAGTGCTCCCAGCACCTGACGGAGGCACTGTGATCCTATACGCAGTATGGTCCTCTCCAGATCCCGATCCGCATCATGGAGGCACCACTGAGAAGGAGACCGAGATCATCGTGAACCCTGACGGTTCGGAGACCAGAGTGGAGAAGACCACGACCAGGTATGACGATGGATCCATCAGGGAGACGATCGTGGAGACCACCAGATACAATGACGGAAAGACCGTAGTGGAGAAGTCTACAACGTTCACCGAGATCACCGGAGAGTCATCCAGCGAGTCCTCCAAGACGGTTACTTACGAGGATGCGTCCGGAAACTCTGTGAAGGATGAATCCAAGGAGAGCAAGGACTTCGATGGATCCACCAGGACAGAGGACAGCCACTCTGTGAAGGATGGAAGCGGAAAGCTGGTCGATCTGGAAGTCGAGATAATCGAGACCGATGCCGAGGGAAAGAAGAGCGTCCTGCAGATATACGGAGATGCAGACCGTGTGGATGTACTCATGCCCGACAGGGAGTATGAGACGCTGAAAGAGGTCAAGAGCGTGGTTGAGGATGAGCGCATCAGCGACATCGTGCTCAACTTCGAGTCCGATGACGGAATCCTCGATCTTGAAGCCAACTACATCATCAAGGTGTCCAATGAAGGATACAGCATTTCCTTCAAGAGCAGGGACCTCAAGGTGGACCTGGATGAAAAGGTCATGGATAATCTGTCCTCGAAATTCAGCGATATCGAGCTGTCGATCACTTGGATCGATGTGAGGACCTTGCCCGTGGAGCAGAGGGAGATCATCAAAGATAACCACGCACTGTCCCTGAAGATCGATCTGGGAGAGCACACCCTGTCCGAACTCGGAGGAAAGGCCACTGTTAGGATCGCAGTCGACGAGTCATACGACCACGTCTACTATGTCGGTACCGAAGGTCATGTGGAGGAGATCGAATGCTATTACGATCATGACTCCAAGATGATCGTTTACAGCATCAACCACTTCTCGATCTATACCATAACCGAAGGTCCGTTGGTGTACGGCGGAGAGGCAGGCTTCGACTTCGTCCTGATCCTCATAGTCCTAGCGATATTGGCAGTTGCAGTGGCGATCGTGTATCTCGTCAAGAGGTGAAACCCAAAAACCCGGGGCAGCTAAGGGTTGCTCCGGGATATTTTTCCATTCAGAAATCGAAATTGGAACCATCTTAAAAAATATTTTTAGTAATATCTAATTAATTTTAGGATTAACAAAATTATATATAGAATTTTTAGGATTACCAAAAATATGAGCCTGTTCAGCGATGCTGCGATCCTCACGGTCGAAAAACAGATGGATGACTACAGCGGCCCCACCATCCCGCTGTCGTTCATGAAGATGG
>Ga0265300_10003091_pt1 | contig 13814 bp, 14 predicted proteins | sample AusTroGonzalo_MG_FD_193482 | JGI IMG/M metagenome (GOLD analysis project Ga0265300, IMG submission 193482) | Bovine rumen microbial communities from tropical cattle in Woodstock, Queensland, Australia - Gonzalo_03 | ecosystem: Host-associated > Mammals > Digestive system > Stomach > Rumen ... | reverse complement strand
AGACAAGATGCTGCTGCTCTATACCGACGGTGTGACTGAGGCAGAGAATATGGACCAGAAGCAGACGGGCGATGACTGGCTGATAGATATTCTGAAAGAACATCCCATGGATAATGCCCGTGAGTTGATTGGCGATATTCTCAGGGAAGTGGCCACCCATGTGGGCGATGCCGAACCCAGCGACGATATCACACTCCTGTGTCTGAAGGTATAAATCCAAATTAACGAATAAATCTTGGACTACAAATAGCACAGATTATTGAGTCCTAAGCGGCTCCTTTTTTCATGCCATTGAGCTTCGCACTCGCTTAATAATGTCATTCGTCACAAAACCATGCAGAATATCCCAGAAATTTGGCGCTTTCCGCAACAACCAATAAATTTGCACCGTCAAAAACATTAATTACAAACAAGAAAAAAGTATGAAACAGAGATTTTGTCAGAGTTGCGGAATGCCGCTCACTGAAGAAGTCCTCGGTACGAATGCCGACGGCACGAAGAACGAAGATTACTGCATGTACTGCTACAAGGATGGGAAGTTCCTGCAGGATTGTACGATGGACGAAATGATTGAGCATTGTGCTCAGTTTGTGAATGCAGTTAATGAAGGGTTAGAAAATCCTATTACCAAGGAGGAATACATCGGCATGATGAAATCGTATTTTCCCCAGCTGAAGCGTTGGCGCCAAACGCTGGATGTGAATAACGATGAAGCTATGAATGCAAATCCCGCTTTAGCAGGCGTTAAAGAACTCATTGCACAGATGGCTGACAAACAGCCCATCGCTTATATCTCGTCGGTAGACCAAGAAGGTTTTCCTTGGACTAAGGCCATGCTGAAGCCACGTAAACGCGAGGGTATCAAAACCTTCTACTTTACAACCAACACATTCTCAATACGTGTGGCTCAATACAAGGCCAATCCCAAGGCCTCGATCTATTTCTGCGATGCCAAAGGTTTCAAAGGTATGATGCTGCGTGGTACGATGGAGGTGCTGACGGATGCCAAGAGCAAGGAGATGATTTGGTGCGACGGCGACGAGCAGTACTACCCCGGCGGCGTCACCGACCCGAACTACTGCGTTCTGAGGTTTACCGCCACCGATGGTCGATTCTATAGCGATTTTTATCCACGCAGTTTTGTAATTGAGTAATGAAAAAGAAAGAGATATTATACGTACTACTCGACAAGTACGCCACACACGAGATGGTGTTCCTGTCACAAGCCATTAATGATGGCGAGATGGGACCTCGCGAGTGTCCTAAATATATAAATAAAGTGGTGGCACAGAGCATGGAACCTGTGACATCGATCAGCGGCACACGCACCTTGCCCGACTATACCTTCGAGACGGCGCCCAAGGACTATGCAGCCCTCGTGCTCATTGGTGGTCATGGATGGCGGAATGAGGTATTGGCTGACCAGGTACTCCCATTGGTCAAGGATGCCATCTGCAAAGGTCGCATCGTTGGCGCTATCTGCAATGCTGCTTCATGGATGGCTAAGCAGGGTTTTCTCAACAACATCAAACACACAGGCAATGGCATCGACCAGTTGAAACTATGGGCAGGAGAAAATTATACCAACGAGGAAGGCTATGTGAACGAGCAAGCCGTAAGTGATGGCAACATTGTGACTGCCAACGGCTCAGCATATCTCGAGTTTGCCTAGCAACTGCTCATGATCCTCGAGAACGACTCGCCCGAGATGACCGAGCGCTACTATATGTTCAACAAGATGGGACTTGTGGAACTGATTAAGATGATGACCACTCCGCAACCTCGTCGAAATTAGTTCGTTTACGGAATAAGATAACATGAACAAGATTATAACTATCAAACTCCTTGCCATTGGTGTTATCGTGATGGGCTTCGTCCACATTGCAGCCACCTTCTCGCCCATGATAGTCGATAAGCTCGCGCCTCTCAGCGAGGGGATGCAACGAGCTTGTATCTACTTCAGTCTGATGTGTGGTGCCATGCTGATATTGGGTGGCAGCATCGTAAATATGTTGTGTGGAAAAGCAAATGAGCATCCCTTCCTGCGCACGCCTCTCCTCTTGACTTATAGCATGCTGGTCGTCGATGGTATCCTCGCCGTTTGCTTTATGCCACACAATCCTTGTGCATGGGTGATATTTGTCTTGAGCATCTTGTTGTTGGTTGTACCGAAATACAAATAGAACAATGGAAACAAATATACGATGAAAAAAGGATTAAAGATTGCGCTGTTGAGCGTACTGGGACTGGTGATAGTCGCAGGTGTGTTGGTGTGGATGGAGTTTGGGGCGCTGATTAAAGGAGCTAATTCTTGCGTAAAGCTCGACGACGGAATGTATTATATGGAGTACAAGGGCGATGACGGGTTCAAGGAGTTAATGGATCGCGGTGGATGCAATGATATCAGCGTGCTGGCCAGCTACGTGATGGAGTTCTTGTCGAAGGGGTACTTCAAGCCCGACAGCATCGACGTGCCTGTCAAGCCTGTCGGATGTTCTACGCTGACGGTCAAAACCCCTGAGGACGGCGTGATGATGGCCCGCAACTTTGACTATCCCTACGGCACGGCGCTGATTATGCACACCATTCCTGATGAAGGCTATGAGTCCATTACCACCTTCTCTACCGATTTCTTCGGCTTCGGCGAGAACTACAAACCCGAAGGATTCAAAAATCAATATATGGCTCTGACAGGATTGTTCCTGGCCCTAGACGGACTGAACGAGAAAGGGTTAGCAATCGCCGTATTGGATGCAGGCGACAAAGTGGTGACTCGTCAGGACACCAGCAAGCCTGACCTGACCACGACGACTGCCGTACAATATCTGCTGAAGAATGCGGCCAACATCGACGAGGCCCTGGCTTTGCTGAAAGCCTCTGACATGAATTCAGACCCTGGTTCGGCCTATCACTTCTCGATGGCTGATGCTACGGGCAGAAGTGTGGCGGTGGAGTATGTGGATAATCAGATGGTGGTGACTGAGTCGCCCTTCGTGACCAACCACTACCTGTGCGAGGAGAAGTTCCTGGTGGGGCTGCATGAGGGCGACCACCGTCACGAGAAACTGATGGAGCAATACAACGCGGCTGGCGGTGTGATGAACGCAGACCAGCTGACGGAGACTATCGCATCGGTGACCCAGCTGCCGGAGAAGGGTGCCATCGTCGGCGGTACACTCTGGACGATGGTGATGGATCTTTCGCATCCCTCTGTCACCTACTATTCGCTTCGTCATTTCGACAAGCCATTCCACTTTGAATTAGGACGTTAAAACATCGAGAAGTGATGAAACAGAAAATCGATCCTAAGAACACCAGTCGGGCGCAGGCATTCGAACTGTGGATGAAGTCGCCCATGCCGATGGTGACACTCACGAAGACCTTCGACGTGACGAAGCTCTGTAAGGTGAGTCGGCGGCGCGGTATGAAGTTCAATATGCTGCTATGCTGGTGCATTGGCAAGGCTGCCAGTAGGATAGAAGAGTTCTATCTGCTGCCTGAGCAAGGGAAACTATATAAGTACGACCGCCTTGCCATCAACGTCATTGTAAACAACAGGGCTGGTGGTATCAGCTCATGCGACATTCCCTACACCGATGATTTGGATAAGTTCTGTTCTGACTATATGGTTTTGACGCAATCGGTCAGTACGTCCTGCCAAAGTTCTTTCGTAGATGATGCGATGGTGATAGGCACTTCAGCGATGACTGCAACCGAACTCGACTGCATCGTTAACCAATACACCGACCAGTTCTGCAATCCGATGGTGATGTGGGGCCGCTACCGCAAGGGCTGGCTGAGGACAACCTTGCCTATCTCCTTACAGTTCCACCACGTGCAGATGGACGGCGGACATGCCGCCCGCTTCCTCGATGAACTCCAAAAGACAATAAACACTATATGAATAGTATGCGCTATAGAGAAGAAGCCATCGAATGTGTAAAAGATCATGTTCTCCAGATACATAAGCAAATATATGCCAAGTATGAAGGGGATTTTGACAGGATCTATACAGAAGGGTACAACAGCAAGTCCTATACGGGTAGGGTGATTGAGCCAGGAAAGATTTATGAACTGAGTTATCTGGAATGTTCGTGCCCTAAAGTTAAATGTGGGTTGAGAAACAATCCGCAGCAATGTGAGTGCTCACGACAGAGCATTCTATATATCTTGTCGCAACTTGAACCGGACAGCCAATTCAATGTTCGGATTGAGAATACAATTCTCAGGGGAAGCGACCGCTGTACATTCCGAATTACAAGACATGAAGGTATTTATAAAGGAGAAAATGATGGAAACAAATAGAATCATATTACGCCCTTGGCGCGACAGCGATGCGGAAGTGCTGTACAAGTGGGCTTCCGATCCTGATGTCGGCCCTCGTGCAGGATGGGCACCACATCAGAGTGTGGAGGAGAGTTTGGAGATTATCCGCACCGTTTTTAATGATGCCTTGCACACATGGGCTATCGAGTTGAAGGAAACGGGAGAGCCGATTGGCGCTATGGGATATGGTCCTTCGTGTGAGTGCGATTTGCCAGCCCGCGAGGGTGAACCGCTCATTGGTTATTGGGTGGCGAAGCCCTATTGGAATCAGGGCATCTGTACGGAGGCGCTGCGCCTGATGTTAGACCACATCCGACAGACAACGGACATCCAATCGCTCATCAGCGGCCACTTCGTTGACAATCCAGCCTCTGGGAGAGTAATGGAGAAATGTGGCTTCGTTCCCACTGGCGAAACCTGCATTGATGCGAACCAATACCAAGGCGAGGGACGACCTATTAGAGTAATGAGATTGGTTATTAAAACAAATATGGATAAAGACAATTAATACGATACGAGTATGACACTTCGACCATTCAATATCAACGATGCTCCGACGATTCTGAGTTGGTGTATGGATAAGCATGCTTTCCGTCTTTGGAGTGCAGACAGGTACAAAGAGTTCCCTGCTCAGCCAGAAGAGATGATAGAGCAGTACGAGGGAGAAAACATGTATCCACTCACGGCTGTCGTGGGAGAGGAAAGGCTACGGGTATGCGAGCAAAGCTCGGGAATGATCGTCGGGCATATCCTATTGAGATTCCCCTCAGAGAAAAAAAGTGTCATTCGCTTTGGCTTTGTCATCGTGGACGATTCAAAACGAGGCATGGGATATGGCAAGCAAATGCTGTGCCTCGCTATCGATTATGCACAGCAGGAACTGGGTGCTCAGAAGATTACCCTGGGTGTGTTTTGCGACAATCTCTCTGCCGCCAAATGTTACAAGTCCGTCGGCTTCCAAATCACAGGCACAGATGCCTATCCGATTGACGGGGAGGAATGGAAAGGTTATGAAATGGAAATACAATTAGAAAAGAAATGAATATACTGATAATAAACGGAAGTCCACGGAAGAAGGGACTGATTTCGCAGATGCTCGGCATCATGCGCGAAGAAGCAGAAAAACAAGGCGACACGGTGGAGATGGTCTATACCAATGACCTGATTGTGAAGCCTTGTACTGGTTGTATGGCCTGCCGCACAAAGGGGAAATGCGTACTCGCTGAAGATGATTCGCAGAGAGTACTGAAGATGATGCAGCAGGCTGACACCATCATCATGGGTGCACCATGCTACTGGGGCAACATCCCTGGGCAGATGAAACTGATGTTCGATCGTCAGGTCTATGGCATGATGCGCGACACCCCTCGCTTTCCAGAGCCGCTGATGAAAGGAAAGAAATGCATTCTCGTCAGCACCTGTACCACGCCTTGGCCTTGGAACATTCTGTTCAAGCAGTCGCGTGGTGCCATCCGTGCCATGCGTGAGATCGCCCGCTATGCAGGTTTCAAAATCGTAAGTACCATCGAGCGCGGTGGCACAGCAATGCATCCGGAACTCACAGATAAAGACAAACAGAAATGCCAGAAAGCAATAGAGTTGTTCTATTGATTTCAGATAGCAAGGGAGACAAATCGTATATTAAGATGACTCAGTTGCCGAACGTCATAACTATACTCAGGATTGCAGGCTCTATAAATCTGCTCCTTTGTGATGTGACGGGTTTGGCATATTGGGTAATCTATGGTCTCTGCGGCATCAGCGACATAGCTGACGGATGGCTGGCAAGAAGGCTAAAGTGTGTCACCAAGATGGGAGCATTGCTGGATAGCGTGGCAGACATCTGCTTCGTAGCGTGTTGTGCATGGAAACTTCTGCCGATACTCGAACTACCGCAATGGCTATGGTTGTGGGCAGGAGTAATAGCTGTGATTAAAATCGTGAATCAAATATCTGCCCTCGTGATGTACGGGTGCTGCCGCTTTCCTCACACACTCGTGAACAAGGCAACGGGATTTCTGCTATTCATTGCAGTCCCAATGATAATTTGGTCTAGTGTCCCCATCGTCATTGTAGCTTCCGTCGCCACGTTTGCAGCGGTCCAAGAGGGTTATTTCATACGAACAAGAAACAATATGAGAAAGATAATAACATTAGTTTTAACATTGGTTGTTACATCATGCTGGGCGCAAACGTCAATAAGCGACAGTACCAGACCATCAAGCTATGGTGCGTGCATCATGCGTGACGGCTCCATTAGTGGCATTAACGAAAATGAGCGTTTTGCCATGCACAGCGTGATGAAGTTCCCGCAAGCTTTATACGTTGCCGATTATCTGAGTCGGAAAGGCTTGGCTCTTGATGACACGATCGTTGTCGATAAGGCAGAACTGATGCAAGACACATGGTCGCCAATGCTGAAACAATTTGAAGGTAAAGGGACCTTTTCTTATGCGGAACTGCTGGAATTGTCTCTTGGACAGAGCGACAACAATGCCTGCGAACTCCTTTTCAAGTATTGCGGCAAGCCTAAAGCCGTAGAGAAATACATGAGAAAACTTGGATTCCGCGATATCCATGTCCGAATGACGGAGGAACAGATGCACAAAAATCCGGCGAAGGCCATCGAAAATAGTTCCACCCCCGCCGAAATGGTTCGTTTGTTCGAGTGGTTTTATCATCATAAAGATGACAACCAATATCTGACGTTCATCTGGAAGGCTATGGCTGACTGTTCAACAGGACAGAAACGAATCCCTGCTGCGATACCCGCAGATGCCCATATCGTACATAAGACAGGTACAGGATTCCCATCACCTGAAGGAGTGCAAGACATGAACGATGCAGGTATCATCCTCATGTCTGATGGAAGCCGCGTTATTATCGCCGTTTTCACCAAACAATCACCATCTGAGTCAGTAATAGCAAATATTGCCAGACAACTATTAGAACAATAAGATAAATCCATTGGTTACGGTTACAGCTGTAACCATGTAACCTTTTTGCCTCGCTAATTAATTCTATTATTATATAAACGCCTGTTTGTCAATGTGTTACAGTATAGTTGCACCATTATTCCGTCCTCTGCGGTTACATGGTTACAGTTGTAACCGTAACCGCTTTTGTATGTCGGATATTAGGCTTCGCAGGGGGAAACATTAAGGCTTGCAGAGGAAAAGCCTAAGGGTAACGGGGAGAAAGCCCGTATCAAACTATCGTTCGCCTATACCCAAACGATTGTGTGCCTATACGCAAACGACTGTGCGACTATACTCAAATTGAAACGCTTTTCAAAACATTGAACATTGGCTATCTTCAGTGTACATCCATTCGTCACAGAAACATGCAATTCGTCCCAGAAATGGGGTGGATTGCAACTTTTTTATGGGTTATTAGCATCAAACAGGCAAAACATTTAAATTGAAAAGAAGATGAAAAAGTTAAGTTTGAAAATGGTAGCTTTGATAGCTGCAATGATGATGTGTTTAACAGCCGAGGCAAAGACCGAGGATGTAGGTGGACGAGTAATTGACATGCAGGGTGAGCCCCTGCCGTTTGTAAGTGTGGCACTGCTCACAGCCGACTCTACTTATATACAAGGTGCAACGAGCGATGTGGATGGTTTCTTCCAGATTAAGACTACCGACGCCTGCTGCATTCTGCGATTCTCGTACATCGGGTATCGCACCAAGTATATTGACGTAAATGGTTCGGAAATAGGAACCATCCAGATGGAGGAAGATCAGGCAATGCTCAGTGAGGTTGTGGTAAAGGGACAGATGCCTAAAACCAAGCTGACAGGTAACTCGATGATAACCACCATCCAAGGTACCATCTTAGGTCAGTCGGGTACAGCCAAGGAAATGCTGGCTAAGGTGCCTGGCATGACCCTGAAGGGCGAAGACCTCGAGGTGCAGGGTAAGGGTACGCCCTATCCAGACCTCGCTGAGCTACACCATGAAAACCGTGCGTCCGAGGTACAGCTCACTGAACGACCATATTTACTATCTGAACTCATATACCCTGTCGCAGGGCGATTCGAAACTAAAGAATGCTATCATGCAGGAGGTGAGCATCAATGCCCGTTGGAAGTGGATTAACCTGTTTGCCGCCTACGAACGTCGTGACAACACCATCACACAGGTGCCCATGGCCTATAACAACGAGGGTATCATGCTGATGAAGCAGGCTAACTTGTCCGATCCCGTTCGTAATCTGGCCATCTTCCTTTCGGCCAATCCCACATGGGGTGTATATAGCCCAAGCTGGACTATCGGCGGACAGAAGTTCTGGAACACAATGACCTACGACGATCCTCGAAGCGCCACAGGCAAGACGGATGTGACCTTTACCAAGCCCATCTTCTTCATCGACCTGAACAACACCTTCCGCTTTAAGCACAGCTGGCAGTTGGAGGCCAATGCGAACATCCAAACCAAGGGCGATGTACTGAACTTCCGTATACTCTCACCTTCATACAACCTCGGTTTTGTGGTACAGAAGTGCTGGCTGAAGAACGATGCCCTGTGCCTGCGTGCCAGCATCAGCGATGTCTTCCAGCGTAGCGTACAGGATATGGCTCATGACTGTGGTTTCTTCTACACTGTGCAGAAAACACGAAGCCGTAGCCACCGTCTGGACATCTCTATCCGCTACACCTTCAACGCCCAGAAGAGCAAGTATAAGGGTACAGGTGCAGGTAAAGCCGAGCAGCAGCGCATGGGCAGTAATTAATGTCGTTGACTATCGTTTTTGTCCGTCCACTCGTCACAATTCAGTGCAGTTTATCCCAAATGTTTGGCAGTCTCGGCAACAATTCGTAATTTTGCACCGTCAAAACAGTAAGCATAAGGAATATGGACATATTGATTCTCTCAGGAAGCCCTCGGAAGGGCGGCAATACAGATTTATTGGTGGAGGCATTTGTCAAAGGAGTCTCGCAGAAGCACCATGTAGAAGTCGTGTCTGTACACGATTACAAGGTCAATCCCTGTATGGGTTGTAATGCTTGTTTTGTGAGCAAAAACAATACTTGTGTGCAAAAGGACGATATACCGATCATCTACGAGAAGATGGCTCATGCCGATATACTCGTGATAGCCTCGCCCGTATACTTCTACGGACTGAGTGCTCAGCTGAAAGCCGTCATTGATCGCTGTCATAATCCCATCAGGGATACATTCAAGATAAAGAAGACGTCGCTCCTGCTTGTTGGTGCTGCCACACTTCCCGAACTATTCGACAGCATCCTCGCGCAATACCAGCTCTGCCTGAACTTCTTCAATTTGGAGGATGTCGGTCGTGTGTTGGTTCGTGGCGTCAAGGATAAGGGCGACATTAAGAATACCAATGCCTTGAACGAGGCATTCGAATTAGGACAAAATATATGATGACACTTCGACCATTCAACATCAATGATGCAGAGACGATTCTGAGCTGGTGTAAGGATAAACATGCTTTCCGGCTTTGGAGTGCTGACAGGTATAAGGATTTCCCTGCTCAGCCTGAAGAAATGCTGGAGCAATATGAGGGTGATAATATGAATCCGCTCACGGCTGTCGTGGGAGATGCAATCGTCGGGCATATTCTGCTGAGATATCCGACGAAGGACAGGACGGTTGTGCGCTTTGGCTTCGTCATCGTGGACGATTCGAAACGAGGCATGGGCTATGGCAAACAGATGCTGCGCCTCGCTATCGATTATGCGCAGCGGGAACTCGGTGCTCACAAGATCACCCTTGGTGTGTTTTGCGATAATCTCTCCGCAGTCGAATGCTACAAGTCCGTCGGCTTCCGCATCACTGGCACAGATTCCTATTCGATTGATGGGGAGGAATGGAAAGAATACGAAATGGAATTAACTGTAATATGAACATATTGATAATTAACGGAAGTCCTCGGAAGAAGGGACTGACCTCGCAGATACTCGGCATCATGCGGGAGAAAGCAGAGAAACATGGTGATACAGTGGAGATGGTCTATACCAACGACCTGACCGTGAAGCCTATCAGACATGAGTATGGAAAAGAGCATCTTATTATTAATAATGTGTAAAATCTGAGTAAATACGTTATAATCTTGAGTTTTTTTCGTAAATTTGCGAATTAAAACTGATGGTATGGCTGAACAGATAAATAAACTAAACGATAAGGTCGTTGTAAAGATTGACTATTTGCCAAGTGTCAACTATTCAATGATGAATAGTGGTATAGAGGTTTGCAATTCGCTCGTTTTGGAAAATAGAGATGACAAAGACTGGTGTGATTTGTCTGTCGAAATCAATGGCCAGTACCTCAAAGATAGTAGTTGCAGGTTTGAACTGTTGAAAAAAGGACAGTCTGTACAAGTTACGACGATCAAGATTGAACCTGATTTTGCTGTTCTCAGTGAAATTACAGAAGCCGTGAAGTCCTCATTCCATCTTGTCGTTAAAAGTATGGATGATGTCATTTTTGCGCAAGACTATCCTATCACGCTTCTATCATACGAGGAATGGGCAGGTAGCAATGTGATGCCAGAACACTTAGCCGCTTTTGTTGTTCCCAACAATCCGCTTCTTCCAAAAATCAAACTGTCTGCTGCTAAGTTCTTGGAGAAATGGACTGGTTCTGCTGCTTTTGATGAGTACCAAACGCAAGACAGAAATAGGGTACGCGCTCAGGTTGCTGCTATTTATGAAGCCTTGCGTTCTGAAGGCATCATCTATTCTGCTCCTCCTGCAAGTTTTGAACAGACAGGACAGCGCATCCGTTTGGCTGACAAAGTGCTGATGGATAAAATGGGAACCTGTTTGGATACAAGCCTGTTGGTGGCATCATGCCTTGAAGAAATCGGTATATATCCTATTATCCTGATACTTAAAGGGCATGCAATGGTTGGCGCATGGCTTACACCAAATGTGTTTCCACAGATGGTGTGCGACGATGCCAGTTACCTGTTGAAGGAAACAGCAGATGGCAACAACAATCTGGTTTTGCTGGAATCAACAGCCATCACGTCTTCTGAAAGTATCAGTTTTGAAGATGCTGTTAGAAGTGCCTTGCAGAAGATGAAGGATGACAGTCTGTTCCTCTATTTTGTAGATATTCACCGTTGCAGGCTAGGCAATATCAGACCTCTTCCACAGCGCATAGAGAAAGACGGCAAATGGACTTTTGCCAACGAGGGCGTTGAACATCAGAATACCACAGAAACCATTAAAAACTTCAGTCATTATGATCTGAGACTTGAAGATACTGGAAAGCCAACCACTAAACAGATGATCTGGGAACGCAAACTCCTTGATTTCTCATTGCGAAACAACCTGTTGAACACAAGACTTGGCAGGAAGGTTATACCTTTTATTTCCTTTGAGATAGAGCATTTGGAAGATCATCTTCAGGCAGGTGAAGACTATAGCATCACGCCATCGCCAGGAAAGAAACTTGAACCCAATGCTGAAGGCATGTATGATTCCAGCCAGCAGGCAACTGAGTATCAGACTTACGTTTCTGAGTTGATTCGTAATCATAAGATTGCATCATATCTGACAGAAACAGAATTGCAGAACGCCTTGAAGCATGTTTATAGAACAGCCCGTACTTCATTGGAGGAGAATGGTGCTAATAGTCTGTTCTTGGCATTAGGTATGCTCAAATGGTATGAGACATCGAAGAGCGAGCAGCCCCGTTATGCACCAATTCTTCTGTTGCCTGTAGATATAGTGCGCAGAAGCAGCAACAACTATATTATCCGTAAACGTGATGAGGATATTATTCTCAATATCACTTTGGTAGAGCTGTTAAAACAGAATTTCAGAATCAATCTGGATATTCTGAAGGAATTGCCAAAGGATGAGAGCGGTGTTGATGTGAAACTGATATTTACTTATTTCCGCAGAGCCATCATCGAACAAAAGAAATGGGATGTCATAGAGGAGTCGATGCTTGGTCTGTTCTCCTTTAACAAATTTGTGATGTGGAATGATATTCATTCTAATGCCGACAAGTTGAAGGAAAACGTTGTTGTAGCTTCCCTGATTGACAAGCAGGACAAACAGGAAATGGCTGAAAATGCTGTTGACGCAAGGACTATAGATAAAGAAAGTGCGCCAATGGATTATGCAATTCCTCTTGATGTGGACTCTTCTCAGATGGAGGCCATCGTGGAATCTGGAACAGGAAGAAGCTTTATCCTACATGGACCTCCAGGTACAGGCAAGTCTCAAACCATTACGAACATGATTGCCAATGCACTGTATCAGGGTAAAAGGGTCTTGTTTGTGGCAGAGAAGATGGCGGCATTGTCTGTTGTACAATCGAGACTTGAGAAAATCAATCTTGCCCCATTCTGTCTGGAATTACATTCTAACAAAGCCACCAAAAAGCATTTCCTCGAACAGATGGACGAGGTTTTGAAAGTCACAAAAATCAAATCGCCAGAGGAATATGCCCAGCGTTCAGAAGAACTGTTCAATGAGCGCAAGGAACTTATCAGTTATATGGAGGCTCTTCATCACAAGTCATCGAGCGGCCTGAGCCTATACGATTGTATCTCCGAGCATCTATCCATTAATGAGGAAGAGATAAGCGCTCAGCTTCCCCCTAAGGAGCAGATAACGGCTGATTATATTGCTCAATGCAGGGAACAGGTGGAACAAATCAATGCGATACTTGACATTGTGGGACAGCCAAATCAGCATGCTCTTTTTGGCTTAGAGCCTATTGATAATAGACAAGAAACAATAGATTCTATCCTCACACTTCTTCAAGAGTTCAAGGGGCAGCACGAAAAGTTTGTCAGCCAGTTAGAAAAGTTGAATGCCACTGTCTCTTTGTATTTGAAAACAGAAGAAGATATTCAGTGGCTAAAGATGTTCACCAGCATGATTTCTTCTGAGAAAGAGATGGATGAACTGCATGATACCATTTTATCATCATATAGAGAAGACATACTGAAAATGGATGTCAATGCCTACAGAAGAGAATGGGAAGAAGTGAAGAGCAAGTGGTTCCTGCCGCGCTATTTTGCCAAGAAGAAATACCTGAAGTCCCTACAAGTTTATGGACAGGTTTTCGAATCTGGCATTGAGGACATGCTAAAACTCGTTGGAAATTATCAGGACTACAAGAAGACCATGAAAGTCCAAACGGAAGAATTGGTTTCTTATGCCCATTCCAACGGATTCAGTCATCAGGAACGTTATGAGATTTATATCCAATTCCTTGGTAATCAAACATCTGGCAGAAGGCAAGAATTCCTTTATGATGCAGAATCTCTTACGGCTATCAATCAGAACTTAGCCAGTCTTACTGAAAAACTAAAAGGTTTGACGGTTTCTCAGAATGCCAAAGATGATATTATCAGCCATTTGGAAGTGTGGCTAAGTAACTATAATGGTATTAAAGACTGGTATCACTGGGTAGACAAGAAACACGAGCTACAACAGATGGGCGCTTTGCCTGTGGTTGCGCTTATAGAGGAGAGTGTCGCTCCTAACAAAGCGATGA
>Ga0265300_10003089_pt1 | contig 13822 bp, 13 predicted proteins | sample AusTroGonzalo_MG_FD_193482 | JGI IMG/M metagenome (GOLD analysis project Ga0265300, IMG submission 193482) | Bovine rumen microbial communities from tropical cattle in Woodstock, Queensland, Australia - Gonzalo_03 | ecosystem: Host-associated > Mammals > Digestive system > Stomach > Rumen ... | reverse complement strand
TTGAATTCTCAAGCAACATTATCAAATCGTGAGTTTTCATGCAATATGACAAGTGACGGTCGCAGCAATGTTTCATTACTGGTAAGTATTGATTACATTGACCTTGATTATGGAATTTTGGGCGGATATTACTCGCTGGGGATGCAGGGACCAACAACCGGTGGTGGCACTGGATACGCGTTATTCAAAACAGAATTTGGAAATCGCGGCATGCAATTCCGTGCCGCAGTTACTGGCGAAGATGACATGATGGGCACAAACAATGCAATGTTGACTATCCAGCCGGGCGAATACGCGGTTGAACCGCTGCAAAAATAATCGTGGTCGCGACAGTGGCGCAAAACGCAACACCTGCGCACCACAAAACGAAGACCATTGTAAATGAATAAAACCATTCTTGTTATTGACGATGATGATGTATTGAATCATGCGATTGCGCACGGCTTGCGTAATGAGGGGTTCAATGTTATTTCTGCACTGTCTGCCGAAGATGCGGCTCAGGTTTTAGCGCGAATCCGTGTTGACGGAATCATTCTTGATCGAATGATGACCGGCATAGATGGCTTGACTTTTTTGCAGGATTTAAGAAATGGTGGCGATACGACACCAGTATTAATGCTTACCGCGATGACAGGTCCGGAAAATTCAATTGCCGGATTATCAGTTGGCGCAAATGATTATTTGGGCAAACCATTTCAACTGCGCGAATTGGTGTTGCGTTTAAATAATATACTTAAAAACACACAAACAGTCACAAAAATGCCCAACGGTCTTATTTTTGCAGACAATGAGTTTTTTATTGGAACAAATGCCAAAAATGCACGCATCTTTATGCTTTCTGGTGAAGAAAAGAAGTTATTACAAATGTTGACATCACCAATTGGAAATATTGCTCCTGCGTCACCAATGGTCGCAAAACGCTTGCGTATGAAATTAAATGATGTATTATCCAATTTGGATATAATAACCGTTCGTGGTCAGGGATACAAACTTATTGATCAAACCACGAAAAAATAAATGGTGAAAAAAATGAAACTGATGCCCAAAAGTTTTCTTGTTCGCACGATTTTGTTAATCGTGGTACCATTAATCATATCGCTGACAATTGTGGCAAATGTGTTTTTTGATAATCACTGGGATCGTGTTCATGCAACACTGGCGCGTTCGTTGGCTGGCGAAATTGCTACAATGATGAAATTCATTGACAATGACAATACCAAGGCGTTGGAAACAATGACAAAAAGTGTTGGTGTAAATGTTTCAATTAATGACACATTAAAACGTCCCACGCATACTGACAACCACAATATGATTGCCGGACCATTGGCAAATCAGTTGCGTTCACGCCTTGATCGTGAGGCGAACATATATATCGATCGTCCAAAAAGATTAGTATTTATTGATGTTCCAACAAAAGACGGCAAAATCGCAACATTTGGCACATCAATGCATCGTATTTATTCAACCAGCACAGAGGTTTTCTTGGTTTGGTTATTTGGTTCGATGTTGATTGTCGGCATTTTGGTGACACCATTCATAATTGCCCATACGCGCAGTATTCGCCGTATTGCCAAGGCCGCAAACCGTTTCGGTCGTGGTTTAGATGCACCAGGATTCAAGCCATCTGGGTCGCGTGAAATTCGTGAGGCTGCCACCGCAATGATTACGATGAAGGAACGGCTTAATCGTTACAATCGCACGCGTACAGATATGTTGAACGCGGTTAGCCACGATTTAAAATCACCACTTGCGCGGATGCGTATTGCTGTTGAATCAGGTGATGCAAAACCAGCCGATTTATTACACGATATTGATCGTATGACAGAAATGGTTAATGGATATTTGGCCTTTGCGCGCGGTGAAATGCCAGAAATAGAGCAAGTCACCGAATTAACACCAATGTTGTTGCGTACTGCGCGTGATGCCGCACCAAACAAGAAAATCATTACTGATTTCCCACGCGAACCAGTGCAGTTTTACGCACGACCGATGGCATTGGCACGCGCATTCGCAAACATTATTGAAAATGCTGCGCGTTATGCAAAGAAGACAATAAAAATAACCGAACACGACTCAGATGAACAAGTTGAAATTATTATAGAAGATGACGGTCCAGGTATTCCAGACAATAAAAAAGCGGATGCTATGCGACCATTTGTGCGACTTGACGAGGCACGCGGTCGTGACACCGGTGGTACAGGTTTGGGCCTATCAATTGCGCAAACAGCGATTGAGAACCACGGCGGCCAGATATTCTTGGAAGACAGTAGCGAATTGGGTGGTCTGCGTGTTCGTGTTGTATTACCGATATAGTTTTGGGGTATTAAAAAATGAATCTTTATAAATATGTATCTGAAAAAATAAACGAAAAATTAGGCATGCCGGTAAATCTTGAATCACCACGCAATCGTGAATTCGGTGATTTTGCGACCAATGTTGCGATGATTATGGCAAAACAAGTCGGTAAGAATCCGCGCGACTTAGCAAACGAACTGGTTGGAAAATTAACAGAATTAGATTTCGTTGCCGACGCAAATGTTGCGGGACCTGGTTTTATCAACATTAAATTGCGCGATAATTTTATATGGCAAAATGCTAGCGCCCCAGAAAAAATGAGCACCAGCAAACCAATGGTTATCGATTTGGACTATGGTGCATACAATGTTGCAAAATCACTACACATTGGGCATTTGCGCACATCTATTGTTGGTGACACTTTCAACCGCATATCTAAATTTTTAGGGCACAAAACATTTTCATGGAATCATATTGGCGATTGGGGTAAACCAATGGGGTTAATTATCGCATGGATTGAACGCCTGCACCCAGAATTACCGTATTTCAGCGATAACTTTGATTACAACACACCCGTTGATTTTGAAATTGATCCAGCCGAATTAAACACGTATTATCCAGCGGCATCAAGCTTGGCAAAACAAGACGAAGCATTCCAAGCGCGCGCGCAAGAGATTAAAGCAAAATTCCAAAACGGTCATCCGGGTTATTTTGCGTTATATGAAAAGTTTTTATCTATTTCATTGAAAGCCATGAATAACACAGTTAAACGGTTAAACATCTTGCCGTTTGATTACGATTTGGGCGAACGCAACGCGGCAAAATATCTGGATGACGTGGAAAAAATTCTGCGCGACAAAAATATGATTTATGAAAGTGACGGTGCCGAAGTCATAAATGTAAAACGCGATACCGACAACGCACCAATGCCACCATATATGTGGCGCGATTCACGTGGCGCAGACACATATGATTCAACGGATTTGGCGGCTGTGTATTGTCGTAAAAAAACGGATAATCCTGATAAAATTATTTATTTTACTGACTTGCGTCAATCATTACACTTTGAACAATTATTCCGCGCATCCGATATGTCGGGTATCTTTCCATATGACAAATTCGAACATATTGGTTATGGCACAATAAACGGTGCCGATGGCAAACCATTTAAAACACGCGATGGTAACGCGGCGGGCTTGGATGACATTTTGGATATGGCAAACGATGCGGTCAAAGAACGTGTTGCCGAATCTGGTAAAAAATTAGACGATGAAACAATCCAAGAAATCGCACTGGCGGCAGTGAAATTCAACGACTTGCTGCACGATGTGCGTTCTGATTATGTTTTTGACCCATCAGCGATTACCAGTTTTGAAGGTCGCACTGGACCATACATTTTATATACCGCGGTTCGTTTGAACAGCATTTTAAATAAAGTTCAAAGTTCAAAGTTCAAAGTTCAAAGCGAATATAAAATGAACGCAGATGAACGTAATTTGTTGATTCAAATTATGGACTTTGAACGGACGATTTTGTCGGCATTTGAAAATCGCGCAACTGATATGATTGCAAACTATGCGTATGATTTGGCACAACTGATAAATACATTCTATCACAATTGCCCAATTATGCGTGATGATGTCGACGATGCAACAAAAGCAGGGCGCTTACACATTGTTCGTGTTGCACGTGACACCCTTGCCACAGCAATCGATTTAATGGGCTTAAAGATTCCAAGCGAAATGTAGTATAAGGGGGACGATATGGGACTTTTTGATAAAGAGCAAGAAACAAGACAAAAACTAAAAGAAGCCCAAGCCGAAGTTCAACGTCTGCGTGCCGAACTGGAATCTACGCGCAACGAACTGAACAACCTTAAAAACATACATTCACGCAGTTCAAATAATTTTGCCACAATAATTGCAAAGTTTTGGGCCGAAATCTCTAAACTGTCGCAATTTACTAACAGTGCTGTGGTTTACAGATATCGCGTAATTCTGTGCACATTTGAACACTTGCTTGTTCCGTTGGCCAACGAATCCGGCAATCAAGATGCTGTTGAAACACTTAAGCAAATACAAGAAATAATACCAAAGGACTTTACGGAATTGATGACCGGGCGCTATCTTCTATTAAAACGTCCAAATTTCGACTATCAAGACATGAAGAAACGTTTGGATCTTGTTCCCGGTGCAAACTTATCAGAAGAATCTCTTGCTGAAGCTGAAGCGTTCAAGAAAGCTGCTCAATCACAAGAACTTGCAGACAAGATGTATACATATTTTGCAGACAAAATACGGAATATGAAAAAGAATAACAATTTTGACCCAAAAACATGGCTAGAATCAATATTAAATATGGGTATGATTGCAGCAGATTGGGCATATGGTTTACACACTGGTGCCGATATGATATATTGCCCTAATTACAACAGAATAATGAACGAATTTTCAGACAAGTACTCACACGAATTCAGATTCAACGATGTCTGGAAATCGACAGATCAATCTAATGCAGTATATGAAATAATTGAAAAATTGGTCGAAACTTTTGGTATTGAACGTTCCAAACTCATGTTTACTGTTGACACATACCTTATTAACGGAAAATTTGTTCCAGAACCAGAACAAACACAACCGGCACAAACGTTTATAAACGACGGAAACACCAGATAACACCTGCGGTATAATAATACCATATTGATTTTTCTTGACATTTCGGCACATATCATACATAATACATCGGCAAAAATATAAAAAAGGGCAAAAAAATGGCAACGACAAAATCGTTAAAAAAGTGTGAATTAGATGCCAAATGGTATTTGATTGACGCAACTGATTGCACGTTGGGTCGTTTGGCGGTATTTACTGCAAACATCTTGCGTGGCAAAAACAAACCAACATGGACACCAAATATGGATTGTGGCGACCATGTTATTATTATCAATGCTGACAAAGTCGCTTTGACTGGTAAAAAAGCAGACAAAACAAAATTCTTTTGGCATTCACTGTGGACTGGTTCAACCAAAGAACGCACATTGGGTCAAATGCGCGAAGAAAAGCCAGTTAAACTTGTCACTAACGCGGTAAAGCGCATGATGGGTCGCCGCACAGCAGTTGCTTTGGCAAACCAAAGATTAACTAAACTGCATGTGTATGCTGGCGCAGAACACAAACATGCCGCACAAAATCCAATCGTTATTGATTTTGCATCATTGAATCGTAAAAATAAAAGGGGTGAATAATGGCTGAAGCAAAGAAAACTGCGGCAACAACAAAGAAAGCAACCGCGACAAAAGCAACAGCGACCAAGGCCGCTGCGGCAAAAACAGTTAAGAAAGAAGCCCCTGTGAAAAAGCCAGCTGCTGCTAAAGCACCGGCATCGTCTGCAAAATTATCTGGCGCAACATACGCAACCGGAAAACGTAAAGATTCCGTCGCACGTGTGTATTTGGTTCCAGGCAAGGGCACAATCACTGTTAACGGTGTTGAAATGGTTAAATATTTCCGTCGTCCAGTGTTGCAAATGATTATTGCACAACCATTTGGCATCACAAAACGCGAAACTGCATATGATGCTGTTTGCATGGTGATGGGCGGTGGCTTGTCAGGCCAAGCCGGCGCAGTTAAACACGGTATTTCCAAAGCATTGGAAAAAGCAGAACCAGATTTACGCAAAGTGCTGAAATCTGCTGGATTCTTGACTCGTGATAGCCGTGTTGTTGAACGTAAACACTATGGTGTTCGCAAAGCACGTCGTTCGACTCAGTTCTCTAAACGTTAAGTTTGGAAAACGAAAACTTATACCCGTCGCCAAGACGGGTATTTTTTTGGAATTTTTTCTTGAACACATATGGTTCTTTCGGTATTCTGTTTAACAGTATGAAACAAGATAATGTTCCATCTTTTATAAACAAAAAATTTCCAAAAGCCGATATTAAATTTATCGGTTCGGGGTCTGATTCTGACGCGTATAAAATCGGCAACCATATCATTCGTATTCCACACGCAAATTCAACTGAATTGTATTTACGCGAAGCAGCAATTTGCAATGCTATTTCACAATATGTTTCTTTTCAGATACCAAACATTTCTGTCCACAAAGAAAAAGATGGCACATTATGGGCAGAACATGAAATGATTATGGGCGAAAAATGGTCATGGCATAAATATATGTGGCACCCGAAACGCATGCATAATTTAGGGCGATCGTTGGCACGATTTATGGCGGAATTGCACAACGTTGACATACGAAAAATACCGACAAAATATCGTGAATCTGTACCATATATGCCGTTTAATACTGTTGCGCCTTTTCTGGCAAAGTTCTTAAACGACAATCAAATGCAATTTTTTAAAAAGCACTATGAAAAAATTTTGGCATATCCAGTAAAGAAATCTGACATGGTTTTGGTTCATTTGGGGATCAAGGGGCCAAATTCCGTAGCAGACAAAGACGGCAACTTGGTTGGTGTGTTTGATTTCTGCAATGCCGGCATATATGAACGGGAACGCGATATGGTTTTGATTGCAATAATGGCGCCAAACTCATTATGGCGAATTTTTGCCCGTGAATACAAACGATTAACTGGTATAAAACCAAATAAAACACGCATTATTGATTTGGCCAAAATTGAATTTTTATGGGCGAAACGTTGGATTCGCGGTGACGGACAAATTCAGCCCGCCGGCGATCGGTTTATGTTGAAAAACATTGGTGCCGCGATGGCACACTTTCACCACTTACCATATCAATTCAAATGGTGGTGGTATTATGCAATAAAACTTAAGCGACATATCTAAGTTTATGTTGAAATTTCCAAAAAACGCGTGTATAGTTGCGGGGCAATTATATCTTATAAAAGGTGTTTCATATGTTCAAAAAAGAAAAAATCAAAGATTTGCACTATACGATTAACGGTGTTATTCCTGCTGACACTATCCAGGCGGCTGCCGATGAAATCTTAACAGAATATGGCAAAAAGACAAAAATGCCGGGTTTTCGTCCTGGACATGTTCCATTGTCTGTATTGCGTCAAAAATTCAACCCATCAGCATTGTCCGAAGCAATCGACAAATTGATGAATGCTGATTTGGACGCGTATGTTGCAGATAAAAAAATCCGTCTTGCTGGCGCACCAAAGGCTGACTTGGCTGGATGGGAAATTGGTAAAGATGCCGAATACACCCTTGATTTTGATGTTTTGCCAACATTACCAGAAATTGATTTGGAAAAAATTACTGTTACCAAAAAAGTGACTACTTTGGATGAAAAAGAAGTTGAAAAATCAATCGAAAACATCCGTAAATCTCGCAGCACAGCCGAAAAACAAGACGAAAAATACAAGGCCAAAGATGGCGACACTGCGGTTATTGATTTCAAAGGTTTTCTTGGCGACGAAGCATTTGAAGGCGGTGCGGCAGAAAAACATCATCTTGTGTTGGGTTCTGGCGCGTTCATCCCAGGATTTGAAGACCAAATCATCGGTCACAAAGCAGGTGATAAATTTGATGTAAATGTCAAATTCCCAGCCGATTATCATGCTGAAAACTTGGCGGGTAAAGACGCACGATTCGAAGTTTTAGTCCACGAAGTTCGCAAGCATGTTTTGCCTGAATTAAATGACGAATTGGCTAAAACAATTGGTCATGAATCTGTGGAAAAATTGCGTGAACATATTCGCAAATTGTTGAACGAACAATATGAAGAAGCAGCAAAACGCGATATGCGCAACGAATTGTTGGACGCTTTGGCAGATAAGGTTAAACTTGATTTACCAGAAACCTTGGTCGAACAAGAATACAATATGGCAAAACAAGAAAACGAACACAAAAATGCCGAACACGGCCATGAACACAAATGGGACGAAAAAGCAGAACGCAAGGAAGCGGAACGTCGCGTTAAATTGGGCTTGATTTTGGCAGAATGGGGCACCGGACACAAAGTAGAGGTGACTCGGGACGATTTGCAACAGGCCGTTTGGGCGGAAGCAGCGCGTTATCCAAACCCACAACAAGTGTTTGAATTCTATAACAAAAATCAAAATGCATTGGCAATGTTGCGCGGTATGATTTTTGAACGCAAAGCATTGGATGCAATGTTGGAACATGTAAAAACAAAAGAAAAATCTGTTAAACCCGAAGAATTGTTTCAACAAGCACCAGTAAAATAAAAAGAACCGCCGAAATGGCGGTTTTTTGTTTGACACCTGTAACTAAAATTTGCTAAAAAAACATAGACAGAGAATGTAGAGGGAATATTGAAAGGAAGAACATCATGAAACAATATCTGGACATTCTTGAATATTGTCTTACCAACGGCACCTTATCTGATAATCGTACTGGAACTCCTACTATTCGCATTCCATGGGGTGCAACATTCACACACGATATGCAAAACGGATTTCCGTTAATAACCACAAAAAAGATGCCACCCAAAACTATTTTCACAGAATTAGAATTCTTTATCAAGGGCATTACCGACAAGCAGTGGCTTCAAGAACGTAAGTGTCATATCTGGGACGAATGGGGAAATGCTGACGCATGGGTGCCTGAATTTGAAAAGAAGCAAGAGGCGTTGCGCGCCGAACTAGGAAAAGAACTGAATACCGAACAAATAAAACAATGCAGAAACCAAGCGATGAACGAATGTCGTGATTTGGGGCCTGTTTATGGCTGGCAATGGCGCCATTGGAACGGCACATACCAATTTGATCCATGAAACCCATTAAACAATTATAGCCCACTGGATCCGGGTATTGACCAATTGCAAAATGTCATTAATACAGCCAAAACAAACCCCAATGACAGACGTTTAATCGTTAACGCGTGGAATCCTGCATACGCAACTCACATGGCTTTGCCACCATGTCATTATTCTTATCAAATATTAATTCACAACAACAAACTTAACTTAATCTGGAACCAACGTTCATGCGACATGTTCTTGGGAGTACCATTTAACATCGCATCATACGCCATGTTATTATTGTTGTTCGCCAAAGAATTGGGCTATAAACCAGGTGTGTTACGTGGCAACTTGGGTGATGTTCATATCTATGAAAATCATATACCTCAGGTCAAAAAACAATTGTCACGCAAGCCACACAATTTGCCAACAATGGAAATTCCCGATGAAAACTGGAAAGGATTGTTGAACTGGCAGGCCAAAGATGGCTTTAAATTAAAAGATTACATTTGTTACGAAAAACTATCTGGCGATGTAGCACGTTAATAGGCACCCGGGGTAACGCCCGGGTGTTTTTATTGTTATTTGCTTGATTTTTCATTTTTTTTAATTTAATATTGGTCTGCTTTTGCGGGTGGGCGCAATTGCAATCCGATTAACCCCACAAGACCTTTGCCTTTTCTAGAGTTTGGCAAACGGCAAGCTTTGTTGATTTTTCATATGAAAGATTTATCCAAAGATTTATTTAATCCTATCGCAAACGAAGATTTCGTCCAGATGTTTGATAAAAACTATGGCGCACAAGAAACCTTGCAGGGCTATGCAACTAAGGGAACTGTGAAAGATATTCGTGGCGATTTTGCTTTTGTAGATGTTGGCCTTAAATCCGAAGGTCGCATTCCATTAAAAGAATTTGGTGCATCGGTTCCATCCGTTGGCGATATTATTGATGTTTTTGTTGAACGTTATGAATCTCGCGAAGGAACGGCTGTTCTGTCTTATGCCAAGGCACGTGCTGAAAAAGCATGGAAAGATTTGGAAAAGACCGTTGCCGAAGGTATTGATCCCGAGGGTACAATTATCGATGTCGTTCGTGGCGGATTCACTGTTGATATCAATGGTGTGTTTGCATTTATGCCATCGTCACAAGTCGACCACAAACCTGTTCGTGATGCAAAATCATTAATTGGTTTGAAAGACAAATTCCGCGTTTTGAAAATGGATGCATTGCGCACAAACGCAATCGTTTCCCGTCGCGCAATTCAATCTGATGCGATTGCTGCACAACAGGTTGAGGCGATGAAGAACATCGAATTGGGCGCTGTTGTTGAAGGAACAGTCAAGAACATTACTGATTACGGTGTGTTTGTTGATTTGGGCGGAATTGATGGTTTGTTGCACGTTACAGATTTGTCTTGGAAACGCGTCAACCACCCACGTGAATTGGTTCATGTTGGCGAAAAAATCAAAGTCAAAGTTATCCAATTTGATCCTGAATCTCATCGTATTTCATTGGGTGCAAAACAATTGGAAGAAGACCCATGGGAAACAGCATCGCGCGCATTCAATGTTGGCGATACTGTGACCGGTAAAGTGTCTTCAATTACCGATTATGGCGCATTCATTGATTTGGGCAACAATATCGAAGGTTTGGTCCATATGTCCGAATTGTCTTGGACAAACAAAAACATCCACCCAAGCAAAGTTTTGCAAGCTGGTCAGGAAGTTAATGTCGTCGTATTGGATATCGACCAAGAAAAACGTCGCATTTCATTGGGATATAAGCAATTACAACCAAATCCATGGAAAGAATTTGCTGAAACACACAATGTTGGCGATGTCGTCACAGGTCCAATTAAGAACACAACCGAATTTGGTTTGTTCGTTGCGTTAACACCAGATTTAGACGGTATGGTTCACATTTCTGATTTGTCTTGGAACAAACTGGACGAAGAAGAATTGAAAAAATTCGTTCGTGGCCAGGAAGTTACCGCAAAGATTTTGGATATCAATCCAGAAAAAGAACGCGTTACATTGGGTATTAAACAATTGACCGAAAGCGCGGAAAACAACGCTGTGTCCGTTAAGAAAGGCGCCGTTGTTTCTGGAACAGTTTCCGAAATCACACCAGATGAATTGATTGTTGCACTTGCGGGTGATGCCAAGGGTATTATCCGCCGCACAGATTTGTCTCGTGAAAAAGCGGAACAAGACACATCCAAGTTCCATGTCGGTGACACAGTTGAAGCATCCGTTGTTTCAGTTGAAAACAACACTGTAAAACTGTCTATCCGTGCATTACAGGTGACATTGGAAAAGCAGGCAGTCAAAGAATTCGCCAATGAATCAGATTCTGGTTCGGTATTGGGCGACATCTTGGGCGCTGCAATTGAAAACAGCAAAAAATAATATGATTTTTCATATTGTTTAAACAAATCCGGCATTGCCGGATTTGTTTTTTTATGCTACAATGCACCCGACAAAAAACTAAAAGGAAAGAAGAATGAAACATACTATGATTGTTATGATGGGCGGCCAGGGCGCAGGCAAGGGCAGTGTCGCCAACATTATGAAAACAGAACACGAATATAAACATATCGAAAGTGGCGCATTGTTCCGCGCATTGCCTGCCGATTCTGAAATTGCAAAAATTATGGCACGTGGCGAATTGGTTCCAGATAGCGAATTATTTAAATTGATGGAATCACAAATCACCGATGATTCAGATATTATTTTGGACGGTTTTCCACGCACGTTGGCTCAGGCACAATGGTTGGTGGAACAATATGCCGACAAATTTAATATTCATGTTCTGTATCTAGATTTAAGCGAAGAATTAATGTTATTCCGTATTAACAAACGCATTAATGAGGGTGGCGGACGCGCAGACGATGCAGACAATGCTGCGGTTCGCCGTCGTTTGGACACATTCTGGAAAATAACAGTACCAGCAATTGAATGGTTACGCACCGCACCAGGTATAAAATTCAGTGATATTGATGCATCCCAGGATATTGACGGCAATATGCAACAAGTTCATGCTGTATTAAATTAAAAAACGCCCAAACGGGCGTTTTTTTAATGTCTGCGTCCTTGGACAAAACCAAGCGCCGCATATCCAATCAACAACGCAATAATCATTATAAATATAATTACTGCAAACCAGTCATATTCCGCGAACGGCAATTTCATATTCATACCATAATAGCCGACCACAATCGTTGGAACAATCAAAATAATATTCCACAGTGTTAATCGGTTAATGTATCGGTTAGAATCCATATTAATAACACTTTCAAATGTTTCCTTTATCGCTTTCAGCATTTTGCTGTACGATGTCACGACTTCGGTTGCCTGGGCTAATTCAATACGCGCATCTTCGGCCAATTCTTCAGCGTCATCTGTTTTAACAAAACCACGCAACTTATCCAATTTATCCATCACAGAAATATTGCCCTTAATCCCAGCCATATACAGTGTGTAACTATTTTCTACATCCAATAACGACAACAATTCTTGTTTACGAATACGTTCTGTTAATGCATTTTTTGCCCGCATCACACGTTTGTTTAATTCTTTTAATGAACGCAAATACGATTCGGCAATATAATAGATGATATTCAAAATAAATTCTTCGCGCGTTGATTTTTCATCTTTCTTTATTTTGTCCAACAAATCGCAACGTTTACGACAAACTGTAATAACATTGTCGCGCGAATAAATTATAGACAATGGTTCGGTATGCCATGTCGTTTCAATTTCGCGATTTACGATTGGGAATCGAACAATTATAACCTTGTAATCGTCTTCGATTTCAAAGCGCGGTTGTTCATCTGGATCAAGAATATCAGATATTGTATCTTCATCAATCTTGTATTCTTGCTGTAATCTTTCGAAATCCTCGTGATCTGGGTTTCCAACATTAACCCAAGAGAATGTTTTTAACTTTTCTGTATCAAACATAGCCATTCTCCTTTGCTATATACCGTTTTGCGTGTCGAAAATTCTAAACAACAAAAAACAAAAAAGCAAACATTTTAGACAAGAACAAAAATCATTAAAAATTTTAATTATTTTATTGCATAATGATTTTGTTTTCTGTTATAGTATAAATACAGACAAAGGAGTAATAAATGAAAAAAACAATTATAGCCGTTGCAATGGCAGCATTTATATCAACTGGGGCAATTGCAAAACCAATGCCACACAACGCACACAAACCACATAATGCCCCCCAGGTTCATATGGTAAGTCATGCACATAAGCCAGCACCACACAAACACCACCACAGCCCAACACCGGTTGTTGTACACCATCATCATAATCATGCAGATTTTGGCGATGTGTTAATAGCATTTGCAATTCTTGCAACTGCATTGTAAAAAAAACGCCCGTCTGGGCGTTTTTTTATTTATTCACACATTGTTTTAACCATGCATCATGAAATTTAACTTGTGCGTCTGTATGGAACCAATGTTCACCATTTTTCATAACCGTAACAACCGCACCTGTATTCTTTACAAATTTAGAAATAGTTTCAAAAGGAATAAGAACGTCTTTTTCACCATACAAAATGTCCGTTGGTGTTTTCCATATAATTGGATGTTCACGTGTATAACTTAAATAATCCCATGACAAAGGTTCATCCCATGTTTCCAATTGAATTGTTTTTTTATCAGCCAGTTCTGATTCGCTTACATTGGACCAACGCATCAAATCAAGAATCAATCGTTCCATATCAACCACTGGCGAAATAAAATAGGCATGTTCTATACCAACATCGCTTAATGCATTCATAGCAAAATATGCACCAATACTGTTGGCAACAATGCTTATGCTG
>Ga0265300_10003085_pt1 | contig 13838 bp, 8 predicted proteins | sample AusTroGonzalo_MG_FD_193482 | JGI IMG/M metagenome (GOLD analysis project Ga0265300, IMG submission 193482) | Bovine rumen microbial communities from tropical cattle in Woodstock, Queensland, Australia - Gonzalo_03 | ecosystem: Host-associated > Mammals > Digestive system > Stomach > Rumen ... | reverse complement strand
AATTTTTGCTTTAACCTTTTGGAGCAAATCTACAGCCACTTCTTTAATCTTTTTAATGTCCTGCTTACTCAAATCATCTTTGAAGAGCATGTCATAAAGCGAAAGTTCTTCGTCGTTCTTGAAGCCCTCACGCACATAGCGTTGTTCTTCCTCATTCATGCTTGCAGCAAGGTTCATCAAGTCCATGAATGTTTTTTCAATCGTCGCTCGGTCCTGTTCGCTGTTGTAAGCCTCAATAATTTCGCGATAGCGGTCGTAATAATTGATACGGAACGGATTCTGAGCAAGCATCACTGCCAAGCGATCCTTTATCAATTCTTCCAAATCGCGGAATAACAAATTTTGTCGTTTTGCCTTCGCAAATTCACGACGCAACAAATCAAAATCGATTTTGCTAATGTCGAACTGTTTAGACTTTTTCTTGTCATTCTTAACGACATCAACATACTCGTTCATAATCTGGTTCAGTTGAACCATCAAATCCACATTTGTCACATGGCGACGTTTAGTTTTCAAGTCGCGAGCAACTGCATCAATCGCTTTAAACTTCGCACGAATTTCACTAGTCACATCATCGCGATTTGTGTACTTCATCAATCGCACAAGTTCTGCGGCATACGTGCTAAAAGTTTTCTTGTTTTCGAGCGTAGAGCAAACTGCATTTTCAACATCCTTGATTGCCGCAAGTTTGTCAAAATTCTTAGACTCGATTATGCTCTTTAAATTCGCATTGCAACCATCCAAGAAACATTCTGTTTTAGCGACCACTTCTACAATGCGTTTTAAAAGCTCTTCTTTATCAATGGTAGGATCGTTACCAGATCCCGAAACCTTATTCGTGTAATCCGCAAGAGCCTTACGCAAAGCCTTCACAATGCCTGCATAATCCACAATCAAGCCGTTGCTTTTGCCTTCGTTTACGCGGTTCGCACGGGCAATCGTCTGCATGAGAGTATGAGCCTTTAACAACTTGTCCAAATAAAGGCAACTAAGGCTCTTTACATCAAAACCGGTAAGCCACATCGCACAAACGAAGACTATACGGAACTTGCTATTGGAATCCTTAAATTCCTTGTCAAGTTCGCGTTTTTCCATTTTCGTTCGATGCGGAACAATGTCCAAACCCCATTTTGCAAATGTCTGCTGTTCGTTCTGTTCGTCACTCACGACAACAGCCATCTCGGTTTCACGCATCCACTGGATTTTGCGATTCAGTTCTTGAGCCTCTTGCTGTGTAGCCTGCTTGCAAATGGTTTCGAAGTTTTTGATTTCTTCTGCCCAATATTCCTGGGCGTAATTGAACATTCGAACGCATGTAACCTTGTTCAGGCAAACAAACATCGCCTTTCCGCTAGTCCAAAGGTCGGAATAATGTTTGACGAAATCCTTTGCAACAGCACGCAAGCGGGGTTCAGCCGTAAGCAGGTGATATTCCTTGGCAAAATCCCTTTCCAGTTTTTCTTGGGCATCTGGGTCAAGGTCTGCTTTTTCGATGGCATCCAAAATCTTGTCCGAAATTTCAGGATTCTTGAGTTCCTTGATTTTATCGGCACGATTCTCGTAATAGAGAGGGACCGTCGCACCATCTTCTACAGCACGCTTAAAATCGTAAATCGAAATGTAGCCGCCGAATGTGCGTTCGGTAATATTGTCGTCTTTTAAAAGCGGAGTACCCGTAAAGCCTAAACGAGAGGCATCAGGCAGCAAGTTGCACATGTTTTCCGCAAAAATTCCGTTCTGGCTACGGTGTGCTTCATCCGACAAAATCAAGATATCATGATCAGGATGAATCGGCTCCAAATCCTTCTTGTTGAACTTTTGAATCAGTGTAAAGATGAAACTCGGATTAGCCTTTAGTTTTTTAATAAGGTCATTTCCGCTTGTAGCGATAAACTTGGACGCTTTTACACCGCCAAGCATTTTGCAATTTTCAAAAGTTTCACTAATTTGCTTGTTCAGTTCATCGCGATCCGTCAACACGACAATTGTCGGGGAACCGTCCGTACGGCGGCGGATTTTCTGCGAAAGGAAGAGCATCGAATAGCTTTTGCCGCTCCCCTGCGTATGCCAGAACACTCCCAATTTGCCTTTACGAAGTTTGCGGTTCTTATAAGCTTCGAACGCTTCATTCACGCCAAGATACTGATGGTTCCTGGCAAGGATTTTTACCGTATGGCCATCGCTGTGGTCATAAAGGATAAAGTTTTCAAGCAAGTCAATAAAGGTTTCTTTTCGGCAAATACCCTTGAGCATCGTAGCAAGCGCCACTGAACCTGCGTCATCTTCTTTAAGACGTTTCCATTCATGGAAAAATTCAAACTTGCTTCCGAGTGTTCCCACTTTCGCCTCAAAACCATTCGAGAGCATCAAGAATGCGTTGTAGTAGAACAACTGCGGAATAGTCGACAGGTAATCAGTGTAATTATCGTCGTAGGCATTTTGCACTGCCACATCGTTTCGCTTGAGTTCAACAAACAAAAGCGGAATGCCATTTACAAAACCAACAATATCCGTACGACGATGGTACAACTCGCCATGAATCTTCATCTCTTTCACGGCAAGGAATTCGTTATTCGACGGATTGTTGAAATCAACTATCAGCGCATGCTTCTCATCGTTTTGACCATTCGGCTTTTTTATCGTCACCGGAATGCCATCGCGAATAAATCCGTACTTTTCTTCGTTGATTTGCAGAAGCGAAGAAGTGCTAAGCGTTGCTGTAAATTTTTGAACAGCCTCTTCAATCTGATTTCGGTTTATCCAAGGGTTCAATTTTTGAAGAGCAGCCTTAAAATAGCGGAGCAAAAGAACTTCATGATAAGACTTTCGCCCAAATGTGCCATTATCCCCAAGGACCTCAATATTATAGGCGAAAACAACGCGCCAACCCAGCTCCTGTAGCAGGTTTCCGGCGCTCTCTTGAACAAGAATGTTTTCGCTGTATTCGTAGGACATAATAGTAGGCTTTTTGTAAATATAGCCTATTTTTCTGTCAAATTACAACAAACAAAGAAATTTAAAAGCTCAAAAGCCGAAACTAGGAACCAAAGGGATGCACAACAGTGCGTGGGTTGTTCGTACTACAAAAAACCATTAATTTGGTAATGCTTTCAGCGGACTTTAGCGAAAAGTTCCCCAAATGTCACATTCTGTCACCGCAATAATTTAAATTGAATTTTGATTGTTTTAGTCTGCCTTTTTTGCTTGTAGGCAGTCGGAGGTAAAGATGAAGAAAGAGAAAATGTTGCCAGAAGATTCTGCGAACACGGCCAAGGCGGTCGAAAAGCCCAATTTTTCCTTGATAGACGAAAATTTCTTAAAGTCGCGAATATACACGCTTCGCGGGGTCAAGGTGATGCTGGATGCCGATTTGGCGGAGATTTACGGGTATGAAACTCGTAAATTCAATGAACAGGTAAAAAACAATATCGAAAAATTTGATGAAGATTTTCGCTTTCAGCTGACTTCAGAGGAATTTGAAATCTTGAAGTCCAAAATTTTGACTTCAAACTGCGGAATTTCGCCGAATTTCGACAATTTTAATAAAAGTGGAAACTTGATGTCCAAAATTCGGATATCAAGTTGGGGCGGCGTTCGAAAGATGCCCTACGCCTTCACGGAACAGGGCATCTACATGCTCATGACGGTGCTCAAAGGCGAACAGGCGACCGCCCAAAGCAAGGCCCTTATCCGTCTTTTCAAGCAGATGAAGGACTACATTGCGGCGGAAAACAAGCAATTGCTAGGAAATGACGGATTTGCTCAAATCGCATTGCAGACTGCACAAAATACGAGGGATATCGCGAAACATTCTGCCGGTATTAGGGAACTTTCTGGTGAAGTCCATGATATGCGTGAGAATCTTGGAAAGGCGAACCTGGACCTGCAAAAAGTCATGGAAAACTTCATCGACCCGACGACTTTCAAGCATTTCTTGATTCTGGACGGGCGGAAGTTGGAAGCCGACATCGCCTATATGAAAATTTACGGCATGGCGAAGAAGTCTGTGCTGATCGTAGATGACTACTTGGATGTAAAGACTCTCGATTTGTTGCGGTGTGTAGCGAATGGTGTTTCTGTCAAGATTTTCAGCGAACAGTACGGTCGCACCCGCCTGACCGAGAGCATGCTGGCGGATTTCAGGATTGCACGCCCGGATGTGGAGCTTGGCGACGTTCGAGCCACGGGGAACATATTCCACGACAGGTACATTTACTTGGATTTCGGGACCGCCAGCGAGAAGCTTTTCCACTGCGGCGCATCCTCCAAAGATGCCGACAACAAGATTACAACCATCACACAGCTAGAAGATATCGCGGGGTATCGCACACTGTTCGAGAAGTTGTTGCAATATGAAAAATAAGAGCGCGTAGCTCAATTTTCAACATGCCAATGCGAATTTCGGTCAATTGCCGTTTTTAGCGAAATTTCGGCAAATTCGCTAAAAACATCGTCAAATTCGTGGCATTTTTTGAAAAAAGATTGTCAAATTCGTGGCAAAATGAGACCGAAACATGATTATAGTTCATCAAGGAGGACACGCACATTCCCCTCCCAAAACGCCTCCCCTACTTACAATGTTTCTTCAGCGCATCGATGTATGCTTCGGCGTAGCGTGAGAGGGGTACGCCTTTGCGGGCGACGTAGCCGACGGTCATTTTGTCGCGAACGTCGAGTTGTTTGGCGATGATGTTCTTGCCGTTGAGTTTGTGGCTGATGACGCCGGAGCAGATGGTGTATCCGTCCAGGCCGATGAGCAGGTTAAAGAGTGTGGCGCGGTCGCGGACTTTGATATTTCGCGGGCAATCGAAATCGATGGCGGTGAGGGGTTCTTCGGCAAAGTAGAACGAGTTAAAGTCACCTTGTTCGTAAGTGAGGTACGGATAGGGTTGAAGGTCTTCGAGGGTGATTTTGTCTTTTTTCGCAAGCGGGTTCTTGGACGACATGAACACGTGAAGCGGTGTTGCAAAAAGCGGTTCAAACACGAGATTGTTCTTTTGTATAAGCTTGCGGATGACTTTTTCGTTTTTGTCGCTGAGGTAGAGCACGCCGATTTCGCTTTTCATTTTGGCGATGTCGTCAATGATTTCGTTTGTCTGCGTTTCGCGGAGCGTAAAGTCGTAGCTAGGGCCGCCGAATTTGCGGATGACATCGACGAATGCGTTTACCGCAAAGGAATAGTGCTGACAGCTCACGGAAAAGATGGTGTTGCCGCCCTTGCCGCCTTTGTAGCGGTCTTCGAGGAGGCTCGCCTGTTCTACAACTTGTCTTGCGTACGAGAGGAATTCGTCGCCTTCGTTTGTGATGGTGACGCCTTTATTGGAGCGGTTGAATATGGTGATGTTCAGCTCGCTTTCGAGTTCATGGATAGAGGCGGTAAGGCTCGGCTGCGAGATAAATACTCGCTTGGAGGCTTCGGTAATATTTCGCGTGTCTGCAATAGCAATGGCGTATTTAAGTTGTTGTAGTGTCATTTATAGGTTTTAGGTGTTAGGTTATAGGTATTAGGAGATTCCCGCCTTCGCGGGAATGACAATTGCCGCACCATAGAGAAAATCTATTGTGAATGTACAAAAAATAGTATTTTACCTATTTCAAAAATGTGAATATATTTGGGAGCGTTCAAGAAAACAAATAAAAAAAGGTAGGCAAATTAATATGACAACGAAAAATACTTCTGTAATTGGTTTCCCGCGTATTGGCAAGAATCGCGAACTCAAATTTGCAAGCGAAAAGTTCTTCAAGGGCGAAGTTTCTGAAGCTGAGCTCCAGAAGGTCGCCGCCGAAATTCGTCTTTATGGCTGGAGAAAGCAGCGCGAAGCTAACATTTCCTTTATTCCGTCGAACGACTTCTCTTTTTACGATAACGTTCTCGACACCGCATTTTTGCTGAACGTTGTTCCGGCTCGCTACCAGCAGCTCGGTTTGAGCGTTCTTGAGACTTACTTTGCCGCTTCCCACGGTTACCAGGGCGAAAAGGGCGACGTGAAGGCCCTCCCGATGAAGAAGTGGTTCAATACGAACTATCATTACATTGTTCCGGAAATTGACGACACTACCGAACTCAAGCTTGTCGGCAAGAAGTCGGTTAATGAATTCAACGAAGCCAAATTGGCCGGAATTGAATCCATTCCGACGGTGATCGGCCCTTATACGTTCCTCCGCCTCGCCCGCTATAACGGTCAAAAGAAGGCTAAGGACTTTGTTGCTGCCGCAATCGCTGCTTACGCAAAGCTCGCCGACCAGCTAGCCACTGCAGGTGCCAAGTGGATCAGCATCGCAGAACCAGCTCTGGTTTTCGATGTCACTGCCGAAGAACGCGAACTTTTCAAGTCCATTTACGTTGAACTTATCAAGCAAATTCACGAAGTTGCCAAGTTGAAGGTCAATTTGCAGACTTACTTCGGCGATATCCGCGATGTTTACGAAGATGTTATTGCTCTCGGCTTTGACGGCATCGGTCTTGACTTTGTTGAAGGCCTCCAGTCGCTCGAACTTTTGAAGAAGGGCTTCCCGAAGGGTACGATTCTTTTCGCAGGCGTCGTGAACGGCAAGAATATTTGGCGCGCCGATTACGCACAGAAGAACGCACTCCTCACCGAAATTGAAAAGTATGTGGCTGCCGAAAATGTGGTCGTTGGCACTTCTTGCTCGCTCTTGCATGTGCCTTACACGGTCGCCGCAGAACAGAAGCTTTCGGCCGATATTCTCAAGCACTTTGCATTCGCCGAAGAAAAGCTCACGGAACTTGCAGAACTCGCCAGCGCCGACGCTGCCGCACTTGAAAAGAACAAGGCTTTGTTCGCCAGCGCACGCATCAACGAAAATAGCGCTGTTCAGAGTCAGCTCGCCGCACTCACCGCCGCTGATTTCGAACGCAAGCCGAGCCGCCTCGCACGCCGCACCGTGCAGAAGAATGAATTCCAGTTGCCGCCGTTCCCGACAACAACAATCGGTTCCTTCCCGCAGACTGCCGAGGTTCGCGCCAACCGCGCCGCGTTCCGCAAGGGCGAAATCACCAAGGAACAGTATGTCGCATTCAACCAGAAGAAGATTGCAGAATGCATCAAGTTGCAGGAAGAAATCGGCCTCGACGTGATTGTGCATGGTGAATTTGAACGTAATGACATGGTGGAATATTTCGGTTCCAAGATTGACGGCTTTGTGTTCACGCAGAATGCTTGGGTGCAGAGCTATGGTACCCGTTGCGTGAAGCCGCCTGTCGTTTGGGGTGACGTGAGCCGCAGCGCTCCGATTACGGTTGAATGGTCCGTTTTCGCACAGAGCTGCACCAAGAAGCCGGTGAAGGGTATGCTTACGGGACCTGTTACGATTCTCAACTGGTCTTTCCCGCGTGAAGATGTTTCGCTCAAGACGCAGGCTCAGCAGATTGGCCTTGCCATCCGCGACGAAGTTTTGGACCTCGAAAAGAACGGCATCAGAATCATCCAAATTGACGAAGCCGCTCTCCGCGAAAAGTTGCCGCTCCGCAAGAGCGATTGGCACAAGGAATACCTCGACTGGGCCATTCCGGCATTCCGCTTGGTTCACGCCAAGGTCAAGCCCGAAACGCAGATTCACACGCACATGTGCTATAGCGAATTCAACGACATTGTCCGCGATATTGACGCTATGGATGCCGACGTGATTACGTTCGAAGCCAGCCGTTCTGACCTCAAGTTGCTCGACGCCTTGAACGAAGCCAAGTTCGAGACGCAGGTGGGTCCGGGTGTTTACGACATCCACTCTCCGCGCGTTCCGTCCGAACAGGAAATCGTTGATGCACTCCACAAGATTATCGCAAAGATTCCGCAAGAAAATGTGTGGGTCAACCCGGATTGCGGCCTCAAGACTCGTGGCGAAACCGAAACGACGGCAAGCCTCAAGAATCTCGTCGCCGCCGCTAAGAAACTGCGCGAGGAAAAGTAATCCTTGATGGATCCTATCGCTTCGCTCCAGGATGACAACGTGCAAAAAACATTACACCTCTACTGTTATGGCAAGGTTGCACCTCTCTTTATTGATAGACAGATTCTAAGTTCGCTCTAGTCTATCGCTCCTTTTTGCCTTGCAATGACAGTAAACGACACAATCCCCGTGTGCGTAACGCCGCGGGGATTTCCTATTACCGCACGTAAAAAGCAAATTCTATTGCCGCGGGCTTTCTATAGCAAAAATCTATAACGGAGCATAAAAAAGTAGTATATATAAAAAGCCTTGTTCTAGCTATAACCCTTTTCTATCTTTGTGCCGCATTTGAAACAGGAGGCAAAAATGGAAAAACGTACAGGACTTTTTGCAAATGGTATTATTTGGTTTGGCGTTGCCATCTCCGTTTCCGAAATTGAAGCGGGTATAGAAATTGGCGCGGCCTCCGCAGCGGATTCGCTTTGGCTCCCGCTCGTGCTCGGTCACATTCTGGGCGGCATTTTGCTCTTTTTCGTGGGCCTCATCGGTGCGCGCGTTCGCTTGAACGCAATGGAGACGACAAAATCCTCATTCGGCAAATACGGTTCCAAGTTCTTCGCTGCGCTGAACACGTTCCAGTTGCTCGCTTGGGTGGCCGTGTTGAACGCACAAGGCGCTTCGGCATTGGCAGGGCTCAACTTGCCAATTTCATTCCCCTTGACTTGCGTGATTCTCGCCGCTCTCATCGCTGCTTGGGTTTACGTGGGCATTCGCCGCTCCGCAAACGTGACGACCTTCGTGATGGCAGCACTCACTGTTTTGCTCGCAGTTCTTTCCGTGAAGTTGTTCGGACTCGATAGTTCGTCCGCAACGGCCGCCGGAAACGCCACAACCGCAGCCACGCTCAAGTTCTGGAACATTTTCGAGATTTCCATCGCGATGCCGATTTCTTGGTTGCCGGTGATTTCGGACTACACGAAGGATGCCGAAAAGCCCTTGAAGGCAACGGCAATTTCAGCAATCGCTTACACAATCGCAAGCCTCTGGATGTACGTTATCGGAATCGAAATTTCGGGCATCGGCGCAAGCAACAATATCGCGCAAGCCATTCTCCTTGCAGGCCTCGGCATCCCGGGAATCATCATCGTGGTACTTTCGACCGTGACAACAAACTTCCTCGCCGCAAACTCCGCAGGCGAATCTTCCAAGGCGATTTACAGCAAAATAAATCCGAAAATTGCAGGTGTCGTCGTGAGTTTCTTGAGTGCCGCACTTGCCATCTCGGGAATCATGGATCACTACATCAGTTTCCTTTATCTGATTGCATCTGTATTCGCCCCGATGGCTGCCGTACTCCTCGTTTCATTCTACTTCTCCAAGGAACGCACCGAATCGCTCGGCGTTTGGCTCTGGAACATTTTTGCCTGGCTCGCGGGCTTTATCGCCTACCAGGTCGCAGAACATTTCGACTCCGTTTTCCTCGGCCCCACGCTCCTCGCAGTGATTGTATCGGCGGCGTTCGCCTCCGTGCGAGTACTGTCTGAAAAGAAAGATTTCTAACTTTTAACTCGCCATGCCACAGAAAAAAATTGCATTAATCAACGATGTTACAGGATTTGGCCGCTGCTCGATTGCCGTCATGGCTCCGATTGTATCGGCGATGAAGATTCAGGCGGTGACAGTGCCGACTGCGATTCTTTCGGCGCACACGCAGTTCCCCGAATATTACTTCGATGACTACACTTCAAAGATGCACGATTACATTCAGACCTACAAGGATTTGAATTTAAATTTCGATGCGATTGCAAGTGGATTTTTAGGTTCCGAAGAACAAGTCGATATCGTCATTGATTTTTTCAAGACATTCAAGAAAAACGGTGCGTTCGCCTTGGTAGATCCGGTGATGGGCGACTACGGCAGGCTTTACGAAACTTACACGCCTAGTTTGTGCGAAAAGATGAAAGCGCTTGTTCATTACGCCGACATCTTGACGCCGAACCTCACGGAACTTTGCACGTTGACGGATGTAAAATACCGCGTCGAAGGTTTCAGCGACGTAGAACTTGCAGGTATGTGCAACAAGTTAACGCAACAAGGCCCGGAACACATCGTCGTGACCGGCATCCCGTACAGCACCAAGCAAATCATGAACTACGTCTATAGCAAGGGCGAAGAACCGCGAATCGTGATGGTCGATCGCATCGGCGGCGACCGCAGCGGAACTGGCGACGTTATCAGTTCCATCATTGCGGGCATGTACTTGAACGGTCACGATTTTTACGAGTCCGTCAAAAAAGCAGCCGATTTTGTCTCTAAGTGCTTGCGTTACTGCGAAGACAATAACGTTCCCACGCACTGGGGACTTTGTTTTGAAATGTACCTTCGTGACTTGATGGAGGATTAAATGATCGTATATACCGTTACCGGAAAAGTCGGAGAAGCCGGATATCTAGACATCGCGAACAGCGGCGACATTACCGGCAAGAACATTTACGTGAACATGACCAACCGCTGCCCATGCAGCTGCGTCTTTTGCTTGCGCCAAACGAAAAAGATGATGGAAGGCAACACGCTCTGGCTCAAGGGCGGCGAACCGAGCGTCGAAAAAGTGATGGAAATCTTCAACGCGTACGATTTGTCCGTCATCAACGAAATCGTTTTTTGCGGATACGGCGAACCGCTCGAACGCTTGCACGATGCATGCAAAGTCATCGACCAGCTGAAAGCGAAATACCCGAAATTAAAAGTCCGCCTCAACACGAACGGACTTGCGAATTTAATTCACGGCGAAGACATCACGCCGCAACTCGAAGGCCGCTTCGACACCGTTTCGATTTCTTTGAACGCGCCGACCGCCGAAGAATTCCTCGCCCTCACGAGATCGAGATTTGGCCTCAAGTCGTTTGACGCGCTGAAGGAATTTGCCGCACTCGCAAAATTCCATGTGCCAAACGTCGTGATGACCGTCGTCGAAAAAGTCATGCCCGAAGAAAAAATCGAGCAATGCCGCAAAATTTGCGAAGAACTCGGCGTTACGTTGAGAGTTAGACCATTCGAGAATTAAACGACAAAGCCGCCGAAAAAATCGGCGGCATTTTTTTGCAAAAATCAATTTATTTACTTTGACTTGACAAACAAACTCTTAACTTTATTAAAGTAAGTCCGAGTCAGTTCCGGTTCGATAAAGAACACAGCAACGCAAACCACAATCGTTGAATGCAAAAGAGAATGTATCAGCAAATCCGGCACCATAAAAAATTCAAAGCCTTTCCTGCCGATAGTTTGCAACATATTCCAAAAGACTTGTGCAAATACCGCTAACGAACATACCATCAAAATTTCCGTTTTCTTTTTCACGAGAGCCCAAATACCAGCCAACACAGACACAATACCAAGCAAGACTTGCGATAAAATGAACACATAAACACTCCCCGCAACACCACTCAATCCAGCCACAAGAAAATATATCGCGCAAAAACGGTACAGACCTAAATTAAAACCTTCATAAGTCGCAACATCCTTATTTTCTTCTACACGCTTTTTAGGCACAATAAAAAACACCGCTACGGCAGCAACAAGATTAACATTAAAAATCAAACCCGTAACAACTGGGCCTGGAGCACCAAAATTGAAAGGCAACAAAACCTGCCAAGCAATCATAATCACCGCAAGGATTTTTAAAGCCGTCACGTTCTTTTTGACAAGTGCGAATATTCCCAACCCCAAAGAAACTAAAATCGCAAGGGCGGCAAGCATAATCGGGCCAACCCAACTAGACACAAACAACAACCCGATTGCCGCAATAATGTCTTCAAATGACAAAGTCGTAAGAGTGCTCCACAGCAAAGCAAGCACCCCGCCATTCCCCATAAATAACACACTGGCAATTATCTTGAGCAGGCTTATTATAAAGATTATGGCGCAAACCCTGAGTAAAGCCAAGTTGCCATTGAATTGAGTTTTTTCGGCCACTTTAATTTCTCCTTCGTTCATTCAAAATACTCCTGCAACAAAAATAAAAAAATTTCACTTGGCAAAGCAAAATGTCAACATCGCCACTACATATACAAATATTCACGGATGAATGGCATTTTTTTCAAATTTTTATAGATTTAAGAAATCCGATTGGAGGCAAAAATGAACTTTTTCAAAAAAATTATCCCATTCATGATTATTACCGCGGCCCTTGCCGGATGCTCAGACGATTCCTCAACTTCGGCATCACCCAATGCGGGCCCCGATGAGATAACGCCAACAACCGGCAGCAGTTCTTCGAACAAAAGCACAGGAATATCTTCTAGCAGCATCGCTAAAGACAAAGAAACATCTAGCAGCAGCAATCAAAAAATCAGCAGCAATTCAGGCGAATTAGACGATATTGATTACGAATACGGCTATGTCGGTTTCATAAACGACCATACCAGCGATTTAATTACACGCGAAGAAGTTCGCATCTGGGCCCCGATAGCAGAGGGTTTAAAAATCGTCTCGACTGACACTCTCGACAACGAAGGAAAACTCAAGCTGAACACATCCTTGAGCGGATACCATCTTATCGAAATGCAACATGGAGACCTCGCCGCCATGAGGTGGGTAAACTTCAATGAAAATATGAAAACCGGGATCTACTTGGCAAAACCGACTGTCATGGTAACCGGGTTCATCAAGGACAAGGGCGTAGGTATCAAAAATGCCAAAATCAAAATTTTAAACATTGAATCCCAAACGAAATCCGACGGCGAATTCACTATCGAAGGACTCCCCGACGGTGTCCACTTTATGACGGTCGAATACGGCGGAGAATCACGAATCTACCAAGTACAGACAACAGTTCTCGTCGGATACAAAGAAGAACAAATTATCAACCGAATCAACTGGGACTATGGCGTTTACACACTCCTGACAGATTACGAAGATTGGTCGAGCGGACGCATTGTCCCCGGCAACACATTCGACTTAGTCGGACCGACCTACTTCTATACCGATTCGCTGTACGGTGGCGGAAGCCGCTTCATAGGCAAAACCCAATTTGCCCATGGCGAAAAGTTCCGCAAAGACGATACGACGGGCTACTACATGTACCTTAAAGCCGACATTGACGAAAACACCGAAAACCCGTTCGCTATCGCAGGGTTCCGCTTGGGCGAAAATCTAGACGAGCCCAAAGGCGGCTATCCCATCTTCGACATCAGCGAAGCCACTGGACTTTCTTTTGATGCTAAGGGAACAGGTAGCGTCGGCCTCCAATTCATCATTCTCAACGAAAATGGCAAACAAACGAAAATTTCAACGGAAGCAATCGAGCTCAAAGACACCTGGGGCACTTACAACTTGCCGTTCGACGAAATCCGTTCCAAGCTGACAACGACATACGCCATCGACTTCGCGCTCACCGCCGATGCAGAAGTCTATATAGACAACGTAAGACTCGACGGAATCGTCCCCACAAAATGGCCCAGCCTCGGTAGAAAGCCATAAGATAGCTCGGCACTACATTCGTCATTCTGCTCGCCCGCCCTCGTCATTCCGCGCTCGCCCCGGAATCTCTGCGTTATCCCCGCGTAGGCGGGGATCTATCCAGAAGCAACACGATAGAATCCAAAGGTCTATACATTTGCAGAAAAACGCCACCCCCTTGCGTTTGATTTTCGACTTTTATATATTTCTAAAAGGATCCGCTGAGGATGCCATCCGGCTTAGCCGGGCGTTATTATATCGATTGGCTATATTCTAACAATCAACAAATAGGAAACTCATGGCAAGACCCATCAGAGAAACCCCTATCTTGTTCGGCGAGGATGCCCGCCGGTTTATCGCCCGTATGCAGGAGAGGCACCCCGAAACTCCAGAAGCTCGTGCCCAACGTTTACGGGATTACGAATTCATGCAAAAAGCTTTTGAAGACGGCATGCGCGAAAAACGCGCCCGTG
>Ga0265300_10003082_pt1 | contig 13841 bp, 15 predicted proteins | sample AusTroGonzalo_MG_FD_193482 | JGI IMG/M metagenome (GOLD analysis project Ga0265300, IMG submission 193482) | Bovine rumen microbial communities from tropical cattle in Woodstock, Queensland, Australia - Gonzalo_03 | ecosystem: Host-associated > Mammals > Digestive system > Stomach > Rumen ... | reverse complement strand
GCGTATTTTTCCTGGTAATCAACGGTTAAAGGAAAGAAATCTTGTCCTTCGACTGCGGTCTTTTCAGCACACACAGTTGCCAAAACCATTGTTTCACCCATAGTAGCCATCACAGCGCCAGTTGCCTGTTTTGCATAACGGCCTGTTTCCAACTTAACAGTTTCATTTCCGTATTTGAATTCAACACATACAGGATTGTTTAATTCATGTTTTTCTGATTTACTAAAAAAACTAAACATATTTGTTTCTCCATTTTTTTCTTGTTTACCATTTAAATGCAGAGACAAATCATTCGTTTTTGTATTCCCTTAAATTTAGCAAAATACAAGAAAGAATAATTCCATCCCTGCAATTCCGTTCTTTGATTATAGTTTATATTTATTTGTTTGCAACAAAATTACCATAATCATACAAAAATGGTTACAAACCCATTTTTGCCTTCATTTCACACAACACCGGTGTTTGTACATGCAACAATTTTGCGCGTTCTATCAAACCATTTAATGCGAAAACGCCTTCGACAGTACCCACAATTTGTTCACTACGTGCTATTGCCATACCGGCTGAAAAATTACGGCTGGTTGGTGATGTGGCAGATAAAAACAAATCGCCAATTCCACACAGGCCTAAAAACGTTTTAACATCTGCCCCCATTTCAACCGCCAGATACATTATTTCGTTCCATGCCCGTGCAAATACCAATGCGCGTTCGTTTTCCCCCCTGCCCTGAACTGTCATAAATCCAGATATCAATGCCACAGCATTTTTACCAACACCACAAATTTGTGTACCCAAAATATCTGTTGTGTCTTGTAAATAAAATTCTGACAACGCGATGTGTCCATATTGTCTTATGATGTCGTCACCCGCCAAAGTTGAACCCGTAGGAACACCCACAGCAACTTCACGTGCAAATTGAGGGCCAGACAACACACCAACATGATCACAACTGGGGATTTCTTCTGCTAAAATTTCAGACATAAATTGTCCAGTTTGTGCCTCCATCCCCTTGGTACAAATCAAAATTGGTTGTTCGTTATAAACTTCACGCATTTTGCGTGCAGTTTCTCTAAAAAATGCAGCAGGTGTTACAATCAGCCATAATTTACATGTCTTTAAATCGGCCATATTATCTGTTCTGGTTATATTTGCCGGCTTTTCAATATCTGGCAATCCATCAAATATACCCTGGTATCCCCAATGTATAACTTCATTACCAGATTTTGCACACGCACAGGCCAATGCAGTCCCCCACGCACCTGCACTAAACACACCTACTTTCATTTTAATTTCCTTAATTTTTTCTCTACTACTGGCTTAACAACCAAACCATCATCAGACAAATCTAATGCGCGTAAATATGATTTTTTTGCGTTTCTGATATCGCCTTTCTTTACATACATATCACCCAGATGTTCATACAAAGAAGATTCACCCATAGATATTTCACCAACACGTTCCATTACTTCTAATGCGGCATCAACACCTTCGCGTTTTTCAACGATACACCCTAAAACATCCCATGCGCTGATATCTGATGTATCACGCTTTACCAAAGTCATTGCATAATTATATGCCCTGTCCAAAGATTTGTTTTGTTGCAACCATATACGCGCCTGTAATTTCAAGACATCTGACAATAATCTGTCATCCAAATCCATTATTCTATCCATATCTTTTTGCGCTTTATTTGGTTTGTTAAACATCAAATAAATATCGGCACGATTTTTCAAGAAATATATTTGCCCTTCTTCGCTTAAATTTTTCTGGCGCAAAGCCCTGTTAACATATCTTAATGCCGCATACATATTTCCGTTTTTCACTTCGTTATTCACAGCCAATTTAACAACAGGTATAAACAAAGGATTTTTCTTTGCCAACTTTTTAATTTCATCTTGATTTTCCTTGTTTTCTGCGATTTTCAATTGACCATATAAATACAACGGGCTTTTTTCTGATACAGAATTAAAACTTTTTTCATAATCCCCAGAATTATAAAAATAATATTGTCCCAGATAATAATTTATCGCGTCTTTATGCACACCGTCCGATATATTTTCAGCAAATTTTAACAACAACAAAGACACATCTGTGAAAATCCATATTTTTGCATGTGATACATTTTGAATTATGCTGAAAACCAAATTATTTTTTATTCCCGAATAATTAGACCAATCTGGAATAACATCATCTTCAAATAAATATAAACTGCCAGGTTTAGACATAAAATCATAACGCAAAATATCCATGTCTTCTGTCATGTTATTTTCACGATAAAAAGACATTAAATACAAATAATCATTTATGTTCATAAAATCAGGATGAACCTTGGCAAATTCTTTGGCTGCTGTATCAACATCATTATTCAAAACAGCAATTTGCCCACGAATAAACGCCTTCCATGAAGTTGCGGTATTTGATTCGTTTACATATTGAATTGCGTCCTGGGGTTTGCCCTGTTGAACCGCTGAAAATACCCTTAATCCTGTTAAAAAACTGGATGTGTTTTTGTGATATCTTTTATAGATTTCCGCCCATTTATTATTTTTTACCAAATATGCATCATAAATTAACCGCGAAGACATATCTTTGGAATCTTTCAACAAAGGCACGGTATCGACAATTCTGCCATCAAAAAACGAAGTTAAATTTTTTACATAATTTACCTCTGGTGAATCAGATTTTACCCTTTCCACCATTTTTGATGCGGTATTAAAATCATTGACATATAATGCGTGCTGGGACGCCAAAAACAGCCCATAATCAGTATCAACTATATGATCCCGTTGATACACATCATAAGGTTTTATTGTTTGTCCTATGAAACAAGAACAAACAACTATGGTTGCAACTAAAATTACACCCGTATAAAAACTTTTAATATCTTTCATAATGAAATCATGTTAGAATAAAAGTTATGGATAATAAAGAAAAATTTGAAAAATATGAAAATCTTTTGAAAGAATGGACCCAAAAAATCAACCTTGTTGCGCCCAGTACTTTGTCAGATATTCAAAACAGACATATAAACGACAGCGCCCAATTGGCAGATTATATCCCAAAAAATGTAAATATTATTGATTTGGGCAGTGGCGCCGGATTTCCGGGCGTTGTTTTGGCTATATTGGGTTGGAATGTAATTTGTTTGGAATCTATCACTAAAAAAACAAATTTTTTAAATGTATTAAAACAAGAACTTGATTTACCAAACCTGACCATTGTAAATGATCGAATTGAAAATTTTCTTTCGAAAACACCGGTAAATACCGGGGATTTTGTATTTACCGCACGTGCATTTGCACCTTTGATTAAAATTTTAGATTATACACACAAAAAACATTGCCGGCTTTTTTTATTAAAAGGCCGGGAAATTGAAACCGAAATAAACACCGCAAAAAACAAATATAAATTCGATTATGAACTGTATCCATCTAAAACAGGCGATGGTCATATTTTATATATTAAATCTGTAAAATAACGAATTATTTCACATGAAATAAAATATAACATTTTGTTTTTAGTCAATTTTTATTTTATATTGACTATTTTTTTATAATTTAATATTCTGTTTTTATCAAAAAGGAAGTGAAGAAAATGGCAATTGTAATATCTTTTGCAAATCAAAAAGGTGGTGTTGGCAAAACAACAACCGCTATAAATATCGCCGCATCTTTGGCTGCAATTAACAAACGTGTTTTGTTAATCGACATGGATTCCCAGGGAAATGCTGGCACAGGACTGGGTTTTGTTCGTGCTGCCCACAAACAAAATGTATATGATGTTTTGATGGAAAATTCAAAAATCGAAGAGAACATTTTAACCACAGCGGTCAAAAATATGCATATATTACCGGCATCTGCTAAATTAGCCGGTGCAGAATTAGATATGTTAGATTTGGAAAATCGCGAATACCGCCTGAATAATGCATTGGAAACTATATCAAATAATTATGATTTTATACTGATAGATTGTCCGCCTGCTTTGGGTATACTGACTATAAATGCTTTAACTGCTTCTGATTATGTTATCATACCTTTGCAGTGCGAATTCTTCGCATTAGAAGGTGTTCAACAACTGTTATCTACAATCCAAGCGATAAAGCAAAAATGGAATCCAGACCTTGATATTTTGGGCATGGTGTTAACAATGTACGATAAAAAATTGGGATTAACCAAAGCGGTTGAAGAAGATGTGCGCAACACATTTGGCGACAAAGTATTCAAAACCATTATTCCACGAAATGTTCGCGTTTCAGAAGCGCCCAGCCACGGAAAACCCGCCCTATTTTACGATTTTAAATCTACGGGCGCCCAGGCATATCTACGTGTCGCCACCGAAGTCGTTAACGCATTAGAAAAAAGGATTTAAAAATGTCTTCTAAATTTTTAGGTAAATCTTTGGCTGAATTACATCAAGAAATGGGTCAAATACCGGACATTTCTGTTTTAACAGGCGCTGAACGCGTTATCGTAAAACAAATTCCTTTAGACCAAATCAGCCCTAACCCAGATCAACCCAGAAAACATTTTTCCGAAAAAGAATTAAATGAATTGGCGGAATCTGTGCGCGAAAAGGGTGTTTTGGTCCCAATTATATTACGCAGTGTTAAAAATAGACCATATCTTTATGAAATTGTCGCTGGGGAACGCAGATATCGCGCATCACAAATCGCAGGTTTAAAGGAAATACCGGCATTGGTAAAAACTTTGGATGAAAAAAATGCAATGGAAATCGCTTTGATTGAAAATGTCCAACGCGAAAACCTGAATCCAATTGAAGAGGCCGAAGGATATAAAAACCTGATGGAAAAATGCGATTATGCCATCGAAGATATATCTAAATTGATTGGTAAATCTGAAAGCTATATTCGCAATCTTATGCGTATAACAACACTGCCTGATTCGGTCAAAGAATTGGTAAAAAGTGGCGAATTATCGGCGTCTCACGCACGAACAATCGCTGTGTCCGACAACCCAGAACAATTGGCGCACGACATTATAAATAACAAATTGTCTGTGGCAGATGCACAAAAACAAGTTAAAACAACTGACCGTTCAAAAACCAGTCGTTCTTTCACAAAAACAACTATGGATCCTGTATATGTCGCAAAATTGGAATCCAGATTATCAAAGACATTTAATACATCTGTAAAATTGCGTGAAAAACGGGGTGGGGCGGGCGAAATAATTATTAAATTTACAAACCGCATTCAAATGGAAGATTTGATTAAAAAATTACAAAATAATTAGTTATAAAAAGGCTATAAAATGGCGGAAATTGGCGCAATTTACAGACATTATAAAAACCATCAATTATATGAAGTTATTGCCATTGGTAAACATTCTGAAACATTGGAAGATTTGGTTATTTACAAAGCGCTGTACGAATCAGATAAATTTCCAATGGGGCAAATTTGGTGCAGACCGTTAAAGATGTGGGATGAATTGGTTGATGACAAACCAAGATTTGAAAAAATATCATAATATTTTAATAAAAAAAACACCGGCATTTGCCGGTGTTTTTTAATATTTTAACAACCTGTATTATTTAACAGTTGTTGTTGCATTACGGTTATATTTCCAAACGCTTTCACCGGTACCTTTGACCAATGGACGTTCTTTACCGTAAGAAACAGTAGAGATACGACGTGCATCTATACCGTCTTTAACCAATACTTTCTTTGCTGCGTTTGCACGACGTGCACCCAAAGCCAAGTTGTATTCTGCAGTACCACGTTCGTCGCAATTACCCGCAATTTGGATTTTTGTTTTTTCGTGGTTTTTCATATACAAAGATTGTCCCAACAAGTTGTTTTGTGCTTCTTCTGAGATTTCTGCAGAATTAAAAGCAAAGAAAACACGTTGGTCGTTCAAATCAGCAGGTTCAACAATACTGGATCCGCCGCAAGCTGCCAACAGACCAGCAACACCAGCCAATAAAGCAAAGTTTTTTATTTTCATGAAAATACTCCCTTGAGTTTTTGTTGCTCTGGGTTTATTGTATATCAATAAATATTTAAAATCAAGGACAAATCATGGGATATAATGCTTTGCAAGATTTGAACATGGCAGGGGTTCAATGGGAATTGACCGAACAACCTGTAATTCAGGGCATACCTAAAACAGAAGAAAAAAAATCAAGCCCAGAATCAACAACCCGAAACACAGAAAAAAATATTGTTGTGCCTGCCGTGGCACCTGTTGTTTTAGATTCTGTTACAAAAATGTTGGAATCTTGCAATGATATCGATTCGTTAATGAACGTTATAAAAAACGTAAATCATCCTTTGCGTTCTGGTGCAACCAACACCGTTCTTCCAAACATTGCAAAAAATCCAAATGGTTTAATTATTATAACCGATATGCCGAACACAGATGATGATTTATCGGGTCGTATTTTTTCGGGAAATACCGGTGATTTATTGGATAAAATGTTGTCTGCTATACAAATGTCACGCGAAAATGTGTCACTGATTCCATTGGTTTTTTGGAAAACACCGGGCGGACGCACACCGTTAAGCGAAGAATTAAAATTAACCCGTCCAATACTTGATAAAATGATAGATTTGTTAAAGCCACAAATCATAATTACTTTTGGAACTTTGGCCGCAACGGAAATAGGGCAAACTAATTTAACATCTAATCACGGGACAGAAATTAAAACAGACAAAGGATATACAATTATTCCGTTATTCCATCCAAATTATTTGATATTAAAACCCAGTGCAAAAAAAGATGTTTGGGCAGCGCTTCAAAATGTGCAAAAAATGTTGAAAATATCGTAAAAATATTTAATAATCACATTAGCTATTATTAAAGGAGCACAACAATTAAACAAACAAATAATAATAAATCCCGTGATATGGGACCACGTGTAAACGAAAAGATTTCCGCAAAAACCGTCCAGGTAATCAGCCAAGACGGCCAAAATCTTGGTGTTATGGATATATCTGATGCTTTGAATACAGCATACGATTCAGGTTTAGATTTAGTTGAAATCAACGCATCTGCATCACCTGTATTGGTCAAGATTATGGATTACGGAAAATATAAATATGAACAGAAAAAACGTGCAAGTGAAGCACGCAAAAAACAAAAAACAGTTGAAGTTCGTGAAGTTTGGGTAACTCCTGTGATTGAAGAAAACGATTTCAATGTGAAAATGAAAAAAGTTTTCGAATTTCTGGATGGTGGTAACAAGGTAAAAATCGCAGTTATGACACATGGTGATAAACGTGTTTTGGCACGCACCAGGGATGCTGTTCCACAATTGTTTGCCAGAATTATAGATTTGATTGGCGACAGGGGTGTTGTTGAATCTAAATCAAAACCGGAAGATCGAACAAAATCTATAATTATCGCACCTGCGAAATAAAATTTACGCCCGATATTTTGGTAACTATAAATACCATTTTATTGGGCGTTTTTTTATTTGTTAAACAAAGTTTATTTGTTGCAAAACAGGTTTTTATGCTGTATTGTGATTTAGACGAAAACAAAAGGAAAAATTATGGATTCTAATAAACTTTCTTTTGAAGAAGCATACAAACAATTAACCGATATTGTTCAAAAAATGGAATCTGGCGAATTGCCATTGGCTGATTCTGTGGCCGCATATGAACAAGGCATAAAATTAAAGGCATATTGCGAACAATTATTGAAAGAAGCCGAATTGAAAATTGAAACATTAAAGGTATCTAATACCGGTGAATAACATGGCCGAAAAAAATAAACTTTCACCTGTGATGCAACAATATGTTGATATGAAATCTGAAAATCCAGATGCATTGTTGATGTTTCGTCTGGGTGATTTTTACGAGGCCTTTTTTGAAGATGCAAAAACCGTCAGCGAAACACTCAGTTTGGTTTTAACACATCGTGGCACAGATGGTTTTGGTGCAGATGTCCCTATGTGCGGAATTCCATGGCACGCAGCAGATAACTATTTTGGTCGCTTGGTGCGCGCAGGATTCAAGGTTGCCCTGGTTGAACAAATGGAAACACCGCAACAGGCAAAACAACGCGGACATAAATACATAGAACGCAAAGTTATTCGTGTTTTAACACCAGGCACTATCACAGATGAAAATTTATTAACACCAAAAAATTCAAATTTCTTGGTATCTGTTGTACCGACAGGCGAAACAAAATTCGATATCGCAGGTTGCGACATTTCCACAGGTGAAATTTTTATTGGCGAAACAGATTCTATTCTGGACGATATGATTCGCATAAATCCTGCTGAAATAATTTATCCGGAAAGGGACGCGGAAAATTCAACAATAAAAACCCTGCGCAGTTTATATAAAACAACACCAGTATATGAAAAATTATACGTGCGCAGCGACATAAATTTAATTGTATCGCATGTGTTCGGCGGAAATGTTAAATCTGATAATGTTGATAATATTTGCGCAACTACATTAATGGCGGGCTATTTATTTAATACACAACGCGGTGCAAATATATCTTTTCGAACACCGTATAATTTTAAATCAGGCCGTCAATTATTGATTGATTCTGCCACGTGGAAAAGTTTGGAAATAGATGCGCCAATTAATGATGGTGGTACATGTTTATTGGATGTAATTGATAGAACAATTACTGCATCTGGGGCACGCAAATTGCGCTCTTACCTGCGTACATTACCGGGGGACAGGGATGTTATTTTATCCCGCCAAGAACACATTGGACATTTATTGTTAAATCGTCCTGTGATGTCAGAAATTACCGGTATTTTATCACACGTACCTGATGTAAATCGTGCATTGTCGCGTTTGCTGTCGGGCCGTGGCACGCCACGCGATTTGCGTAATGTATCCGAATTTTTAAGTATATTAGACGGCGTTAAAAATGTCGGTCAAAAATTAGATTCTCTGTTGTCTGAAAAATTCAATCAAATACAAACATATGATGATTTTTCAAATGACTTACAATCTGCATTAAATGATGATTTACCTACATTTTTCAGGGACGGTAATGTAATTAAAAATGGATTTGATTTATCTTTGGATAATATGCGTCAATTATCTACGGGTGCAAAAGAAACAATCGCTCAATTACAGGCAGAATACATTTCCCAAACGAATATCAATACATTGAAAATCAAATTCAATAACATTCTGGGATATTTCATAGAGGTTCCATCATCCCGTGCAGATGTTTTAATGAACCCTGAATCAGGATTTATACACCGTCAAACTATGGCTGGCAATATGCGTTTTACAACATCTAAATTAATTGATTTGGATAATGATATACGAAACGCATCCGACAAAGCGGCCGCGATAGAGGCGGAAATTATCAACACTTTGATAGAAAAAATTCGCGAAATTGCCGACAATTTGATGAACACAGCAGATTTAATTGCTGATTTGGATGTATGGTTGGCACTCGCAAATTGTGCAGATTTTTATTCTTGGGTTCGACCGAACATAACAAATTCAACTGAATTTAATGTTATCGGTGGTCGTCATCCTGTGATTGAATCTGTTTTGAAAAAGCACGGCGATAATTTTGTTAAAAATGATTGCGTGTTAAATGACAAAGCGGTTGCTTTATTAACCGGGCCAAACATGGCCGGTAAATCGACATATTTACGCCAGAACGCTCTTTTAGTTGTGTTGGCTCATCTGGGGTCATTTGTTCCTGCTACATCTGCCACAATTGGAATTTGCGACCAATTATTCAGTCGTGTTGGTGCATCAGATAATTTGGCGGCGGGCCAATCTACATTTATGGTTGAAATGGTTGAAACCGCAAACATATTAAATCGGGCTACAAAGAAATCATTTATTATATTTGATGAAATAGGGCGTGGAACATCAACATTTGATGGTATGGCAATCGCCCAGGCCGTATTGGAATATTTGAACACATTGACGCCACGCACTTTGTTTGCAACACATTATCATGAATTAACCGAATTGGTTTCAAGCGAAAACCTGTCCAATGTTTCGTGTTTAACAATTGATGTTCGTGAACATAATAACGATATAATATTCCTGCATAAAATTATATTAGGGGTCGCAAATCGTTCTTATGGTATTGCGGTTGCTAAAATGGCAGGCATGCCGAGACACGTTGTTGAACGCGCAGAACAGGTTTTAAATAATTTAGAATCAAATTCGTTAAGAACACCGGTCAAAAACACAAAAATATCGGTAAAACCTGTCGTTGAAGAAGAAGTTAAAAAAGAACAATTATCACTGTTTGGATAAATATGGACGGAATCATCATCTTGGACAAAGACAGTGGCGTTTTCAGCAGAACGGCAGGGTGGCATATTGCTAAAATATTTGGTGAAAAGAAATTTGGGCACATTGGAACATTGGATCCAATGGCCAGTGGCGTTTTACCGATTGCAGTTGGAAATGCAACTAAAATGATTCCTTTTATCGAAGATTATTGCCCGAACAAAAAAGAATATCTGTTCGGCCTGAAATTTGGTGTTGAAACAGATTCTTTGGATATAACTGGCAATACCATAAACACAAGTAATTTTATCCCAACCGATACAGATATAAAAAACGCATGTGAAAAATTGGTTGGCGAAATAAATCAAATTCCACCGGTCTTTTCTGCAATTCATGTAAATGGCAAAAGGGCATATGAATTGGCACGCAATGGAGAAAGTGTCGAAATGACACCACGCAAAATAACCATATACGAATTGGAATATGCCGGCAAAAACGATAAAGAATATAACTTTCGTGTTGTATGCAGCCGCGGAACATATGTTCGCGCAATTGTTCGTGATATTGCAAAATTATGTAATGCGATTGCGACCACAACATATATAAAACGCACCCAAACAAACGGATTTGATATAAAAAATGCGGTAAAACTTGATTTTTTAGAAAATCTGGTTAATAATGGGGGCAGTGCAAATGAATATTTGCAAACACCAGATTGTGCGCTGGGGGACATTCCGGTAATCAATTTGGATGATAAAGAAACATTATTTTATAAAAATGGTGGCTTTATCAAAACCGATGTGGCAAACGGTCAAAAGCGCGTATATTGCAATAAAACATTTATTGGAATAGGGTGTGTAAATGACGGTTTTCTGCGTCCTAAACGAACTTTATAAACAATAAGGAAAACATAATGTCCGTAACAAAAGCAAGAAAAAGTGAATTGGTTGCAGCATTCAAAACAACCGAACACGATAATGGTGGTTCTGCAGCATCTCAAGTTGCTGTTTTAACAGAACGTATCCGTAATTTAACAGAACACATGAAAAACAACCACAAAGACGAACATTCTAAACGTGGTTTGTTGTTGATGGTTAACCGCCGCAAAAAATTGTTGGCTTACATCAAGAATAATGATGCTTCTGAATACGAAGATTTGATTAAAAAATTGGGTCTGCGTAAATAATTATGAAAAAGCCGGCAAATGCCGGTTTTTTTATTCATATCTTAAACTGTCAATTGGGTTTAATTTGGCCGCTTTGATTGCGGGCATAACACCTGATGACAACCCGACCACAACCGCAACTGTTACAGATAAAATAACAGGCCAGATACTGAACGGCACATCATAGTGTAAAATAAATCGCCCGACCCCCTGGGATAAACCGACGCCCAAAATTAATCCAATCATGGAACCAATAAACGAAATCAACACAGATTCAGATAAAAATTGAATTATGATTACGCGTTCACGCGCGCCAACTGCTTTGCGAACACCTATTTCACGCGTTCTTTCTACCACAGAAACCAACATCATATTCATAATACCAATTGACCCGACCAGCAACGAAACCGCAGCAATAGCGATTAACAATAATTTTAAATAACCTGTAACCGTATCCATTGTTTCCATTATTTGTTTCATATCTGTGATTTGAAAATCATCTTCATCACCGTCTTTTAATTTGTGTCGCTGACGCAGCAGAGAACTGATTTGATCGGTTACAACTGCATTATCTGAATCTTGATATATCTTTAACGCAATCATTGTAACAGAATCAGGAAAGGGCGATCCTTGTAATCGTTTTTTTAATGTTGTTATTGGAATAATCACCATATCATCTTGGGAACCAAAGGCAGAATCGCCACGCGCTTTCATAACACCAATTACAACAAAGGGCATATTTTGAATTCGAATTATTTGACCAACAGGATTATCAGGCAAACCCAATTCGCGCGCTGTATCTGGACCAATTACAGCATACGTAGACGCATTTTTTATTGCATTTATATCAAAGAAATTTCCATATTCCATTTCGATATCTTGAATTTCTGTATAATCAGGATATGTTCCCAACATCATAGTCGACCAATTTTTATTTCCATATATAACCTGGGCAGAACCACTTTGTGCAGGTGTTACAGAAAAAACATCTGGCAATTTTCGTATTTGTTCTGCATCTGTAATGGTCAATGTTCGTTTGTTTCCTGTTCTTATTCCACCAGACCGCGCCGCGCCTGCGCGTATAACAATTGTATTTGTACCAAGGGATGAAAATTGATCTGTGATAGATTTTTGAACTGTTTCCCCAACTGCCACCATAATAACAACAGCCATAACACCAATAATAATTCCCAATACGGTCAAAAAAGATCGTAATTTATTACCACTGATTGACAACCAAGATTCTTTCAATATATCAATTATTGTCATTTTTTATTTCGCTGTTCTGATTTGATTAAAACTGATTCGTTTGCCGGTATTTTTCCGTCATATGTAACCCGCCCGTCATAGATATGTATTACGCGATTCGCATATTGTGTTATTTCAAATTCATGGGTTATCATGACTATGGTTATTCCCATTTCTTTATTTAATTTTTTAAAAAAACGTAAAATTTCATTTCCTATCTTGGAATCTAACGCACCAGTTGGTTCATCCGCCAATATCAATTTAGGATTCCCGGACAGTGCACGCGCAATCGCAACACGTTGTTTCATACCGCCCGATAATTGAGTTGGAAAATATGTTTCAAAATTTTCCAAATCAACCAATTTTAACATTTCTTTGGCGCGTTGAATTCTGTCCGCCATAACCCAACCGCGATACATCAAAGGTAACATAACATTGTCCAACATATTTCGTTTTGGTAATAAATTAAAATTTTGAAAAACAAAACCTATGTATTCATTTCTTATTGTTGCTAATTCGTCAGGTTCCATTGTACTGATATCTTTGCCATATAATTTATAAACCCCAGATGTCGCAGAATCCAAAGCGCCAATTATATTCATACATGTTGATTTTCCCGAACCGCTGGGCCCCATAATAGATACAAATTCGCCCTGCATCACATCAAAAGAAACATCAAATAAAACCTGTTGTTCACCACCAACAGCCAACGGAAATTTTTTACATATTTTATCCATAGATATTATTGGCACATCACGCATTTATTTTCCCCGCTACATTCTTGGCCCGCCACGCAGGGTACTTTTGTTTTTCGAAATTTGACCTGTGAAACCAATTATCAATTTATCGCCATCTTTGATTTCATCAGAAATAATTTGCGTTTCTGTTGGTGTGGTTAAACCTTTCTTATATGGAACAAAAACAATATCTTTGTCGCGCTTGATTGCCAGATGTGTTTTGGGTGTAATATCATCTTTTGCACCATCAACTATGTCTTTATAAGAGCGAATCAATAAACCTGAATTTTTTGTTTTCCATATATCTTCAGCCCTGGCCACAACAACGGTTACAAAAGCGGTCATTCCCGGCATCAATTTTAAATCAGCATTATCAACATTTATAACCACAGTATAAACAACTACATTTGATACGGTTGTTGGCGATAACCTGATTTGATAAACATCGCCTTCAAAGGTTTGATTTGGATACGCATCAACAGTAAATGTTACGCGT
>Ga0265300_10003081_pt1 | contig 13843 bp, 14 predicted proteins | sample AusTroGonzalo_MG_FD_193482 | JGI IMG/M metagenome (GOLD analysis project Ga0265300, IMG submission 193482) | Bovine rumen microbial communities from tropical cattle in Woodstock, Queensland, Australia - Gonzalo_03 | ecosystem: Host-associated > Mammals > Digestive system > Stomach > Rumen ... | reverse complement strand
TCACTGAATGCCATACCACGACCTTTGAAGGCGGAGTGATACTCGCCTGCAAAGATATTATTCGAGAGTCCCTTGGTCTTGATCTCGATTTTCCTAACCTTCTGTAACAGTTCTTCGGTTTCCATTCCTTCAAGAACTACAATCTTTCAATTCTTCAATTCTTCAATTCTTTAAGGAACTTCCACCTTATTCAAAATCTTACTGATGATTTCCTCGCTGGTCACATTGCTTGCCTCAGCCTCATAGGTGAGACCAATACGATGACGAAGCACATCCTGAGCTACAGCACGGACATCCTCTGGAATCACATAACCACGATGCTTGATAAAGGCAAAACTGCGGGCAGCCAAAGCCAAATTGATGCTGGCACGTGGAGAACCACCAAAGCCAATCAAGCCCTTGAGTTCCTTCAGGTTATACTTATCAGGATAACGGGTGGCAAATACAATATCAGCAATGTACTGCTCAATCTTCTCATCGAGATAGACCTCACGTACCACCTTGCGAGCCTCTTCAATCTCTTGAGTGCCCATCACAGGACGGATGTCCAGTTTCTCCTGCTTGATGTTCTGACGGATAATGGCCTTCTCCTCTTCCAGACGAGGATAGTCAATCACCACCTTCAACATGAAGCGGTCAACCTGAGCCTCAGGCAGCGGATAAGTACCCTCCTGCTCAATGGGGTTCTGAGTAGCCAGCACCAGGAAAGGCTTCGGAAGCTCATAAGTCTGAGTGGAAATGGTCACCTGACGCTCCTGCATGGCTTCAAGCAGTGCACTCTGCACCTTCGCTGGGGCACGGTTGATTTCATCTGCCAAAATGAAGTTGGCGAAGATAGGACCCTTCTTAGCCTTGAACTCACCATCCTTCTGCGAATAAATCATTGTACCGATGACATCGGCAGGCAGCAAGTCTGGAGTGAACTGAATACGGCTGAACTGAGCATCAATCAGCGATGCCAGTGTCTTGATAGCCTTTGTCTTTGCCAAACCAGGTACACCCTCAAGGAGTACATGACCATCTGAGAGAAGTCCCAACAAGAGGGACTCCACCAGATGCTTCTGTCCGATGATGGCTTGGTCCATGCCCGTCATCAGGTTAGTAACAAACGCCGAGTGGCGTTCAATCTTCTCATTTAATTCTCTAATATCAATCGATTCCATTGTGATTAAATATGTCAAGTTCAACTACACGGAATGGTGGGAAACCCCCAAAACCAAATGCAAAGTTACAGCATTTTCCCCATTTCTCTACCCTATAAAGTATTAAAAAACCTTGCATTTAAGAATAGTTAAACTTTTTTCCAAGTCACACAGAAAACACAGAAATCACAGAAAGCCATTCAGCGAGTTCCAAACACCGCATCAGCTTTCCATGATTTCCTACTAACTGTCAACTGTCAATTTTCAATTTTCAACTTGCTCAATCGCCGTCTTCGTCGTCGATGAGCGTGCCGCCACCACCGTTGTTACCATTGCCATTATCTCCTGTGTTGTCACCTGTGTTATCACCTTCAGGATCTTCCACAGTGCCCTCATCAGCAGAAGTGACACGTTTCACCTCATTGCCATCACGGTCATAACAGGTGATGACCACACTGGTTCTGGCCAATTCATCCTTCAGCTCCACAGCAGGGGTGAAAATGATCTTTCTGGACTTGATGAGCGATGTCTTCACCTTGTTCACATCCTCCACAGCCTTGGCAGAGAGACCAAACCTCATGGTGCCTAATCCTGGAAGAGCTACACTGTGACCCTCAGTAGCCCATGCTTTGATCACCTCTCCAGCTGCATCCCAGCAGGCATGCATCACGCCTTCACTGACTCCAGAGCGGAGAGCAGCCTCCTTAATCACCTTCTCCTGAGTGAGTGCGCTGTAGAGTTCAGGCAGCATCACATAACGATAAACACCCTCATCTGTCTTGGAAAACTTCAACAATTTCTCTTTAGCTTTAACTTTTAATGCCATAATTCATAAAATTTAAATGGTTCTCAAAAATAATTTAACTAACTCTGTTTTCAGTCCTCGGACATCCTTTTTCCCAGAAGGCCTCCCAGAAATTTTTCCTTCGCGACGTAGAAAGTTCCAGATAGCCATCCCGCAAAATTCCTTCCTCAAACCTGACACAAAGTTACGAAAAATATTTGAACTGTACAAGCGATTACTGATTTATTTTCAGGGAATTAGCAAAATATTTATTTACTCTTTTCCAGCTGAGTCTGTGGAGAGATGATGACAAATGACAGTTGACAGTTTGTTTTTTTAGGGAGATAATGTTCATAAAAAATAGATAGAGAAGTAAATTTAGCTATATATATAATATTTCAGTCCATTTTGCCAAGATTTGAAGTTCAAAAACAAGATTGATATCCTGTCATGCCTTTTTAAACTGTCAACTGTCATCTGTCATAAAGGTGTGAAAATTTGTCAGTCAAAGACTGACAAACAGATGGGGTGGCATGATTTTTGTAGCATGTTAAGCAATTTAACACTATATTCATATGAATAAAATATTTTCTAAAGCCGAGAGGCAAAAAATTGAAAGTCAATTTTGGACTGAGGAGGAGCAACACCCATTGTTGGAGTTGTGTTACAATGTACCCAATGTGCGTTTTGCCATGTTGGAGGGAGTGAAAGCTGAGGGGGAGGATATATTCTATCATGTAGCCAACATGATGGACTGGTTTTACGGATGGACAAAAATGAACCGTATTCCCATCTTTAAAGATGAAGTGGAAGATGAATGGGCATCATTACTTAGGGACATACGTGAATGGAAAGGTATTACTCCAAATGACCGTCAACTGATGGCAGACACCATCTTTCGTATTGTATGCAGAGTTTATTGTTGTTATGCAGCAGCATGGAGGAAAAAGAAACCTGAAAGCAAGGCTGCTGAGCTATGGAACAAACTGTACAAAACTCTAGAGAGGACATTGGAAGGGCACTGTGTGTTGTCTGATCAAAAGGAAATCGAGCAATTTGAAGAAAGATTGATGGGGTATTTCCTAAATAATGGAGAATACCTCATGGATTGGATGGTGGCAGATTATGATGGTCATCTGAGTGACAAGATTGAAAAATGCATCAGAGAGGAGATTCCTCAACAAGAGGATATCCAAAAAGAGGAAGCGTATGAGCAGGATACAACTACTTCTATGAGGAAGAGGAGAAAGAGTGGCACTACCGTGACAGAATCCTTCACATTGTGCTGCAAGAGAAACGGACAGACGAGGGTCGTTAATGAGATTTATAACGAAATGCAAACACAAAAACTGATTGAAGATACTGATTTGCTTAGTTTTGCCCTTGTTTTCAAAGGAGAAATACCAGATAAACCTATAGGTTGGTGTGGAAGTGCGAGACAGCTTAGATATTTCATCGAAAAAGGCATTAAATCTGGCTGTTTCAAATCCAAAATAAAGCAGCATTGGTGTGTTGTAGAAAAATGCTTCTGGCCAATGGAAAAAGTGAGTTACACATCCCCTTCTGGAGAGGATGTGGAGAGATGGGAAAGAAGTAAAGATCCATACAAAAAAGAGGACTTGAGCAAGACCAAATCCCCTGAGCAAAATGCAAAGGAACGCGTTGACAAAGTATTGGAGTTGTTCACACTGGCAATGCCAACATAAGAAATTATCCGTAGCAGAAAAAGCTATATATCCGAAGGAATGAGAATCTCAAATAGAAAATAGAATCTGTAATCTGACTTTTTCAATTTTTTTTAAATTTTTCTTGCATACTAAGCAAATGCCCTATACATCGGCATTTGCTTTTTCTTTTGTGTACCCACTGAATGAAAAAACACCGTTTTTTTATAGACATATCAGACAAAACCACCGATTATTTTCCCTTATCGGTGGAGGCATACCTCTTATGGGTGCCTCAATATATATGAAGATTAATTTAATTTTTTCAATTAACCCTCGACAGAGGGATCCCCATACAGGGAAGACGATGGCAAAGTTCCATCGTGGCTATGCAGAACCTGCATCAGCCGAAAGAGTTTTAGAGATGCTGAAAAATGATGAACTACATCAAATGGTCAGCAGAATCCGCAATGGAGAAGAAGAACTGAAGGAGCAACTACCAAGTATTTGTCCCCACTACAGTCAGTTTAAAAACAACCACAGGGCACAGGCTGACATTATTCCTGAAGCATTCACATACAAGACTTGTGTGGATGTCGATGAAAAAGATTTAGTGGAATCAGCCATTAAAAGGAGCTTGGAAGTGAATACTGACCCCTTTTCTGATTGGGCTGATATGGTAGAATACATTGAACGCTCTGCAAGAAACAAGCTCCACATTTGGATTCGCATTCCAAGAGGAATGACAATCAAAGAGGCACAAGTGGCTTTCTGTAAAGAAATAAATGTGCCTTTTGATGAAAGTTGTTGTACTCCTGAAAGGTTCATTTACATGACAGGAGACGAGGTCTATCGCTCTGATAATTGGCTCAAACCAGTTTCAGAAGTAGATTTACTGTATTACAAAGAAGATTATCTCAATCGTGGTCTTGATGTGGATGGAAGACCACTGGTAGCTACTACTGCTTCCACTGCCGTCCCTGCTTTTATTCAGGAAGAGATTATTTCTCCTGACATATTGGGTATTGAGGTAGTTGAAGTCAATGAAAGAACAAGGTTTATTATGCAGGAATGTATAAAAGAAACTGGTTTGGAACCCAAAGATTTCCTGATTGAAGGCGGCAGACACAATGCAGTGAAGGCTGTGCTTTCTGTAGGTGCAGCTCAACTGCTCACGAAACCAGAATTCTTTGGTGTATTATCTGAAGTGATGCCAGAACATTGGCAGGATAAGAACATTACTCAACTGGTGAACGATTTTTATTCAAAATACGTTGAACCCAGTCAGAGAATGACGCAATTTCAAAGACGTGCCTTTTCTGAAAGTTTGAAAATGGTTCCTTTTGAAGAAACTATACCTCAAGAAGATGAGTCAAAGAAAGAAGAGCATTCTGCTATTTATGGTGACACTGCAACATTAGAAAGCATTTATAGGAGTGCTACACCTCCTCTCTTGCCAAAAAGGTTGCCAGCTTTGGTAAAATTAGTTTGTTCCAAAACACCATTTAACATGAAAGCGACCGTGGCTCAAGCCATGTTCCCTGCATTAGGGGCATATCCCAAGGGATTGAGTTTCAACTACATCGACAATCAGAAGAGAGAATTGAGAATAAACTGCCTCACCATTGGTGAAACAGGTAGTGGAAAGGACACTTGTCTTAAAAACCCGCTTAAATTTCTCACTGAACCCATGATGGAAAACTCTGAAAAAAGTAGAGAAAAACTGAACAAATGGGTACAAGAGTGCCAAAAAAAGGGTGGGAATCAATCAAAACCCGAAAGACCTTCAGACGTATCCATCCAATTTATCACGGGAGATGTTACTCAAGCTCGTCTGAGCCAATTGCTTTCAGATGCCAAAGGGGCATTCCTGTATACTCATCTTCATGAATTCGAACAATGGTATTCCATTGAAAATTGTAAAGGAAGCCCCAAAAGCTGCACATTCACTAATTTAAAACTCGCCGATGATGAAGATAATATCTTCGGACAGGAAAGAGTTGGAACAGAAAGCATTACTTATATGGGACCTCTTAACCTCAATTGGAATGCAAGTTCCACATTGACAAGGATACAGCAGATATTTCAACATGTCATGGTAGATGGTCCTATTTCAAGACTTTGTCTTGCTACTACTCCTAATGTGGAGTTTGGTGCTCCCATGCCAAAATATGGCAAATATGATGAGAAATATAGAGAGGCACTCAAACCTTACATCAACAACTTGGAAGCTGCTACTGGAGAACAAAAATGCAGTCCAGCAAATCGCATGATTGAAAGGCTGAAAGAAGAATGCGACACCTTTTCCCAACTTTCGCAAGATAAGGTGTTTAACAATCTCACTCATAGAGCATTAGTTCATGTTTTTAGAAAAGCATGCGCTCTTTATGCGGCCAATAGATTCAGATGGGAGAAATCCATCGAAGGTTTCTGTCGCTGGTCTCTCCATTATGACCTATGGCTCAAGCTTCACTTTTTTGGTGATTTCATAAGAGAGGCAAACAACAATACAAAAACCTCAAAAACTGGGCCTCAAAATCTTCTGACCTATTTACCTGATGAATTCACCATCCAGGATGTACTTAAAGTGAGGGAGTCCAAAGGTATGGGAAATGATCATAAGAAGGCAAGATCCATGCTTGCTCAATGGAAGAAAAGACAATATATATTACAGTTGACAGATGACAGTTTCAAAAAAGCATCAGCATGGAAGGAGTGAGCATTGTTTTATAGAAAAAAGAACCCGTGTGGCAGTGCACGGGTTCTTCTCTTCTTTTGAATGATTGTTACTTATTCTTCCACAATATTGAGATATTTCCAAGGATCTGTGTTTTTATATGCACTATAAGAACCGATGGGAACATAGAACGTAGCTATCTCATATGTATTTTGAGAGAAAGAATCGTTCGTTGTACTTGGAGGTGTTGTTCCCAAACAGTGTATTGAGGTTAGCCTACATCCCCAGAAAGCCCAATCATCGATTGATGTGACACTGGCAGGAATGGTTACAGAAGTCAATCCGCTACATCCAGAGAAAGACCAATTTCCTATTGATTTGACACTATTACCAATGGTTACAGAAGTCAATCCGCTACATCCAGAGAAAGCATACCTGCTAATAGATGTGACATTGTTGCCGACAATCAAAGTTGTCAAATTCATATTATTAGAGAAAGGGGAATAATACTCAGGATAGCTAATGTTACGACCTAAATACAACTTTTTTACAGGGCAACCAAATACGGAATAGGATGAGCTGCTGAATGCCAAAACAGTTTCTCCATCCTCTATTTTCACAGATGTCAATCCACTACAATTATAAAAAGCACAATCACCGATGAATGTGACACTGGCGGGAATAGTAATTGACGTCAAGCCACTACAGCCTTGGAAAGCATAACTTCCAATGGATGTCACCTTTTCAGGAATATTCACGGAAGTTAAACCATCGCATTCATAGAAAGCAGAAGAACCGATAGTTGTGACGCTGTTAGGAATAGTTGAGTTCTTACATCCTGCAATCAATTTATTAGTTGCTGTCTCTATAATGGCATTGCAATTATCACGTGAATCATATATAGTATTACCACTTTCGACTTTAATGGATGTCAAACCATTACAACCAGAGAAAACAACGTTGCCGATAGATGTGACACTGGCGGGAATGGTGATTGAAGCCAACCCACTACAACCACGAAAAGCAGAATGGCCGATAGATGAGACACTGGCGGGAATGGTGATTGAAGTCAATCCACTGCAACCACGAAAAGCAGAAACGCCAATAGATTTGACACTATTTGGAATGGTGATTGAAGTCAATCCACTGCAGCCAGAGAAGGCATAATAATCTATTGATGTGACAGTTGAAGGAATGGTGATAGAAGTCAAGCTTTCGTCAAACGCGCTATAAGCCTTTTTTTCACGTTCTTCTCCACTTATTTTTGTCACTTCATAAGTGTTCAACTTATATTTGATACTGGCAACAATATTTGCAACGCCTTTAAAACCTGTCTTGTCATACCCTGACACTACTAAATGCCCTTCTTCTACAGTGTACTTGATATAGTCAACATAGAAATTTTTGTCATCAATAGCTGAGAAGAGGCTCCCATTAGAAGTGGTACCATCTTCATTTACTACAACATGGATATCAGCAACAGGTGGATTAGGATTAGTATTACCATTTGTGTTAGTACCACCATTACCTCCAGTACTTCCATCATCATCTTTGCTACAAGAAACCATCAATGGCAGAGCTACAACTGCAATCAATAGCAAATTCCAAACCTTGCTCTTTTTCATAACTTTTTAATTTCTAAGTTTTTAAGTATTTAATTAATAGTTTGATTATACAAAAAAAGAAAACGTGGACAATTTACTTCGTCTACGTAATCTGAGGTATCGCCAAACACCTTGTAATCTTAAACGAGCAAATGCCCACGCCTTACAGCGTGAACTATCTACTTCAGTTCTTGATTACTTGTCTGTCAATTGGCGATTTTTCAGATTACAAGAATCCAAAAGTGGATGTTCATCCTATATGTCCTTTACAAAGTATCTTTCCTATTCCATAGGCATGCGGGGTTAATGTTCAACAATAATTATTCAGTTAGATAAGCTCCCTTGTTTGATCTCTTTATCAAGATAGCCATAGATGTAGGCAGGACTTTGGAAGTACAGCCCTGTCTTTGTATCCTTCAGCTTGGCGTATGTTTCCGAATTGTACAGGATGTCCATCGCCTCGGAAGGAGCAATCTGGTATTCCTCTGACAGCATGACGATGAGGTCTCTTGCTGTGCATTCATTCATATAATCAATCTCGCTCATATCTGTCGTAGTAATTTGATGGCCTTTTCTGTTGCAAAGAAATATTGGAAGGTGATGCCTTTCATATAATGGAGGCGTTCCAGGAATGTGTCCATGTCAATGTTGTGTTCCAAGACATTTCTTATCTGCACTCCTACTTTGTCATTGGCTATGGGGCCATACACTATATCATATGTGTGAATATTCTCCCTTGTGCGATTGTTTCTGTTGGCAAAGATGAAATCTGCCCATTCCCTGGTGTAAGAGTCGAAAGCCTTAAAGGATATGCCTTCATCGTGAAGCATTGTGTCATCAAACTCATAAGTGAGGATTGTTGGAGTTCCGCCAAGAAGGTTGGTCTTGAATTCAGCCAACTCTTGGGCTTGTTCTTTGTTTGCAGAAAGATAGAAGCCGCATCCGAAATCTTTTCCCACCTGTGATTTGCTTATCTCTATCTTGGTGAAGGATTGGTTTGTTCCGTGATAAAGTTTCATGACAAGGCTCCTCCATATCGTTGGCAATATCCTGACATCGCATCCACCATATCATCAAAACTTTGGGTGTGAGCCACGTTGTACTCTTTCTCCAAGAAAGCGATGGCCTTAAATCGCTTAAGATAACGATAAGCCTGAATGTCTGTGAGTTGATAGCGTTTTGCAAACTCGTTGACAAACATCACCAGGTATTCTGCTTTGTCTTTGATGCTTACCATAGTTCTTGTTCTTTTCTATAGACTATATATGATTATTGAATATCACGGTAACTTCACCACTGCCCCAACAGGGATGTTGTCGGGGTTGGCAAAGGTGTTGATGCGGAGGATGGCTCGGACTGAATCCTTGGTGCCGTAGTACTTTTGGGAGATACGGGTGAGGGATTCTCCTCGTTGCATCCTGTGGGTCTTTGGACGTTCTGGTTGCTGAGCCTCCTCTGGTTTCTTAACTTCTTCCTTCTTGGGTTCCACCTTGACGCTGTCAGCCTTCTGAGCCTTTGCCAACGAATCCTTGTCCACCTTTGGTGCTGCTGGTTTGGTTGGTTTGGCAGGCTTGACTGGTTGAGTTGGTTTCTCCACCTTTTCCACTGGATGTACCTTTTCCACCGCCTCAATGTTCTGGTGAATCAGATAGATGAATATGCCTAAGATGGTCACCAAAAGAATGATGAGGATGGTGAGCCAGAGTCTTTTCTTGCTCATCTTTTTTTGCTGAGGTTCAGGCTCTTGATAAGTGGGCTGTTCTGTCATCACACGCTGGAAAGCCTCTTGACGCTTAGCTTCTTCGCTCACAGATTCCTCCTTTTTATCTTCCGCAGAAATCTCAGAAATCACAGAAATTTCCTCTTCCACCTTTTCTGTGTTATCTGTGATATCCGTGTGACCTGCCACCTCAGGTTCCACATTTTTCTCCAATCTTTCCAGCAGTTTCTCCAATCTGATTTTCTCGGCATTAGCCTTGCGTGCTTCCTCCACTGCTGTTTCCATCTTCACCTTTGCCTCTTCATACTGCTGACGGATTTCCTCCACACTTTCAGGGGTGGAGATGAGCATGTCAATACCCGCAAAGGCATTTTGTGGTGTTTCCACTTTTTCTGGCTCTGGCACTTGGATCAGCTCTTCTATCTCTACAGGCTTTTCTTCTTTCACAACAGGCTTTTCCTCGCTCACTGATTCTTCTTTTTTCTCTTTCACAACTTCACTTTCTGTGCGTTCATTCAGCACTTCCAGCACTTTGTCTTCCGCTGTGAATGCCACCTTTTTATAGCCAGGTATGACGAACCGCTTGCCTGTAGAGACATTCACACTTTCTCGGTCATCCACCTCCACCAGTTTGAATGTACCCAGACCTTTTATTTTAAGAGTTTCTCCTGCCACCAGTGCTTCCACAATGGTATCGAAGAATGCCTTGGAGAACGTGTCAGCCACCTTCTTCTGCACCCCTGCTTTCTTGGCAAGTGCGTCGGCAATGCTTTGGAATGATAGTTTCTCGTTCATAGGCTATTCCTTGTTGAGTTGAGTCTTCAGGGCCACACTCATCTTGTAGCTGAGGGTGGTTTTCGAAGGCACCACCATGTAAGTCTTGGAGGTGGGGTTGTAGATTCTGCGACTGGCTTTCTCACGAGGCTCAAAAGAGCCAAAACCCTGAATGGTCACACTGTTGCCTTGAGCTATTTCCTCCAGCACAGCACCAACCAGCGAAGAAGAAAGTTCCTTCACATCGTCCATCTCGAGATGGGTCTTCTGCGAGATTTTCTCTAAAAACTCTTTGTTCGTCATTTTTTCACTTTACCATATAAGTCGAAATCGTCAGAATCAACGATTTGCACATTGTAGAAACATCCTTTCCTCAACACCCCGTCTGCCACAGGAATGAGCACTTCGGGATCTACCTCTGGAGAGTCAAACTCCGTTCTTCCCACATAATACTCCCCTTCCTTCCTGTCGATGATGACCTTCAAGATCTTCCCCACTTTTTCAGCCTGCACCTCTGCGGAAATACCCTGCTGCAGGTCCATCAACTCACTCAACCGCTTCTGCTTCACCTCATCCGTCACCTCGTCTGTGAAGTTCTTCTGGGCTGGTGTACCTTCCTCCTCCGAATAGGCAAAGGCTCCCATTCTGTCAAACCTTGCCCAACGGACAAACTCCTCCAACTCCTCAAATTCCTCCTCACCTTCACCTGGGAAGCCGACCATCAAGGTGGTGCGCAGGGCAATGCCAGGAACCTCCTTCCTGATGCGCTCAATCAGCTCGTAGGTCTCCTCCTTGTTCACATGCCTTTGCATATTGGTGAGCACCTTGGTGCTGATATGCTGCAGGGCGATGTCCAGATACTTACACACATTCTCCTTCTCACGAATCACCTTCAGGAGTTCCCAAGGGAAATTCATCGGATAGGCATAGTGCAGACGAATCCACTTCACACCTTTCACTTCACTAATTCTCTCCACCAGTTCTGCTATTTTTTGCTCACCATAAATGTCTAATCCATAGTAAGTAAGCTCCTGTGCAATCAGCTGAAACTCCTTCACACCCTCACTCACTAGATGCTCCACCTCAGCCACAATGTCCTCTATCTTTCGGCTCTGATGGCGACCTGTAATCAAAGGGATGGCACAGTAGGCACAATGGCGGTCACACCCTTCTGAGATCTTCACGTAGGCATAGTGCTTGGGAGTGGTCAGGCGGCGTTCAAACTGACGTTCCTTCTGATAGACCTTACCCAAGTCCTTCAACAGCTCTGTCCAGTTGAACTTGCCATAGAACTTGTCCACCTGCGGAATCTCATGCCCCAGTTCCTTCATGAAGCGTTGTGACAGACATCCCATCACATACACCTGCTTCACTCTCCCCTCCTCCTTTGCCTGACACAACTCCAGAATCATGTTCACACTCTCCTCCTGTGCATCGGCAATGAAGCCACACGTGTTCACCACCACAATCTCACCCTGAGGGTTCTCACTGTCATGTGTGACATGATAACCATTCAGTTCCAACTGACGAATCAGCCTTTCCGAATCCACCAGATTCTTCGAGCATCCCAGTGTGATAATATCTATCGTATTCCTCTTCAAACTCTCAACCTTTCAATTTTCAACTCTCAACTGTCAACTTTCCCCGAACAGGCTTTCCACAAATGCTTTCCGATTGAATGCCTGCAAGTCCTCCATTCCTTCTCCCAATCCGATGTAGCGAACTGGAATCTTGAACTGGTCGCTGATACCAATGACCACACCACCCTTTGCTGTTCCATCCAGCTTGGTGATAGCCATCGAAGTGACCTCAGTAGCCTTGGTGAACTGCTTGGCCTGCTCAAAGGCATTCTGTCCGGTAGAACCATCCAGAATCAACATCACATCATCAGCATCATAGCCGGCAGCCTTCTTCACCGCGTTCTTTATCTTGGTCAACTCATTCATCAAGCCCACCTTGTTGTGCAGACGACCAGCCGTGTCAATCAACACCACATCAGCTTCATTGGCCTTGGCAGAGCTGACTGCATCAAATGCCACAGCGGCTGGATCACTGCCCATCTGTTGCTTCACTACGGGTACTCCCACTCTCTCACCCCAAATGCAAATCTGCTCCACAGCAGCAGCACGGAAGGTGTCGGCAGCGCCCAAATACACCTTCAAGCCTGCCTCCTTGAACTGATAGGCCAACTTACCAATGGTGGTCGTCTTACCCACACCATTCACACCCACCACCAGGATGATGTAGGGCTTGTGACTCCCCTCAGGAATCTGGAAACCCTCCGTGTCATCCGTATTGTTCTCAGTCAACAGACCAGCTATCTCTTCTCGCAGAATCCTGTTCAGTTCATCTGTGCCCACATACTTGTCTCGAGCCACACGCTCCTCAATCCTGCGGATAATCTCCAAAGTGGTGTCCACACCCACATCACTCGTAATCAACACCTCCTCCAGATTGTCCAACACATCTTCATCCACCTTCGACTTACCTGCCACAGCGCGGGCAATCTTGCCAAAGACACTTTCCTTTGTCTTGGCCAATCCTTCATCCAGCGTCTCCTTCTTCTTCTTGGAGAACATATCAAAAAATCCCATAACCGTTTCCTTTCTTTACTTATTTAAAATACAAAGGTACAGAGTTTCAGCGAAAAAACAAAAAAACCTCCCCAAAAATTGGAGAGGTTTAGCATTTTTGCCCACAAAGCACCCCAAAAGCGCCCTGCAAGCCTATGTTTTAGCCACATTGAGCCGATATTTCGGCCCCAATGTCAGATTACTTGCTCATGTATTCCTTCACTAGTTCGGCAGGAATCATCTTCTCGTCAAATGCGTATGCACCAGTCTTAGGAGACTTGAACATCTTGATGACCTTCGTGTAAGAACGACCATCCTTGTTCTGGAGGGTAGCGACGGTTTTCTTTGCCATAGTCTAAACTTATTTAATCTCCTTGTGCACAGTCATGCGCTTCAGGATTGGGTTATACTTCTTCAACTCCAAACGGTCTGGAGTGTTCTTGCGGTTCTTTGTAGTGATGTATCTTGATGTTCCTGGAAGACCGCTATCCTTCATTTCAGTGCACTCGAGGATGACCTGCACGCGATTGCCTTTAGCTTTCTTTGCCATTTTTCTTTTCTCCTTACTTTAATGATTAGCCAATAACCTGGATGTCCTTCCATTCGCAGTGACCCTTAGCCACAGCCTGCTTCAAGGCTGCATCAAGACCAATGCGGTTGATGATACGCAAACCTGCAGCGCTCACCTTGAGCACAATCCAGCAATCTTCCTCTACATAGTAGAATTTCTTAGTGAACAAGTTGACATCGAAACGTCTCTTTGTTCTGCGAAGTGAGTGAGACACGTTGTTTCCCACAACAGACTTCTTACCTGTAATCTGACAAATTTTTGACATTTTCTTGTTATTCTTTTGATAATTTTCAAATCTAATTTTACTTGGAGAAGTACAGGTTTTCACAGTTCC
>Ga0265300_10003080_pt1 | contig 13852 bp, 12 predicted proteins | sample AusTroGonzalo_MG_FD_193482 | JGI IMG/M metagenome (GOLD analysis project Ga0265300, IMG submission 193482) | Bovine rumen microbial communities from tropical cattle in Woodstock, Queensland, Australia - Gonzalo_03 | ecosystem: Host-associated > Mammals > Digestive system > Stomach > Rumen ... | reverse complement strand
GGCCACCATCAGCGCCAACAACGACAGCGCCATCGGTGACATCATCGCCGAGGCTATGGAGAAAGTGACCAAGGACGGCGTCATCACCATCGAGAACGCCAAGGGTATCGACACCACCGTCAAGGTCGTCGAGGGTATGCAGTTCGACCGCGGCTACATCAGCCCCTATTTCGTCACCGACACCGAGAAGATGGAGTGCGCCTACGACAACCCCTATATCCTCATCTACGACAAGAAAATCAGCACCATGAAGGACCTGCTGCCCGTGCTCGAGAAAGTGGTCAACACCGGCCGTCCGCTCCTCATCATCGCTGAGGATGTCGAGAGCGAAGCCCTCGCCACGTTGGTTGTCAACCGTCTGCGCGGCAGCCTGAAGATTGCCGCCGTGAAGGCTCCCGGCTTCGGCGACCGCCGCAAGGAGATGCTCGAAGACATCGCCATCCTCACCGGTGGCACCGTCATCAGCGAGGAGAAGGGCTACAAGCTCGAGGATGCCGACCTGAGCATGCTCGGCCAGAGCGAGAAAATCTCCATCGACAAGGACAACACCACTATCGTCAGCGGCAAGGGCGACAGCGAGATGATCAAGGCCCGCGTGGGTCAGATCAAAGCCCAGATTGAGAAGACCACCAGCGACTACGACCGCGAGAAGCTGCAGGAGCGCTTGGCCAAGCTGGCCGGCGGCGTGGCAGTCATCTACGTCGGCGCAGCCTCCGAGGTGGAGATGAAGGAGAAGAAAGACCGCTTCGACGACGCCCTGCACGCCACCCGCGCTGCTGTCGAAGAGGGTATCATCCCCGGTGGCGGCACCGCACTCATCCGCGCCGCCCAGAAGCTCGAGGCCGTCAAGCCCGAGAACGAGGACGAGAAGCTCGGCATCGAGATTATCCGTCGCGCCGTCGAGGAGCCTCTGCGCATGATTGTCGAGAACGCCGGCCTCGAAGGCAGCGTCGTCGTCAACGAGGTGAAGAACGGCAAGGGTGACTACGGCTACAACGCCCGCGCCGAGAAATACGAGAACCTGTTCCAGAGCGGCGTCATCGACCCCGCCAAGGTGACCCGTGTGGCCCTGGAGAACGCCGCCAGCATCGCCGGCATGCTCCTCACCACCGAGTGCGTACTCTGCGACATCAAAGAACCCGAACCCCCGATGCCCGCCGGCAATCCCGGCATGGGCGGAATGGGCGGCATGTACTAACCGCGTGCTCGCGGAGAGCAATACAAAAGGGAGCATCCAATCAGGTGCTCCCTTTATTTGTTTGCCTTCACACGGTCATTAGTTCTTCTCCTAACGTGTGCAAGGCCTTTTTTATCTCTAATCGCCGGTGTTCGCTGGGGGTTTTGATGCCGTAAATGTATTTTGACAGCAGGCTCTTATTGATACCCATCTGACGCGCCACCTCCGACACGTTAAGTTGTGGAAAACGGTGGAATATCCGTGCTATCTCGTTGTCCTCGTTTGGTTCTTTATTATCGAGGAAACTAGAGACGTGGATGTCCTCGTCAATCTCCGGCCAACGGACAGCGTCTTCATGTGGGTCAATCACGAAATTCTCCCTTTGTTCTTCTGTAGCTTCCATCAACAAAGGAAAAGCCTCCAGCGGGCGAGTATAAACCGTGCCTTCGGTGTCACGCATAAAGATGCGACCTCCATCAAACCAGATGTCCTTGATTTTTGTGTTATTCTCCATGATATTCCTCCCATGCTTTGATGAATTCTTTTTGATACATGCGGGTAATCTCCATCGCCCGTTTGATGTCGTGTGGCTTGATGCCGTTGTTTTCCACCAGCACCACATCGGGATTCATGGCAATCTTTGCCTTTCCGTCGGAGTTCTGAATATGCACATGCATAGGCAGATGCTCCTCAGAATAGAAGAAAAAGCGAAGTCCAAAAAGAGTCAATATTGTCGGCATAAGTCATCTATTTTATTTTGCAAAGATAGGAATAAAATTTTATCCCCGCAAATTTTTTTTAATGACAGAAAAAAGCACCACATTGATTTAGGAGATAAGTAGACAGTAGTTTTTCACTAGATTTAATTAATTTCAAAGGTGTTCAAAGCCTGCTAGCAGGCAGAAGTAATTAAGACAATACAGCTACTATCCGCAAAATCAAAGGGTGTCCAATCGGGCACCCTTTATTTTTTATAATAACTTTTTGCGAATCTTTAGGGAACTTTAACAAAAAATCCTTGGCGGTTCCGAAAAACGGATATACCTTTGCACTTGAAATTAATAACAATAAAACCATCTTTATGAAAATAAAAGAATATTATGAATTGCTACAAAAACCATTAAAAGAAATGGAGAAAACGCGTCCTGATGTATGTTTTAAAAGGATAGCAACGGAATTAATAAATAATTATTGCATCAATTGTAACGGCAAGGAGTTCTATTTGGCTGAGATTGAGTTTTATTATTACCAAGACTATAGCGATGGCATAATGAACGAACCATGGAATATGGTAACCTATGCACGCACTGGAAAAAAAGCTGGCGAATTGTTTTATCATTTGAGTGGTGTGGATATGTGTTTCGATAGTTACTATGAGAATGGGAGTGCTCAATTTGGAGGAATACTTATTAGATCAGTTATTGACGAAGGTAACAAACTTATCACAGGGCCATTGAATTGCAAGAATTTATTACTTAATGCTTGTAATGACCATATGCCCAAGTTAGAAAGAATCAAGAAAAGAATTGGACATAAGGATTGTTGTTTGTCAACAAGGCGTTTGTTGGGGAAAAAAGATATGGAAAATAAGATAGATTATCCATTTAATCTTTGTTTTTATGATGGAAATATCAAAGATTGGAATACTGATAATGATTGGTACGACAAAAAAACAACCCAAATTAAAATGATTCACAAAAAATACGATATAAACAGACCTTATTGAAATCCAAAATCTATCTAAACAAAGTATATAAATTACAATATGTCAGTATTTCCTCCTCCAAAACGCCGCAAAGTCGTATTTTTCTCCGATTTACTGTCTAGAAAATGTCCTGTACTTTTTCATAGTATCACGGATACATTGAAGGAATACAATATCGCATATGGACTATTAGACAACACTAAAGATATCTGGTGTCGCGATTATATGCCCATTCAAACTGAGGATGGCCGATTGGTTTATTACATATACGATCCCGATTACTTGCAAACACCTTACTATAAACGAACAATAACAGACGTTTCTTTTATAGAATCTTTAAAACATCATTTTGGACAGTATGCTCAGTTATTGGATTTGGTGATTGATGGAGGAAATGTCGTCATCTGTGGTGACAAGGTTGTAATGACAGAAAAAGTTTTTGCCGAGAACAAAGGCAAGTCTCCCGACGAGGTAAGGGAATTGCTCAAATGTGCTTTCCAATGTGATATCATTTTTCTTCCGTGGGACAGAAAGGAATATTTAGGCCACTGCGATGGTATTATACATTATGTCGGCGACAACAAGGTCTTGCTAACAAATTATGACGACTTTTCTCCTTATTTCTATAGGAAATATCGCAAAATACTTGATTCATCCTTTGATGTGATACCATTGAAGTACACAGGACCTGTAAAACATCGACGCAGCTGGGCATACATCAACTTTTTGAAGGTCGAAAATCTTGTGCTAGTTCCTCAATTAGGTATTCCTGAGGACGAAAAAGCATTACAGCAGATATCAGCGACTTTGCCAGAATGCAAAGTAGTTGGCATCCCATCTCTTGAGGCCGTAAGGAAAGGAGGTGCATTAAATTGTATATCTTGGGATATTTATGTCAGAAACAGCTAAAGCAACAGACCATCTCCGTATAATTAAGATGAACACCTCACCGGTTTCAGACATACTAATGCCTGACGATGATGATGCATTGCTCGATTTCTATCAGCCGCCTGTCGTAAATGACTCTGGTGTGGTAAACAGCGCCAATATTAAAAAACTCGTTTCTCCTTATCAGGAAGATGCGTTTTCAGAAGAGGTGCTTTATGAGGTTGTTAATGCTCAGTTGGGTTTTGTGTTGCCCTATCACATATGGGAAGAAATCAATGAGGCTTTTTCGCATTTTTGGAATGTGGAGGTTGGATTAAATGGGGATTTCCTTAAAGGAGCAATGTTTATTTCGCTTCGGGAATATTTGATTGCCGATCTATTTTATTGCCCAGATGAGCTACTTCAAGAAATAGTGATTGATATTGAAGATTTTATCATGACTATTCCTGGGGTTGTCATTCGAGACTAGCCAGTAATCCGACTAGACGGTCGGCTAATCAGAACCGCCTTTGGCATGTCTTGACATTGCCATCTGTCAGGCATGGGCGGAATGTATTAAGCCCCAAGTAACGCTTAATAAGAAAGGCACCCAGTCGGGTGCCTTTCTTTATTCTTCTAATTTAAATCGCATGCGCCAGGTGTGGGTGTCGGGGTTGTAGTCGTGAGAGAGAATTTTGAAGCGGCCGATTTCGGAGGTGTTCTGCACATGGGTGCCGACGCAGGCGCAGAGGTCGTAGTCGCCGATGCGGACGAGGCGGAGTGTCTCGCTGGCGTCGTCGGGGAGTTTCCAGAGATCCACTTCGGGCGGCACCTCGCCACGCTTGACGAATTCGTAGCTAACGGGCAGATGCTGCGCTATGACCTCGTTGACGCGGCGCTCAATTTCCGCCACCTGCGCGTCGGTGGGGCAGGCGTCGAGGAGATAGTCGCATTTGCTCTTCTTGCGCTCTATATGAGCGTTCCGCGACCGCGGACAGCCGAACATCCGCACCATCGTCTGGTTCAATATATGCTCCGCCGTATGCATCGGCGGGTACTCTTCCTTGTTGTGGGCGTTAAGAATAGGTTCTTCCATGTTGATATAACGCAAGATAACGTAAATTATTTTGCCATTTGGCCAAAAAGTCGTACCTTTGCAGCCAATTCACATTAAAAAAAAGAGTCTATGGAAACGAACCCTCAACTTGAGACCGCGAGGCGGTATGTGGAGCAGACGGGTGTCTCTGTGTTCCTCACCGGCAAGGCGGGGACAGGGAAGACGACCTTTTTGCGCGACATCGTGGCCACCACGACGAAACGTCGTGTGGTGCTGGCGCCCACGGGTGTGGCAGCCGTCAACGCCGGCGGCGTCACCATCCACAGCTTCTTCCAACTGCCTTTCGACCCCTACCTGCCCGATGTCAAGGAACTGGTGACCGAATACCAGATGCCAGAGAACAGGAAATCGCTCAGCAAGACCAAACTCAATATCATCCGCACACTGGAGCTGCTCATCATCGACGAAATCTCGATGGTGCGTGCCGACCTGATGGACGCCATCGACATGACGCTGCGACGCTACCGTCGCTCGAGCCGTCCTTTCGGAGGCGTGCAGCTTCTATTAATAGGCGACGTGCATCAGCTGTCGCCTGTGGTGACAGAGAGCGAGCGGACCTACATGCAACGCGTCTACCCCACCCCCTATTTCTTTGCCAGCAAAGCGCTGCAGCGGATGAACTATGTCACCATCGAGCTCACCACCGTCTACCGCCAGCAGGACGCCGCCTTCGTGGACCTGCTGAACCATGTGAGGGACAACAATATCGACGCTGCAACATTGCAGGCCCTCAACGCCCGTGTCGAAGGTGAAAGGTTAAAGGTTAAAGGTGAGAGAACCCCGCCTATCACCTTGACTACCCACAACCGGCAGGCCGATGCCATCAACCTTCGCCACATGGAGGCGCTGACGGGCGAGCGGCGTGTGTTCGAGGCCCTTGTCAAGGGCAACTACCCCGAACGGAACTTCCCTTGCGACCGCACGCTGGAGGTGAAGGTCGGCGAGCGTGTGATGTTTGTCAGAAACGGCCATGGGGTCGATGGCGACCGTAGTGGAGCCAACGACCACAATGGACAACGCTACTATAACGGTATGCTAGGAACCGTTACTGGATTCATTAAAGTGGATAGTGGGGAGTTGGTAGTGGGTAGCACAGGGGCAAATGCTACACACTATCCACTACCCACTACCCACTCAAGCGAAGCTATCGAGGTGATAAACGATGAGGGCGACATCATCTCGGTGGGATGCGAGACGTGGGAGAGTCTGAAATACAACCTCGACGCAAAGACCAACGAAATCACGCAGGAGGTAGAGGGCACTTTCTGCCAATACCCCCTGCAACCCGCGTGGGCCGTCACCATCCACAAAGCACAGGGCCTCACCTTCGACCGCGTGGCCATCGATGCTGCCGACGCTTTTGCTTTCGGCCAAGTCTATGTGGCATTGAGTCGCTGCCGCACCCTCGAGGGGCTCACCCTCACCACGCCCCTCAGCCCCGGAGTGGCTTTCGACGACGCCTCCGTCAGCCAGTTCATCAGCGCCCAGCCCACCTTCGAGCAGACAGCGGCCGCCACTGACGAATACGAGCGACAGTACCGACTGGAGAAACTGATGGAACTCTTCGGTGTCGACGACCTCGTGCACCTCACCGAACGGTTGCAGGATTATTACGGCAAGTTAAAGAACATCTATCCCGAGAACCTCAACACACTGAACGCCGACCTCGCCACACTCCTCAACCTACAGAGTGTGAGCGAGAAATTCAAGACCCAGCTGATGCGACTCGACGAAGCGGCGCAGAACGAACGTGCCCGACAGGGAGCCGAATACTACCTCTCCCAACTCGCCCTTTTCAACGCCCACCTCCCCTCCCTCCTCGAGGTGGAGATTGACAACAAGGAGACCGCCAAATCGGTTGCCGAAGGCGGAAACGAACTCGCCGAAGCGCTGAAAGTCAAAGTCGCCTGCCTCCGTAGCGTCAAAGAGAAAGGCTACAGCGTGCAGACGGTGCAGAAAGCCAAAGTGGAGGCCTTGATAAATGGGGAGAAGAAATCCTCAAAGAAGAGCAAAGAAGTCAAACAATCAGGCTCCGACGACATCAACAACGACTTCGCCACCCTTCTCCGCCAATGGCGCGCCGCGAAGGCCAAAGAGGAAGGGGTGCCTGCCTACACCATCCTGCAGCAGAAAGCCCTCCAATCCATCGCCACCAATATGCCACGTACACCACAAGAGCTTAAGAAACAACTTGGTGTAGGACCCAAGACCATAGAGAAATATGGCGACGAGATACTCTCCATTGTCACCGACTTCCTCGCCGGAAACCTCTAACCATCAGAAATACAGAGTCTGAAAATAAATTTGCAAATATAAAAAAAACATCATATTTTTGCAAAATATTATTAACCTTTAAAACACACTCTCATGAAAAAAACATTATTCAGTCTCCTCACAGCAGGAGCAATGGTTCTGATGGTCAGTTGTGGCGGTAGCGGCAAGAGTTACCCCGAGCATGAAATCTTCGGAAAAGTTCTCGCCGCACAGCTCGAGTACCACGACCAGGATTCCACCCTCAAGGCCGACCGTACCGACGACAACTGGAAAGATATCAAAGAAAAGCGCAAAGAGAACACCGACAAGCTCTACCAAGCCGTTGAGCAGGAGAAGGCCGCCCTTATCGGACGCGACATCCCCTTCGAGGTGGATCCCGAGGCTGGTTTTGAAGTAACCTCCTGCAAGATTAGCGACCTTAACAAACTTGGCAACATCGAGGTCAAGGTGCAAATCAAAATCACCGACCCCGCAAAGGCCCATCTCTTTGGTTTCTCCAAGAACGAGATGTACTTCGACTTCAAATTCGTCGATACCGAGGGCAATCTGATACACGACAAGATGACCTTGTCCGTCAAACTGGACCAGGATGCCACTCCCGGTGCCGTAGGCGAGACCACCTTCAGCCTCAACAACCACGCCAAAACCGCCAACAAATACTACAAATTTGGCAAGATAGTCTTCTATACCGAGAAGTATTAAGTTTATCTCGACCGTTCTACCAGAGGCGCGGCCCTTTTGAAAGGGCCGCGCCTCTGTAAATATTATTTTGTGTACATTGTAAAAAAAATGTATCTTTGCATTTCGTTTCGAAATCAACAAATTAACGTAACAATATGAAAAGAAACATTTTAACAATTGCAACTATGGCAATAATCGCTACCGGTTGTGGTAACAAGGCCACTGAAACCGAGCTCACCTCGGGCATCAACCTTGACAACCTTGACACCACCGCCCGTCTGGAGGACAACTTCTACCAGTACGCCTGCGGCGGCTGGATGGCCAAGAACCCCCTCGACGCCGAGCACAGCCGCTACGGTGCCTTCGATGTGTTGGCCGAGAACGCACTGAAGAACGTCAACGACATCATCGACTCCGTCAGCAAGAACAAGAACGAAGCCGGCTCCATCGCCGACAAGATTGCTACGCTCTACAACATCGGTATGGACAGCGTGAAGTTGCAGGAACAGGGTGTCGCTCCTCTGATGCCCTACTTGGAGGAAATCAACGGCGTGAAGACCCGCGAAGATGTGTGGGCCGAGATGCTGAAGATGCACAAGCGCGGCAACACCGTCCTCTTCGGTGTCTTCGGTGAGGCAGACAAGGACGATGCCAAAATGTGCATTGCCTGGGCTTACCAGGGTGGCCTCGGTCTCGGTGACCGCGACTACTACCTCCTCGACGAGGGCAACAACAAGAACATCCGCAAAGGCTATGTGGACCTGATGACCAAGCTCTTCACCCTGGCCGGCTACGACAAAATGAGTGGCAAGAGCGCCGACAAACTGGCCCAGACCGTGATGGCCTTCGAAACCCGCTTGGCCAAGAGTCAGAACACCCAGTTGGAGAACCGTAATCCCCAGGCCACCTTCAATCGCTACACCGTGGAAGAGGCTGCCAAGTTCGCCCCCAACATCGACTGGAAAGGCTATTTCGAGACCATGGGCATCATGAAAGGCATGAAGAGCTTCAACATTGCCCAGCCCAAGTACATCGCCGAAATCAACAAGGTGATGAAAGATGCCGACATTGAGACTCTCAAGGCCTACTTCGCCTGGCACGAAATCCTTGGAGCCGCCAGCTATCTGAGCGACGACTTTGTCAATGCCAGTTTCGACTTCTTCGGCAAGCTGATGAGCGGCCGCGAACAGAACCGTCCGCGTTGGAAACGCGTCACCTCCACCGTCGAAGGTGCTATGGGCGAGGCCATCGGCCAGCTCTACGTGGAGAAATACTTCCCCGCTGAAGCCAAGACCCGCATGGAGACCCTCGTCAAAAACCTCATCGAGGCCCTCGGACAGCGCATCGACATGGCTACATGGATGACCGACAAGACCAAAGCCAATGCCCACAAGAAACTCAACACCATCTATATCAAGATTGGTTACCCCAACAAATGGCGTGACTACAGCGGCCTCGAAATCAAGAACGACAGCTACTATGCCAACGTGGTGCGTAGCAACGAGTTCGATATGGCCTACAACTTCAGCAAAATCAACAAACCCGTCGACAAAGACGAGTGGCTGATGACCCCCCAGACCGTCAACGCCTACTACAACCCCACCACCAACGAGATTTGCTTCCCCGCCGCCATCCTGCAGCCTCCCTTCTTCAACATGAAGGCTGACGAAGCCGCCAACTACGGTGCCATCGGCGTGGTCATCGGCCACGAACTGACCCACGGTTTCGACGACCAGGGTCGTCAGTATGACGAAAACGGAAACCTCAACGATTGGTGGACCGACGAGGATGCCAAGAACTTCGACAACAACAAGAAGGCTCTTATCGATGCCTTCAACGCCTGCGTGGCCCTCGACGATCCCGAGTATGGTGGTCTCATCCACGGCAATGGCGAGTTGACCCTTGGCGAGAACATCGCCGACAACGGTGGTCTCCATGTGAGCTACCTTGCTATGCAGAACGCCATGAAGAAAGACCAGGTCAACAAGGAGAAGATGGACAACTTCACTCCTGAACAGCGCTTCTTCCTGGCTTACGCCGCTGTGTGGGCCAGCAACATCCGTCCCGCCGCTGCCCTGCAGCTCACCCAGATGGATGTCCACTCGCTGGGCCGCAACCGCGTGAACGTGGCTCTGCCGCAGGTCACCGAGTTCATCGAGGCCTTCGGCATCAAGGAGGGCGACGGCATGTGGCTCGCTCCCGAGAAACGCGTCGTGCTCTGGTAGTTGCACTACCCAGACACAATATTTCCGCGACAACATCGTTAATGCTCTGTTATGAGTACGACAATTAACGATGTTGTCGCTTTTTTAGATGCGACATTCCATCCTGAATACCAGGAAGATTACGACAACGCAGGATTTTTGCTGGGTGACGGCGCGACAGAATACCGCGGAGCACTGGTGGCTTTGGACCTCACTTCGGAGGTCGTTGACGAGGCCATTGAAAAGAAGGTCAACCTTATCGTCACCCACCACCCTTTCATTTTCAGCGGACTGAAACGCATCACCGACCGTTCGGAAACGGGCCGTATGACGATGACGCTGATACAAAATGGCATCAGTGTCTATGCTGCCCATACCAACCTCGACAACCTGCCGTGGGGAGTGAATGGGATACTTGCCCAAAAATTGGGACTGCAGAATTGTCACATCCTGCAACCCTCATCTTTCAACTCCAACCCCTCAACCGAGATTGGTGCCGGTATGGTGGGCGAATTGCCCAGGGAAATGGAGACTGACAAATTTCTACTGAATGTGAAGAATTTGATCAATCAACCCTCAATACGCACCTCGAAACACAATCCAAATCAGAAGGTGAAACGGGTGGCTCTTTGTGGTGGAGCGGGTAGTTTCCTCATCTCCGACGCCATTGCTGCCGGAGCCGACATTTTCCTCACCGCCGACCTGAAATACCACGACTTCCATCGTGCCGAAGGACGCATCGTCATCGCCGATGCCGGCCACTATGAGACCGAACAATTTGCAAAAGAGATAATTTCTCGTACCATATCAGAAAAATTTCGTAACTTTGCAGCCTGTATTTCTGAACGACAGCACGCTATCGTTCAGTATATTTGATTGGAAAACAAATATATATAATATAAAATGGCAAAGAAAGTCAGCACCAAAAAAGCAGAAGCCCAGGTGGAACCCACCGTCATTCAGCGTCCCGACGTGGACCTGGCCATCGAGAAACGCCTCGTCGCCCTCTACACTCTCCAGAGTGTCGACAGCGAGATTGACAAAATCCAAACCGTCCGCGGTGAGCTGCCGCAGGCTGTGCAGGATCTCGAGGACGAGATTGCCGGTCTGAACACCCGCATCGAGAATTTCAACACCGACATCAAGGAGACCGATGCCGCTAACAAGACCCGCAACACCGAGATTGCCGACCACGAGGAGATGATCAAGAAATACCAGAAGCAGCAGGACAACGTGCGCAACAACCGCGAATACGAGTCGCTAGCTAAAGAGATCGAGTTCCAGAACCTCGAAATTCAACTCTGCGAGCGTAAGAACAAGGAAGGTGCCGCCAAAATCAAGGAACTCAAAGAGCACATCGCCACCGCCAAGAAACTTCTCGAAGGCCGCAATGCCGACCTCGAGTCGAAGCGCGAGGAACTCACCTCCATCATCGCCGAGACCGAGAAAGACGAGAAGCGTCTCCTCGAGAAATCGAAAGAGCAGGAGCAGTATATCGACGAGCGCTACCTGACGGCCTACAAGCGCATCCGTAGCGCTGCCCGCAACGGTCTCGCTGTGGTGCAGATTGACCGCGACGCCTGTGGTGGTTGCTTCAGCAACATCCCGCCCCAGCGCCAGATGGAAATCAAGATGCACAAAAAAGTTATCGTCTGTGAGAACTGTGGCCGTATCCTCGTCGACGACGATATCGCCGCGAAAGCGAAAGCCAATCTGGAAAAATAATAATTAAGTAGTTAAGGAGACAGTAGTTAAGTAGTTAAGACAATAGTTTGCTGCATGCAACAGAGATAGCTTCATTTGTCTTAACTACTGTCCAAAGGACGAGCGAAGCGATAACTACTTATCTACTTAACTACTAAAAACAAAGAGATATGATTTATCATTTCAATCCCGAAGAAAAGCTCACTCTTGACAAGATTCAGGAGATTATCGATAAGAAGATGACCCTCGCCCTGAGCGACGAGGCCAAACGTCGCATCGAGAAATGCCGCAACTACCTCAACCAGAAGATGGAAACCCAGAAGGTGCCCATCTATGGCGTCACCACTGGTTTCGGCTCGCTGTGCAACATCAGCATCAGCAAAGAGCAGCTCAGCCAGCTGCAGAAAAACCTCGTGATGAGCCACGCCTGCGGTGTGGGTGACGAGGTACCCGCCGAGGTGGTGCGTCTCATGCTGCTGCTCAAAGCACAGAACTTCTGCTTTGGTTACAGCGGTGCCCAGCTGCAGACCGTGCAGCGCCTCATCGACTGCTACAACGACGATGTGCTTCCCGTGGTCTACCAGCAGGGTTCCCTCGGTGCCAGTGGCGACCTCTGCCCCTTGGCCAACCTGATGCTCCCCGCCATCCTCGGCATGGGCGATGTCTATTGGAAAGGCCGTCGCTGCGATGTGAAAGAGGTCTATCAGGCCAACGGCTGGCAGCCCATCGAGTTGCAGAGCAAGGAAGGCCTCGCCCTCCTCAACGGCACCCAGTTCATGAGCAGCTTTGCTGTGTGGAGCCTCCTCAAGGCCCGCCGCCTCAGTAAACAGGCCGACTTGATGCTCAGCCTTTCGCTCGACGCCTTCGACGGCCGCATCGAGCCCTTCTACGAGTGCCTACACATGGTGCGTCCCCACAAGGGCCAGCTCGAGACCGCCGAAGCAGTACGCAACAACCTTGAGGGCAGCGAACTCATCAAGCGTCACAAAGAGCATGTGCAAGATCCTTATAGTTTCCGCTGCGCCCCGCAGGTGCACGGTGCCGCCAAAGATACCATCCGTTATGTCGCCAGCGTTGTAGAGACCGAGATCAACTCCACCACTGACAACCCCATCGTCCTCCCCGACGAGGATATGGTCATCAGTGGCGGTCACTTCCACGGTGAGCCCCTCGCCATGGTGCTTGACTTCTTGGCCATCGCCGTTGCCGAACTCGGTGCCATCAGCGAACGTCGCACCTACCAGCTTATCGACGCCAAACGCGGCCTGCCCAGCTTCCTCGTCGCCAAGCCCGGCCTCAACAGCGGCTTCATGATTCCGCAGTACGCCGCCGCCAGCATCGTCAGCCAGAGCAAACAGCTCTGCACCCCTGCCAGCGTTGACAGCATCCCCAGCAGTCAGAACCAGGAGGACCTCGTCAGCATGGGTGGCAACGCCGCCACCAAGTGCTACAAGGTCTGCGAGAACACCGAGCGCGTGCTGGCCATCGAGCTCTTCAACGCCGCCCAGGCCCTCGACTTCCGTCACCAAGAAGGCCTCAAGAGCAGCCCGAAGATCGAGCAGATGGTTGCCAACTACCGTAAGAGTGTGAACTTCGTCGACATCGACGAAATCATGTACAAGCACATCCACTCCAGCGTCCGCTTCCTCCAGGAGATGGCGATGTGAATTAAGAATTAAAAATTAAAAATTAAGAATTGGGGTTCCGCGCGTCGCGCAGAACCCCTTTATTTTAATGTGCGTCGAGCCAGTTGGTTCCCACGTCGATGCCGACATCGATGGTGAGGCCGTCGAGGGGCAGCGCCTGTTGCATCTCGCGCACCACCAGTTCGCGCACCTCCTGCTCCTCGGGACGGTAGAGATCGAAGACCAACTCGTCGTGTACCTGGAGAATCATCTTGGTCTTCAAGTTACGCTTCTGCAACTCGCGGTGAATGCGCACCATGGCCAATTTAATCATATCGGCCGAGGTACCCTGGATGGGCATATTCACTGCGTTGCGCTCGGCGAAAGAGCGGGCGGAGGCGTTGCGGGAGTTGATATCCGGCAGATAGCGGCGACGACCCAACAAAGTGCGGGCGTAGCCGTGTTCACGGGCAAACTGCTTGCTCTGCTCAATGAAGC
>Ga0265300_10003079_pt1 | contig 13853 bp, 10 predicted proteins | sample AusTroGonzalo_MG_FD_193482 | JGI IMG/M metagenome (GOLD analysis project Ga0265300, IMG submission 193482) | Bovine rumen microbial communities from tropical cattle in Woodstock, Queensland, Australia - Gonzalo_03 | ecosystem: Host-associated > Mammals > Digestive system > Stomach > Rumen ... | reverse complement strand
ACCTGGAATACGATCGTGTGCAGCGCCTCGTGACCAAGGATAACAAGTCGGTAATCGAGGCGAAGCGCGCCGCCGAAAAGTCGCTCTTCGCCGCATTCAGCATAGACAACACCGGATTCAAGGGCTTTGCTGAAGACCTCAACATTCTCAAGGAAGGTGACGGCAACGCGGCACTTCTCGCTGTTTCTGCAATGCTCCAGGGCGACCGTACCGAGGCGCAACTCACCGCATTGCTTGCATCTCTCAGTGTGGATTTGGGCGACAATGGCCAGTGGAACAACGACCGCCAGCGTAAGCAGATTGCCGACTGGGCTATGAAGGCTGATGTTGAAGGCAGGCTTGCAACAATCCGCGCGAACGTGAAAGGCTGGAAGTTGAGCGACAGCGAACCTCCTGCATTCGAGAAGCACGTAACGAACTTCTGGACAAAGGAACTGGATGTTCCTGCCTGTACCAAGGAAAACTCGGGCCGCCTCTTTGCGGTAAAGAACAAAAACTCCGCATTCTATGCCACGAAAGATTCCGTTTTCACCGAAGGCGACAGCAGCCTCACGCGCCTTATTTGTGACGCAACAGGATCGACGCCCGCTTGGCGCCTGGCAAGCGATATCGAGAAGGATACTGCCGCCTTTGTCAAGAATTTGCCGGCAAACACTGTGGCAACCGGCAAGATTAATACCGATCTTGTCTACGTGAAGGAAGGCAAGTGGCGTCATGGCACTGAACTGGACCTAGCATTCAAAAAGGCCTGTGTCGCAGACAGTGTCGGTGTGACTAGCAGCATGACCGTTGATCACGAAACTAAGTGGTTTATCTGTAGCAAGGAAATGGTGTATGTTGATGGTGAACGTATTTCTACGGCATGGCGTGCTGCTACGACCGCCGAAGCGGACACAGCCGGTTTCGGCATACCCCAAAAGACGGAGGATTCTGTCAAGATTGGCAACATAAACAAGTCGCACTACTACGTTTTTGATAATGGTAAGTGGCGCTTTGGTACGGAATTAGATAAAGCTCTCGGCGTTTGCGATACAACCAAATTGAATACGCTCGCCAATTTGCAAGGGCGTGAAAACGACCCTAATGCGTGGTACACCTGTGTCGATAACGAGTATGTTGTCGTTGAGGGTTATAGCTTGCCTGCGACATGGAGAAAGGCGACCAACTATGAAATGGATACATACGGATGGCCTCCTGCCGAAGAGGGAAAAGTAGATTCTGGAAAAGTCAATAAGAACTTGACTTACGTTTACGAAGACGGTGCGTGGCGGCTGGGCACAAAACTAGATCGCATGCTTCTCACGGGCTGTGTTTGGGACCATAAGGATACCCTAGTGAGCTTGTCTGAATTTGCTTGGTACACGTGTGTTTCTGATACTGCGGACGATTTGAGTTGGTCTATGGTATGGCGCAAGGTTGCAGACACCGAACTGGATTTAACCTATTGGAATTATTTCAAGGATACAATTGGAACAATTCTGACGGCTCCTTCTGGTAAAAAACGAGTGTGGGATGCCGATACACTCAGGGAGCCGAGTGCAAAGGAAATTTCGTTGAAGCGGGCCTGTGTGACGGAAATGTATGATAGGGAATATCCCTTGAACGACACTTATATGTATTCTTGCGATAACGCTGGGTGGCATAAAACGGATAAGTTTATGGACTTCAGGGATTCTGCAATTTACAGGTATGTAGAAATATTGGGGAGGTCTTGGATGGCGGAAAACGTGAACTACGAAATAGAGGGCAGTTATTGCTACAACGATGATCCGGCAAAATGCGCCAAGTATGGCCGGCTTTACACTCGTGCAGCCGCGGATTACGCCTGTCCCCCAAACTGGTATCTGCCCGATTCATCGAAAATGGATGATTATCTTAGGTATGAAGGCAAGTCTCGTGCAGGTAATGATCTCAAGTCTACCAGCGGCTGGGCAAATAGGAGTGATGGAAGTAGCGGTAATGGCGAAGATTCCTACGGCTTTTCGGCTTTGCCTGCCGGCATTCGTTATGGATCAAATTACATGAGCGAAGGAACCGAAACTTGTTTTTGGTCTGCTTCGTTCTCTAGAAGTTCAGCTTATGCGGGAGATCCCTTAGTCTTGTGGTTGGTTAATGAAGATAATACCGCCCTTGTTGATCCGCGTTCTTATGATGATGCTTACTCTATCCGTTGCTTCCACTAGTATTGAGTAACAAAATAGAGATACGAACTAAACCACGGACTTGCTTTTCCAGCGGCCGCTGCGCCAGCGCCAGATGTTGGCGAACGAACGGTAGAATTCGTCGCTCGCCATGCCGAGCCAGAGTCCGGGCAGTCCGAGCCCCACGACAAACGCGAGGATGAGCGAGGTCGCAAGCCCGAGTGTCCACATCATGCCACTCCCGACAATAGCGGGGAACTTGGAATCGCCCGCGGCGCGCAGTGATGTGGTCAATATGAAGTTGACGGCCTTGAACGGCTGCACGGCCACGTCGCACCAGAGACAAATCTTGCCGAGCCTAAGCACTTCGGGGTTGTCAGTGTATAGCCTAAGCAGGTGCTCGCCCAGGAGTGCAACGATTATCGAGAGCAAAAGCCCGCTCGTGATGCCCACGGCAAGTGTCTGGTAAACGCGACGGTTCGCCTTCATAAAGTCGTGTGCGCCCACGAGGTGTGCCACGAGAATCTGGTTTCCGCTACCGAGGCCAACTCCAAGGATTACAGACAAGGCGGCAAAGTTGCCCGCAAACACGCGGGCGGTCATCGCAGTGGTGCCCACGTACACGACCATTGCGGTAATGAACACCTGGAAAAGCTGAAAACTGATGGGCTCTGCGGCGGCGGGGAGGCCAATGCGGATCCAGTCGGGGAGGAGAATGCGGGAACGCTTCCAGTCGCGGGCCTTGCTCTGGTGATGTACCTTGAACTTGAGCACAAGCCAGAGGATTCCCGAGGATATCAGCCACGAGAGCGCTGTGGCGAGGGCCACGCCGTACACGCCCATCTTGGGGAGCCCGAAGAGGCCTTCCAAAAAAACGACGTTCAGTGCCGCGTTACTCGCGATGGTGAGCGTGTTGCCCACGAGGTTCCAGATGGTAAGTCCGTGCGTGGCGATGAGGGCGGTAAGGATGGTCTGCAGCGCGCGGAAGGCGAACCCGAACGAGACGACGCTCAGGAACTGCATCGCGTATTGCGCGGGTTCTTCGGTGAGACCCATCCAGCGGGGGATGGTGCCCGAAAGCGGGTAGATGACGAGCGTGAGTGCCACCCCGAGCAAAATGCTCCCGAAGAGGACCATGGTCTGCGTGCTGTTTGCGTGGCTGGTCTGCTTGGCGCCGATGTACTGCGACACAATGCTCGCGCCCGACTGCGAGAAGGCGTGGAGGGCGGTAAAGAGTGCCCCGAGGATGGGGAGCATGGCGCCTACGCCTGCGGCTGCGGTTTCGGAAGTGCGCGAGAGGAACCAACTGTCCATCATGGGCTGGATCATGCCCACGGCGAACGTGAGGATAAGCGGCCAGGAGAGGCTTATCAGCGAACGGTCTTTGACGTCTTTTTTGGGTCCGCGCATGCCACAATTTTAGAAATGGGAATGGGGCCCAGAAAGAGCCCCATATATAAATAATGTTTCCGCCTGTATACAGGCCGCGCCGCCGTTATCCCAGTTTTTTCCCGAGTGCGATGCGGGCTTCGCGGCGGACAAGCGCCTGTTCGTACCTGCGCTTTTCTTCGGCGGTTTCGGGTTTCACGGGGGCGACTGCGGTGGGGCGGCCGTCTTCGCCGATGGCGACAAACGTGAAGTAGCCGTGCGCGATGGGCAGTTCCTGCTTGTTTACCGGGTCGGTTTCGGTGATTTTCAGGCCGATTTCCATCGAGGTGTTGAACGCGCGGTTCAGGCTCGCGTGGATGTTCAGGATGGTGCCGAGTTTTGCCGGACGGAAGAACCTTACCCCGTCGATGGAGATGGTGTTCACCTTGCGGCCCGCATGGTTGAAGGCGACCACGCAGGCGGCCACGTCCATGAGGCCCATCAGGTAGCCCCCGAAGGCGTTGTGGAGCGCGTTCGTGTTGTCCGGATGCACGATGGCGTGCGTTTCGGTCTGCGAGTCCTTGACCTTGCGGGGGGTCATGTCGTTCGCGATTTCGGGGATCAGGTCGGTATTCTTCATAGGACGGACCTCAGCTTGTTTATGATAAAGTCGACATCGGTAAACGCACAGACGGGGAGGCTTATTGCCTTCTGGCTCGCCATGATGGCGTTCTTGTTCTCGCTGCCCTGCGCGAGTCCTTTGAAGCAGGGCTGTTCGTGCAGCGGCTGCGGGTAGTGGATGCAGTGCGGGATTCCGGCGGCATCTAGCTTTGCAATAAACGCGTCGCGGTCATCGGCCAGCACCGTATATTGCGCGTAGGTGCTCGTGCAGTTTATCTCAAGTTTCGGCGTCTTGCAATTTGCTCCGATTTGCTGCGGCACGATTTTTGCACCCGCAGAAGCGAATAAGCCCGCGGAAGCGCCTGCACCCGCAGAAGCGCGGAGCCCCGCGTTGTATTCCGCGAAAAACTCGTCGTACTTGCGGGCGTTCTCGCGACGCACCTTCAGTTCGTCTTCGAGGTGGCGGAGCTTTACCCGCAGTATGGCCGCCTGCAAAGCATCGAGCCTGCTGTTGATGCCGACGGTTTCGTGCTGGTAGCGACCGGTGCTCCCGTGGTTTGCGATCTGCCGGATTTTCGCTTCCAGCTGAGGGTCGCTGGTAAATAGCGCACCGCCGTCGCCGTAGCATCCCAGCGGCTTGCTCGGGTAGAAGCTCGTGATGGAAATGGTCGCGAGGGTACAGGCGCGTTGTGCTATGCTGCCAAATTCGGACGAAATTCTATACTCTGCGCCGAATGCCTGCGCCGCATCTTCCACGAGCCACAGGTCGTTCACGACGGCGATTTCCCACAGCGTTGTTTCTGCCTGATGCGCAAACGGCGCGCACTGCCCGAACAGGTCCACGCCGATAATCCCGCGCGTCTTGGGGCCGATTAGCGCCTTTACGCTTTCCGGGTCGATTTGCAAGGTCTCGGGGTCGATGTCCGCGAACCGCGGTATGCCACCCAGAAACGCGACGCATTCCGCCGGTGCCACGAAGGTGAAGTCGGGCACGATGACCTCGTCCCCCGGTTTGAGCCCGAGGGCCATCAGGGCGATGGTGAGGGCGTCGGTGCCGCTCGCGCACGTTATGGCCCTGGTTTTTGGCTCCGCGCGGTCACTTCCAGCGATACCCCCCAAAAAAGAGCCCTTCCCGGCATTCCGACCCGCGGAATTGCAAAAATCCGCAAGTTCTGCCTCCAATGCCGCCACCTCGGGCCCGCCGATGTAGCACCCGCTGTCCAAAACGGCCCGCTCTGCCGCTTCCAGTTCGTCGCGGTAGGCGTCTCTTTGGGCTTTCAGGTTCACGAAAGGCATCATAATGGCCCCAAATTTAGCAAAATTAAGCATCATTTAGCAAAATCCGCGTTTCCGGGGGCTTGACAAATTCCCAATCTTTACTATCTTTGTCCCTACAAAAAAATTTAAGTAGGTTTTACCCGGAGATATAAGGTGCCTCAACATCAATCTTGCAAAAAGCGTTTGCGTCAGGCCGAAAAGGCCAATGCTATGAACCGTGCAGCCCGCGCAGAAATTCGCGCAAGCCTCAAGGCCATCCGTACTGCTACCTCTAAGGATGCCGCCCTTGCCGAAATGCCGAAGCTCTTCCGTCTGTTGGACGTTGCTGCCAACAAGAGCCGCGCCGGCTTCAATGCCAACCGCGCTGCCAACTACAAGGCCAAGGTCGCTAAGGTCATCAACGGCTTCGCCTAATCGTTAAAGGCTTAGTTCGGTTTAATGCCGGTGCATAAATGTGCACCGGTGTTTTGTGTTTTTGTTGCGCTCCCTGTTTTGTAACTTTGTGACCTGCAACAGGTTGTGACCACGGAAAAAGGCTGGAAAATCGTTCAGGACTGGCCGTTTTGGTTCAACGTCAAATGCCTTTTTTACTAGATTAGGGGCAGAGTATCAAGGATTAGAAATGTCTTCGATTAATTTTGCTACGCGTGAAATCAGTTGTAAGGTGGTGTATTACGGGCCGGGTCTTAGTGGTAAGACCACGAATTTGCAGGTGATCCACCAGAAAATGCCATCGGACAAGCGCACGGACATGGTGTCGCTGGCTACCGAAGGCGACCGCACGCTGTTTTTCGACTTCCTTCCGCTGAATCTTGGTGATATTAAAGGTTTCAAGACCCGTTTCCAGTTGTATACCGTGCCTGGCCAGGTTTATTACAACAGTACTCGCAAGCTTGTGCTCCGTGGTGTGGATGGCATTGTGTTTGTTGCGGACTCGCAGCGTTCTCGTCAGGCCGAGAACATCGAGAGCCTCCAGAACCTGCGCCAGAACCTGCAGGACTACGGGATGGACTTGGACGACATGCCGTTCGTGCTCCAGTACAACAAGCGCGACATGGAGAACGTGTTTACCCTCGACGAGATGAATGCGGAACTCAATCCGCGTAACGTGCCGTTTTTCCCGGCTACGGCCCACAACGGCAAGGGCGTGGTTACGACCCTCAAGACGATCGCCATGCTCGTTATCGAGAAGTTCAACGTGAAGCAGGGATTCCTCCGCAAGGCGGCTGAAAGCGTGAACAACACGGGCGTGCACGATGTGAGCCTTACCAAGGAAGGCGTGTCTGTTTCGCAGACCGCTCCTGCACAGCCGGCGCCCGCAGCACCCGCTGCTCCGGCGGCAACTCCCTTCAAGATGCCCTCTTTCGCGACAAAGCCTCCTGTCGGCGCAATGCCGTCTGCCGGTGGCAGTCCGTTCCAGAAGCCGGTGTCGTCCCCGTTCGGAAGGCCCCGCGCCATGCCGCAGCCCCCGCGCATGCCGACGTTCGGCCGTGCTGTGGACAAGGGCAATACGGAGGTTTCGGACGACGAAATCGAATTGCGTCCGTACGTGCCGAAAAAGAAATAGTTTACGTCTATCGTAGCAGGTTTGAATGAGTGATTTTACGATTTTTTCCGAAGATGTAGGTAAGGTACGTCGGCTTATGCTCGCTTACCAGGCGAGCGTCAAGGCGGATTATGTCGTACTCTGCCATCGTGACGGTTCCATAATCGCCGAAGTGGGTAGCCTCGGTATAGATGCGACTCCGCTAGCAGTCCTCAGCACGGCATCGTTTGACTCCGCCAAGCAGGTGGGACTCATGCTCGGTGGCGAAACGTTCCAGTCTGTTTCGTATTCCGGCGAGAACCGCTCCATCTACATAGCTCCGGTCGACGAGGCGCTTCTGCTGGTGCAGGTGTTCCCGGGTTCGAGGCTTCCGAACCGCATCGATGACTTCAACCGCCTGCTGGTCGAAAAGCTGGTGGATGCCGTTCCCGCGTTCACGCAGAACACGAGCAAGCTCAGGTAGGAGTCCCTCCCGTGGCAGGCTTACCGCCACTTCGCAACTTGAGAAAGACGACCGTCGTCGTGGCGCTTGTCTTCTTTGCTTTCTTTGTACATCGCTTTGTCACGTTTTGGATGGATGATTCCTCTCTTCAGACGTTTTCCGGTGCGGAACTCACTCCTGCGCAGAGCGTGGTGTGCCGTGACGTTGTGCGCGGGACTCCCTTCGGCGTGGATAGCGTGTTCGAGGAAACTACGCGCCTCTATTTCTATTCCACGATATCGAATGCGGTGCGTTATTCCGGCGATACGCTGCTGCATATTTGGTTCTGGGGTACAGATACCATCCAGAAACTGCCCTGCATCTTGAAGGTGGAGGAAGTCCGCAAGGGCATGGACTCCCACGGACAGTCTCAAGCTGGGCTCAGCGTGTGCCACACGGAAATCGCCCCGAAGCTCTTGAAGCCGGGAGAGTGGAGCGTTGATCTTGTGGCGGGGCGCAAACTTCTTTCTAGCAAGCAGTTCCGTATAGAATCCGATAGGTAGCCTTATGTGGCGATGGCTTCTGGTGTGCGCCTTCTTTGCGGCAGAGGCTTTCGCGCTCGATATAGATTCCCTGCCCGTGTGGAATCCCGAGATGCTTGTGCGCGGTACTGTTCCCGCACCGTCTGATTCTGCGTACGACCATTCGGGGCTCGAGACGCACGGCATAAAGACCATGCAGGTGACGGTGGGCGATGGCGACACGCAGGTAGACCAAATGCTCAAGCTTTCCATTATGGGCTATATCGGCGACAGCGTGTATATCGACGCGTTGCTCAGCGATGTGGACCGCAAGGCTGGCGACCAGACTACGGCGACGCTCCAAGAGGTGGACCAGGTTTATTTCAAGGCGACATCGCGCCACTGGATGCTGCACCTGGGCGACCTCACCTGGAAAGACGGTGATCTCGGATTCATGTCGGTGGAACGCGCCACACTTGGGGCGATGGTTGGGTTTAGAACGAATTTGTCTGAAATTCGCGGTGCGGCTGGTACGGGTGAGGCGACCCGCATTGTGCGCACGTTCAACGGCGTGAGCGGCCAGCGCGAAGGCTACGCGCTTGGTGAATCCGGCGACTACATCTCGATGGTTCCGGGTTCCGAGACCGTGTGGCTGAATGGCGAAAAACTGCAGAGGGAAATCGATTACGAGGTAAATTATGCGGGCGGCCTTTTGAATTTCAAGGGGCTCCGCATGCCGCACGTGGAAGATGAAATCCGCGTGGAGTACGACGCCTACGAAGAGGATCGTATAGAGAATTTGTATGCGGTGGCGGGAAAGTACAGACACCCGAATCTGTACCTGGATGTTTCGGGTTTTAGGATAGAAAACGACGTGTCGCGCCTTAGGAAGGGCGTGTGGACTGAAGACGACTACAGAATGCTCGAGCAGGATGACGGAAGTGAATTTGTCCGTAATGATAGCCTTGGCGCGCTTTCGCGACCCGAGAGGAAGGACAAGGCGGCAGCAAGGCTTCGCTTTCAGGGAAGACACCGCTACTTTCTTGATTTCGAGGCGGCCATGTCGCGTCGGGATTCCAACCTCGTTTCCGATGATATCGGAGGCCCCGAAGGGCGCGCCTTCCGCTGGTACCTGACTACGGATTCCACGCAGGCGATGAAGCGCTTCCCGGTGGCTTTTTCCATGTATGGCAATTACGTGGCCGAAGGGTTCGATATTTCGGAGTACCGCGGAAGCGACGACGACTGGAATTCGTACAAGTTAAAAGACGAGTGGGACCTGGACAGTTCGCTGCTTTCGCAGGGGAATTTCAGGCACGACGAGTTTGCAATGCGTGTGCGCATGGGACCGGAGTGGTTCGGCAACTTGTCGTGGGGATACCGCCAGGGTGATGACATGCGCTGGTATTCTTCGCGGGTAAAGGGAAACCTCACGCACAAAACGGAAACGCGCGTGGGCGATATTTCTCTAGTGTATGTGCAGAGCGAGGCGGATGCCGCGCGCGACCGCGTTCAGGGCCTATTCTCCGAAAAATGGGTCCGAGGTTTTGTGCAGCCCTTTGTGGGTGCGGATGTGCGCTATACCGAGCGTGACAGCGCAAGCCTGAACGATGCCGAACTTTCGGTGCGCTCTACTGCGGGGGCGCTGCTTTCGGAAGACCGCTGGAACGTGCGCGAAGCCGTGGAAATCCTCGATATTGGTCATGGCGGCGATTCGTACGGAGGCCGTGACATGGATGACAACAGGAGGCTTCGCGATACCTGGCAGGATTCCTTGCGGCAGATCAGGTGGAACCAGTCCGCGGAAGCGCACTTCAAGAATCTCGACCTCTCGCATTTTTTGCAGTATGAACAGCGCAATTTCGAGGCTTCGGCCGAAGAACATTCCTGGGCGGGCGACCTGAATGCGCATATAGGCAACGAACGCAGCGGAATCCAGGGCAATATCGTGTACAAGCTGGGACTTACCCAGGAACAGACCTACACGGCGATATACAAGGCCGTGGCGAAGGGCACGGGTGATGTTCGCTACGACAGCCTTACGGGAACGTTTATCGAGGGCGTGGACAACGGCGACTTTGTCTATGAGGGTATGGGCCGCAACGATTCCGTGGGAACGGTGCTCTCGTCGAATGCGAATTTCAACGCGAGTCTGGAATGGAGTCCCGGGCGTTCGTTCGGCATAAACTACGGGCTTTTGCGCGATATAAAACTGGGCAGTTCCCTCAGCCTGGTGACTGCGGATACGACGGGCAAGCGGATATATTTCCCGATGGTGCTGCCCTCGACGCTCCGCGATTTTACCTCGGGGTCAATCCAGTGGGCGGGCAACGTGGAATGGAGTCACCCTGCGGGGGCGATGCTTGCCTACAAGCCGTCTGCGACATACGACAAGAAGCTTTCGGCTATAGAGTATTACGAGTCGCTCTACAGGCATGCGGTGGAAGCGGGCTACCGCATAAACGAGAACCATTTTGTGGGGGCGGATGCGTTCGTGGAAGATGTCGAACTGCAGGCGTTGCAGGACCTGGAATGGGATATCAGGAGCATCGCGGGCCGTTACCGATTCAGTTTCTGGAACGGATTCAGCATTGAGCCCGGAGGCAGGTTCCGCTATGGCGATGGCTCGGAAAAGTTCGGCGAAGATTTTGATGCTTACCTGCGGGAAGCGTATCTCCGGTTAGGTTATACGAAACGGGAACGTTTTGACGGATTCGTGCGGTTCTCCGCTGTGCAGGTGGAAACGCACGACTACGCGATTCCCTATCAGATGATGTCGGGCTACAGCGACGGCAATACGTTCCGCCTGGAGGCTTCGGCGCAATTGGCGGTGAACCAGAATATTTCCTTTGGATTGCATTATGTCCTCAGGTTCGGCAATGCGGAAGAGAATGTGTTCCAGAAGTTGGCCACCGAAGCAAGGGCGGTATTCTGATGAAACACCTGGCGCTGTACATATTGCTTCTATCGGCCTTCGCGTTGGCGGAGGGTGCGGGCGTATGCACTGTCGACAGCATCGCGTGGGTTGGGGAACATTCCGGGTTTGACGAACTGCAGATGGCCGCCGCGAAGGGCGCTCCCTGCGATGCGTGGAAACCGCTAGCAAAGAAACTGGAGCGCTATTACGAGGACCAGGGCTTTGTAGCGGCGCGTGTGCGGGGCGAAATTCGGCAGGCGGGCGCAATTTCTGGCGCAGTTTCGGGGGCGGATTCCGCCGGCACTATTGCCGGCACTATTGCGGGCATAAATTCTGCCCGCGGTAAACATTTGCTGGAACTTGAAATCGTGCGGGGTGCGGGTTATGTGTGGGCCCCGCCCGAGAACCTTGATTCCGGCGGCACGGACCGCGCGGTGTTTGCGAAACTCACGGGCATCGTCGCGGGAGAGGCGGTGTCCCTCACGGACCTGGAACGCTCGCAGCGCAAGCTTTCGCGCATCGGGTATTACGAGCCCACAGCGCCTGTGCGGCTCTACCGCGACCCTTCCCGCAATAGGATTGTCCCCGCATTCAGTATGCGCAGGGCAAGTGTTTCGCAGGCGGAGGGCGTGCTGACCTATTCCAGCGAGGACAACGTTTGGGAAGGCAAGCTCGACGTGAACCTCATGAACATCGCGGGTACGGCGCGTGACCTGCATTTGGAAGGCTTTACGGGCGAAAGCTCGCGGCACATTGCGGGCGACTACAAGGAACCCTGGATTCTGGGAACCGCATGGAACGTGGTTTTGCGCGGGCGGTTTGACGAAGAAACTCTCGAAGATGTTGTAGCGGGCGATTCCGATGGTTCCGACAGCACGGTGGAGGTTGTCGAACGTACGCTCGAGGGGGCTGTGGGCGTCACACGCGATATCGGGTTCGATTTCAGCATAGGCGTGTTCTTCGGCGTGGGCGAGGATGATGTGCACACCTCGTTCGAGATGTCTTACGTATCGCTCGACAGGTTCGTGCTTCCCCGCAGTGGATGGCGTCTGGAATCATCTGCCACATGGAAGATGAACCGCCCGGATTCGCTGGACAGTTATTTGAGTGCAACCGCGAGCGCTACCGCCTATTTCACGCTGTACGGCAATTTTATTGCGCGCTTTGCGGGCATGGCGGGAGGGATCTTCCCGAGCAACGCGGACTTGCGCCGGCAGGATTTGTTTGCGCTGGGCGGGCCGGGCGATTTCAAGGGAGTCCCGTACCGCATGTTGCGCAGCCGTGCCTACGGGCTTTCGGAACTTGCCCTCTTGTGGCAAGACGGTTACGATTTGAGCATAGAGGCGTTTTACCTGCCGGGGCTATACCGCCGTTTGCAACCCGGTCATGGCTGGGCCCGCGAGCAGGATTATGGCATCGGGTTTACGCAATACCGCAAGAACTGGAGCGCGAACATCTATTACGCGCTTCGCAACGGCTGCGATTTTCTCGAAGGAATCATCGGCTTCGGCGTCAAGACGCTGTTCTAATCCCTTCACGTCATTCTGAGGCTGCTTTGCAGCCGAAGAATCCAGACCCTGTTTTTTACACCGGCGTCTTGCTCTTTTCCCCCGCGATTTCCCTTACGAGTTTCGGCACGAGGTAGCCGGGTAGCTTGGTGCGGATTTCGCCGATCAGCTTGCGGGCGGCTTTGTCGCTCACCTCGAAGTGGGCGACTCCGTTTGCATGGTCCAGCTGGTGCAGGTAGTAGGGGAGTACCCCCTGTTCCAGCAACTTGCGGCTCAGTTTCTCGAGCGTTGCGGCATTGTCGTTTACGCCTTTCAGGAGAACGCTCTGGTTCAAAAGCGTCCAGCCGCAGTACTTGAGCTGGCCGAATACCATTTGCGATTCTTCGTCGAGTTCGTCCGGGTGGTTCACGTGGGCCACGAGCACGCATTCAAAGCGGGCGGGCAGTTCGCGCAACAGTTCAAAGTGCTGCGTCACCAGGTCGGGGCGCATTACGGGCACGCGCGTGTGCAGGCGGAGCGTGGTGACCGAGGAATGCATCGCGACGGCTTCTACCAGGTCGCGGAAGGCGCCCGGGCCGAGCATGAGCGGGTCACCGCCCGAAAGGATTACTTCCCAGATGTCGGTATGCGCGTCGAGCCAGTCGCTCACCTGTCGCGCCACATCGGGATTGTTCAGGAAAGGGTAGTTCTTGCGGAAACAGAAGCGGCAACGCGCACCGCAGGTGGCGGTCGATACAATCAGGGCGCGGCCGTCGTATTTCTGGATAACGCTGTCTGCCTTGCCTGCGGGCAGGTCGCCCACGGGGTCGTCCACAAAGCCGTGGACCTTTTCACCCTCGACAACCAGCGGCAAGATTTCGCGCAGGAGCGCCACGGGTTCGCCCGATTTCTTGATAAGGTCGGCATAGTGCCTGGAACAAAGAAACGGAAACTTCGGGTTCCGGTCCAAGTTGTCGGGAGTGGCCGCGTTTGCGATGGCGGCAGCGCATCCTGTGCCCAGATATTCCAAAAATTCGGGAATTTGAGTGAAAACTTTTGTGGCGTCGTCCATTATATTGCTAAATTTAGAATCAAAATCAACAAGAGGATAATATGGGTACTGTAAGCACCAACGAATTCCGCAAGAAGTTAAAAATCATGGTTGATGGTCAGCCGTACGAAATCATCGAGAACCAGTTCGTGAAGCCGGGCAAGGGCCAGGCCTTCAACCGCGTTCGCATCAAGAACCTGGTGACTGGCCGTACTCTCGAACGTACTTGGAAGAGCGGCGACACTGTCGAAGAAGCCGACGTGACCTACACCGAAATGACTTACCTCTACAACGACGGTTCCACCTGGTACTTCCTCGACAATACCACGCAGGAAACCATGGAAATCGCCAAGGAAGCCCTCAATGGCTGTGAAGTCTGGCTCCTTGATGGCGCTACCGTCGAAGTGACCTGGTGGAAGGACCCGAAGAGCGGTTCTACCCTCCCGATCGAAGTCATCCCGCCGACCTTCGTCGACCTCATGATCGTTGAAGCTCCTCCGGC
>Ga0265300_10003076_pt1 | contig 13856 bp, 16 predicted proteins | sample AusTroGonzalo_MG_FD_193482 | JGI IMG/M metagenome (GOLD analysis project Ga0265300, IMG submission 193482) | Bovine rumen microbial communities from tropical cattle in Woodstock, Queensland, Australia - Gonzalo_03 | ecosystem: Host-associated > Mammals > Digestive system > Stomach > Rumen ... | reverse complement strand
TTACCTTCTATAATTCGTTAGGCGCCTAATCTAATTCTGCCTGCACAAGGCGTAAAAGTCAACTCGCTGAATTTAGGTTCTCCATTGATAGAATACAAATCTACACGGACGAACTTGAAAGGTTCAGCGAGTTTTTTGACGTATGGCTTCATCTTCTCAAGAATTTCTTTTTGAGATTTTGACAAGAAAAACTGTGAAGGTCTTGCGATAATGAAAGGAGGCTTGTCTCCGTTCTCATCAACCCAAGCGACATTGTCTTCACGGTTCTTGTTTACCTTGCGGACAAGATTGACCGCGACGATCTTACCTTCTTCGCACCAGAATTCCCAGTTCATCAATTCTCCTAAGTCAGGTTGAATGACAAACCCAGGCTGGATCTTATCATAATGCCATTCCCATCCAGCGATGTAAGCGAAGTTTAGGTGATACCATTCCCAGACTTTTTGCTGTAAGTATGTCGGGTCAAAGTCATCAGACTGCGTGAACCTCATGTTCCAGCCAGAGCCGTGGTTCATCTTCAAAATGTACTTACCTGGAGGCGCAGCATTCTTGATGTTGTAAGACCAGTCATAATCAGTCAAGTAGCAGTGTGTATAATAGACAGGTTCAATAGCAAGTTCTTCCATACTTACTTCAAACAAGTTCCAGTGTTGGCACATCTTATCAGCCCACTTGGGTTTCAGTGGGTTCATATCATACAGCTTGCAGTTAGCGATACGGTCGGCAATGTTCTTAGGATTGTCAAAGTTTATCCAAGGAGCATAACGCCTGAACCACTGCTTGCCGTATTCAAGTTTGTCTTCCGCAAAGCGGCAGGAGTTATAGTCAGACTGATGCTGTCCAGCCTCCCACTGCTTCTTGTATTCTTCTTCTGGAAGTTCTTTAGGTATTTGGAACATAGTCGAGAATTCCACTGCAAGGTGTGAATGTTGCTTCGCCGAAATAGTTCTTTCCGTCAACTCGATACATATCCACTCTTACGAAATGGAACTGTGAAGCGACATAACGGACGAACGGTTTCATTGAGTTGACTGCATTCTGCTGTGCTTTGTTCAAGACACACATTTCAGGCGGAGTACCAATAATGTAATCAGCCTCCTGACCGTTCTCGTCTGTGAATGCGACATACTCTTCAAAGTTCTTGCCAAGTTTTCTTGTTAGGCCAATGTACTTAATCTCACCGTTCAAGCACCAGAATGACCAGTCAAGAATCTCGTCACACATTAACTCCTGAATGAGATACCCAGGCATGATTGCTTTATACTGCAGTTCATAGCCAGATACATAAGCATAGTTCAACGAGAGCCACTTGTCAATTTGTTCCTTCGTTTTCTGTGGGTCAGAAACACCAGGAATGTATTTCAAGTTCCAGCCAGAACCGTGATTGGTTTTGATGATGTACTTCTTACCTTCTTGCAGACCTTTAAGATCTTCCAAGTCAAATGTCTTCGAGTATTTTCTACAGACACAAGGAACAGGCAACGCCTTAAGCGTTGAGTTGCTCATCACGTCATTATACTCCTTAAGCATGTCATAAACACGGATCTTGTCAGCCCAGCAAACCTTCTTATAGAGAGTATGAGGGTCTGCTGTAATGAGCTTAATCTTGTCAGCACAGATTTCATCAACGATATTACGAGGATGGTCAAAGTCAACATCTCTGCCTTTGATTTTTGTCAGCCAGTCCTTCGCATACTGCACTTTGTCTTTTGCGTAACGGCAGTCATCGTAGTAGTTCTGAGGAATCTCTCCTCTCAAGTACTTCTCTTTGTATTCGTTAATCATATTTTACGGTCCAACATTAAAAGTCTATTTGTCTGAAGCATAGTCGGTTCAAATCTTGTGTAATTTCCATAAGCAAGATTCTCTCTAACATCTTTCGGTTTCCACTGTTCGCGGTGAGATACCGAGCCTCGCTTCCACTTCTTTTCATAATCGTCAACGGATCTTAGGTGATAATGATACAGACGCACACAAGCGTTCGGGTCAAGGTCACCATAAGTAGTCGTAGATATCGCTGCTTTATTTACAAGAGCTTTTCTTTCGCCGTTTATCGCAGGAACATGCCCATACTCTTCGCCGCTCTTAACTGTGAAGTCATACTTGACGTTCGAGTTATAGATGATAAGAGCCTTTCCTTGAGAGGACTTGTCATTACGAGCAAAGAGCTTTCTGTCAATTACTGGAATGGATCTCCAGTCACTCCAAGGCAATACTCTGTCAGACATCAAAGTCTGCGGAACAAGCAACGGCAACTTATCTGGGTTTCCGTTCAAGCAGTATTCCTCAATCGTTTCATAAGTTTTGCCTTCTGCAATAGGAGTGTTCTTTTCTGCAAGCTTCCAGTAGTCCATATAGAACCACAAATACTCGTCATCATCAATGAAGGTGACTATATCGTCATTTTTCACGCCGTAGTTGCCCGCAGATTCGTTCAAAATTCTGTTGAATAGATTCCACTGGTCTGGCCAGCCCTCAAGATTCTCGTAGCTATCTCGAGGATCTGCTCTATAGATATGATTCGCTCGGTCTATTGTGTGACGGAGCTGATAATCAAACAGACACTCGCCTTTTAGGTCAGTGTTAGCGATGACATGAATGATCCAACCCATCGCTTTGTGATAGCAATACCAGTTGAAGAATTCTTCACTGTCATAAGGTTTGGTAAGTAAGAAAATGTGTTTGCTCATTAGTAGTTTCCTTGCATAATGCTTTCTTGTATCTTGTTCAAAATTGCCATTGAGAGTAAGTGAGCCTTTGCTTCGTCGGGTGACTCAAGGCAAAGAAGTTCAGATGCTTCAAGTTTTTCTTCTGTAATCGCATAGTAGAGATCATCGAGATTTTCATCAAGGTTGTATTCGGTGATGTAGTCAATGATATCGTCCCAACGATAATCGCTTTCTTCTTTCAGAATGTCAAATGCTCTTTTAAAGATCTCATCCTTCGTCATGTTCAACTCCTAGTTTAGCGATAATTGCTTCAACGATAGCGTCATATCCTTCTTCAGTTCCATCAGCGACTGTGTAAGGCAGATCGTTGTCATCAAGCCAGTTCATCAACTTAACATCAATCGCTTTGGCCTCTTCTTCAGTCTGATTTCTGCCATTAGGATTATACTTCTTGTGTCGCTGAATGAAAATGTTGAATGTATTCTTATACTTCTTGCCTTCATACAAGCAGACATCTTGATAAGGTTTCTCATCGGTATACATTGCGCCGATGGCGATAGGCGAGTCAGTCACGATGACATCAACTTTGCCAAGTAGACGAGCAATCTTCAATGACTGCTTGCCAGTTACGTAAAGTTGACAGTACTTCAATGGGAACTGGTCATCTTGCCAGACACGGTCCTTCGCATATTCCGAAACATATTCAGAGTCAATTCCTTTCATCTTCAATTTAGCAAAGATGTAAGCAGCGCCAGTAGACTTACCAGCGCCGGGACCTGCATAAAGATTAACTAACAATGTATTTTTGTTTCTTTCCATTAAAACCCTTCTTTTAACTTTTTGAGAATTTCTTTATCTATTTCATTTGCCAGTTCGTTCTGCAAATTTTTGAGAAGATCTTTTCCTTCTGGCGTTCCAAAGATGCTCATACCGTCAGTTTCAACAGTGACTTTATAGCCAGTATCAGTGAAAGTCTTGACAAACATTTCATCGTCAGACATGTGAAATTTTGCTTCCATCACCACCTCCCATCTCTGAACTTAGGCATCGCTGCCCAAGCTTGTTCAATAACGTTAAGTTCATCTTTTGAGAAGTGAGCACCACCGTAGTTGATAAGATCATACAGCAGTTCTGGACTAGGACAAGAAACAAGTGTTTCTACCTTTGTTCCTTTATCGCCTACAGTCTTTAGGAAGAATTGTGGAACGACATTTTCATCGATGTTCATAACTTACTCCAGATATTTTGCTATCGTCATCATCGCTTTTTGTTGCTTTATGAATTCTTCATAAGCCTTTTCCAACGCTTTCTGCTGATCTTCTTCAGTTACGCGACATTCATTCGTATACACAACGGTAGTCTTACGCGGATCATCACTTATTGTCTTCACTATCATCGTCTACCTTCATCGGAACATACTGGTCTTCAAACATTTTAGCTATTGACAAAGCAACGGGTTCCCAAGTACTGCGAGGCATAGTGCCCATCATATCAGGCATGTGCTTCAGGAATTCTTGGTAAGTCTCAATGGAATCAGCCGCTGTTATCTTCCGGACATCATAACCTTTATCGCCAACTGTCTTAACGATATCTGGCAAGCGGTCCTTGCTTGTCTTTTTTATCATGAATTTGCTCCTTTGAACATATCATAGAGTTTAATAAGTTCATCATATAGTTCTTTCTTGTCAAGATTTGTCTCGATCTGCTCAATGTATGACTGGAACAGACTTATCAAGTTGAATTGGTCAACGTCAATAGTGATGTTGTCATCTGTGTTAGGAGGATCTCCATAGTAAGTGTTCACAGGGTAAGCAGGACCAAGAGCGTTCAGTTCATTTACGAGGTCATAGATCTTCTTTGTCTCGTTCTGCATGCTATACGGAATCTCGATGTCAACCTGGTTGCCAGCGATCTTTGAGCGGTCAATCACAGGGTAGACATACTTTGTGAATAGCATTGACTTCGTGTTGTTCTTCCATTCAAATTCTGCATTGTCCAAGTCAAGAATCATGTAGCCGCGATGCTCGCCTCTATCAGCACGAGTAATCTGATAGGGAGAACCGATGTATGTGACCTCATGTTCTTCATCAAACATCTTCGTTGAGCGTGTATGATAGTGACCTGTGAATGTATGCTTAATCTTCTTGATTACTTTGTTTACATCAAGGCCATCAGTTGCCATTTGACGGCAACCCATGTTGAAACCGATGACGTCCAAGTGAGCGAAAGCATAGTCATATTCATTCAGAACGATCTCATCAAAGTCTTCATACTTCGTAATCCAAGGCAACATCAATGTCTTAACACCACCAAGTTCAACCTCAGTTGGTTTTTCATAAACGGTTACGTTAGGCAGAAGGTTCAATGACTTCAACGAGTTGACTTCAGTCGTAGTTGTATGATAGATGTCGTGGTTACCAACGATGACATGAACCTTGAGGTCCTTGAATGTGTTCTTGAACAAATCAAGAACGACATTTTCAGTATGAACGTTGATAGACTGACGAGTATCATAAACGTCGCCGCAAACGACAACAGTGTCAATGCCTTCATCAAGAAGTTCAGGAACGAACTGCTCCTTGAAGAACCTCAATTGAGAAGCTTGGAATGTTTGGTCACTCTTCTTAACACCAATATGTAAATCAGCTAGCAGCGCTATCTTCATTTGCTTCCTTCTCTTCGTTCAAAATTGCTTCACTTACCTTAGGCGGAATACAAAGAATAAGTTTGTCTCCTTCATCACGTGCCCACATTGGAACAATGACTGGCGCAAGACCTTTGTCCATAACAACCTTCATATAGAAGAGGCAATTCCACTTTTGTCCACCATAGTCAATTGGGTAAGGAAGTTTAAGAATAGCACCTTTATCATTCCACACTTTATTTGCTTCATAAAGCTCTTCCCAGGTCAACATTCGGTCTTTTGCTTTTTCATAAAGCGCATCATTTTCTTCTTTAGTCAATGTTTTCATTATTCACCTACCTTTAGTTCGGAGAACATACTCTTCTTTTCAACTTTGATTACGTTCGTCCAGTTAATCTGCACATCGGACAACTTGTGTGAAATGATATAGATGCCGATGTTCTTATCTTGTTCAGTCACAAGGCTGTAGAATGTGCCGAGGAACTGCTCAATACCGTTATTGTCTACGCCACCGTCCATAACTTCATCAACGAATAGCAACGAACATGACCAGTTAGAGATCATCTTTGAAATGTCAAAGAATGATAGCAAGATAGCCATGTCAATTCTTGCCTTCTCACCACCAGAGAAGTTGTTGTAGGACTGTTCAAAGCGACCTGTCATAATTGTTTCATTCATAGACGGGTCAAGCTCAAGTGTTGCAGACAACTCAAACTTCTTCAAGTAATAGTTGATGCGTGAGTTCAAGATCGGAAGCAACTTCTTGAAGAAGAACATACGCAGACCTTCATCACCCAAGATGTCAATGATCTTTGTGTCAATGGTAATCTTGTGCTCGACTTCAGCAATGTTCTTTGCAAGTTCCTTTGCTCTCTTCTTCAATTCTTTGAGCTTTTCCTTATACTCGTCAGTCTTGAAATCGCAAACTTTGTTCTGTTCAGTCTCAAGTTGAGTCTTCAATTTCTCAAGCTGTGTCTCGTTGCTTGACAACTTAACTTGTTCAGCGACTACCTTCTGCTTAATCAGGTTAATCTTTGACTGAGCTTCGTCATAGACTCGCTTCTGTTCATTCAACTTCTGCTGTTCAGCGATGAGGCTAGGCAAAGTCTTTTCAGTCAGCGTCTTGAGCTCGGCTTTAAGTTCCTTAATGTGCTCAGCAGCATGACCGCTGTCCAGCTCAGCACCGCAAAGAGGACAGAAGGCACCAGTACCAACATCTCGCAGGTTCTTTTCAATAGAACTCTTACTGTGTTCTGCTGCTCCGATTGAGGTGTTGACTTTATACATTTCTTCGCTTGACGGTAGAGCCGATTTAGTTGTCTGGCGCTCAATTGCGGCGTTGCCTTTTGCGACATTTGCTTTCTGTTTCTCGATTGCTTCTTCATATTGACCTATTGTGCGTTCAAGTTCAGCGCATGTAGCCTTCTTTGTTTCATCAAACTGTTCAATGTACTTCTGAATCTTCTTGATGTATTCTGTGTTGTCAAGCACCTGTGTCTGTAGGCCGTTGTTTTCAGTAAGCTTGAGACGAAGATCAGATTCGTTCATCGAGTTTCGCTTCTTTACTTCCTTCGCCATTGATGATAGAACGTCAATGTTGAAGATTGACTCAATGAGTGAGCGCTTATCGCCGATACTCATTGTCAAGAACGGCTTGCTGTTCGTAACAGCAATACCGACGATGTACTTGAACAGTCTCTCGTTAATGCCAAGCAGCTTCTCAATCTCTTCTTGGTTCAATCTCTTAGAAGACATGTTCTCAATTTCATTACCGTTCTTAGCAAGAGCGAAAACATCTGGCTTATAGCCTCGTGTAATTTCATATTGGTCATTACCAATCTTGAACTTCATGTTGACCAAAAGGCCCTTCTTGTTATACTTGTTTACGAGCTGCCCTATTTTTATATTTCTAAAGGGCTTTCCGAACAAGCAGAAGTTTATAGCGTCCAAAATTGTTGACTTACCTGAACCGTTGCTAGCCTTAATCAAGTTTAGTCCAGACGAAAAGTCCAGCTCAGTCATACGGTTGCCGTAAGATAGTACATTCTTAAATTTTATAGATTGAAATTCAACGTGCATTTATAAACTACCTTCTTTTTACATAACAAAATATAACAAAGAAATGGCTAGTTTCTTTGCTACATAAAAATTTTCTATTGAGGTTAGATGTTAGTAGTTGTAATTTTCTTGTAATCAAGATAGTTCTTAATTGTGTAGTGCATCTGCTTTAAAGTAGCAAGAGTTTCGGAAATGAAATCAAGATAGTACTGCTGGGCCGCCAAAGATCTCAAGCGAGAGCAGTAATTTGGATCCGACTTAATCTGGGAATCTATTCCTCTAGAAGCGGTTCCCCAGTCACAATCGTCATTGAACTTCTTGTCTTTATAGAGATGTCCATACATCTCTTCAAGGTCAATCTTTTCACATTCTACTGAGTATTTCTGATTAGTGTAATACTTTGTCCACTTCTGAATAAGTGTTGGAAGTTGTAAGTTCTTCTTTGCTATCTCGGGCAAAGTATCGGGAATGGCAACGTCTATATCGGCCACATCCTTTAGTTTCTTAAATTTGTCGTTCGTTAACATATCGGTATACCTCTATGATACAATATAATAAATTTATACACATTTTGAAAGATACCTAAAAAATTTCTAAGGACTTATAAGCATGAATACTTAGGAAAGAATTTTTTCATAAATTCATTTTTTCTTGATTTTCTGATATAAATTAAAACAAGTCAAAGGAACATTTTGTGTTTCTTATAGGTCTTAGGAAATTTTTCCGTCGTCCTTTTTGAAGCAGAAAATGTTATTATATTTTGACCAACATTTTTAGAATCTTGCTTACAGGAACGAGACTCAACTCAATGAGCTGTCGGCATGTGCAAGTCATATCCAGACGAGGGACGTTCTGGGCTGTATATGTAGTCCCGAAGGAAAGACACCTAGCCCGTGTCTTGCATGCCGCTATAAGCATGTAAGTTAGTTAAGCCCGAGTACCGGATAGCCGCTCGGTCAAACTTACAGTAAGTCTTCTTACAAGGTCATACAGTTCTCCAGTCAAAATAAAGACAAGGATTGATACCTGAGAGATAGTAAGTTCCCCGTATGGGCTTACTGTCTCCAGTTTCCATATCAAATAAAGAGATTGGATTGATTCTAATAAATAAAAATAATTAAAACAAACGAGGTCTATTATGAGACTATTACGGAGGGATAAGAGATATATGAAAATGATAGCAGGTGGCATGTATAGAACCGTTTCACCAAAGACTAAATTGCCAGTACCTGATGACCAGTTGAAAAATGGCGTCAAGAAGACTGTCGTGAAGTTGCCGGATCCGAAGCCAGTGACTCCAAAACAGCGTCCGAATGTCGGCGGTGGAATGTCAAAGGCTCAGGAAGATGCTTTCGAGAAAGAGTATGAAGCATTCATTGCTCAACAGAAAAAGTTGAAGGCTGAACGCGAAGCAGCAGAAGCAGCAAAGGCAGCAACTGTTCAGGAAGAAGCAGCAGAACCTGAAGTTGATGTCGCTGAATCACCAGTATTTGAAGATGACGGTCAGACTGAAGGAGAAAAAGAAGAACCTCTTGATGAAGTCATTGAAGAAGGCGAAGTAACTGCTGAAGGTGCTGAAGAAGTAGAAACAATTCAGACAAAGCCGAAAAGAAAGAAAAAGGCAGACGCTGAATAAGTAGCCTTTTTGTCATAAATTAAGCTAGTAGAGAGGATGTATGTCCTCTCTTTTCTTATAAATAATTTATGACAAATCTAACAATCAGCAAAATAAACGAATCGTTCCTGGAGATAGAAGGCGAGACTGATGTCATCTCCGAGATCCATTCGAGATATGCAGAATACAAGTCAGGCTACCAGTTTTCAAATGCGTATAAGAATAGATCTTGGGATGGAAAGACACATTTCTTCAATCCTCGCACAGGATATCTCCCTTACGGTTTCTTACAGGATCTTCTAGCATTCTGTAAGGAAAACAGCTATGTCTACGAGCTGCAAGGCGTAGACGAGGACAAGTTAACAAGAACCCTTGATGAAAATAAGTATCAAGAATCTATCCAGTACTTCATGCGAAATTCTGGAAAGACTCTTCGTGACTATCAAGATGAGGCAATAAGAGTAGGTCTTTCTAACAAGAGAGGCATTCTTTTGTCATGTACTGGCTCAGGTAAGTCTCTGATGATCTACAACATCGTAAGATCATTGAGAAAAGAAGGCTATAAGCATGTACTCATCATAGTTCCGACGATACCTCTTATCTATCAGATGCGCGATGACCTCATAGATTACGGTTATGACAATGCAGATGATGAGTTGACAATTCAAGGCGACGGAAATAAGGAAGACGAATCCAAACCAGTTCTAATCAGTACATGGGAATCTCTCCAGCACAAAGACGTAGACTACTTCGAGAAGTTTGATGCAGTGCTTGTTGACGAAACCCACGGCGCTCGTGCTATGAAGCTCTTCGGTATACTTCAGTACTGCGTCAATGCGCGTGTAAAGCTTGGTACTACAGGTACTCTGCCTACTGATAAGTTAGACCAGATGAAAATTCAAGCAAATCTTGGAAACGTTATCTATGAATTAAAGTCGCATTCCTTGATTAAGCTCGGCGTTCTATCGCCTATCACGATTGCGAATGTGTTCGTTCGTTATCCGCCTGAGTTCATTATGCAGAATAAGGCTAGAGAGTACCGCGAAGAGGTCCGAGTCGTCGAGTCATTCGCACCGCGCTACAATGTCCTGGAATACATTATTTCTCATCGTAATATATCGCACAACATTCTTATCTTAGTGAACCACGTCCAGCATCTAAAGGACACTGTCCGCTATCTGAAGGATAAATTCCCTGACAGAAAGGTGGAGAGCATTTCTGGTGCAGTCAAAGGTAAGGTTAGAAACGATATTAGAAAGAATTTGAATGAAGAAGACGGAACGATACTTGTTGCTACATATCAGACATGTTCAACTGGTGTCAACATTCCTAAACTTCACGACGTTATTCTTTTCGCTAACTCGAAGTCAAAGATCATCGTTCTTCAGACAATTGGTCGTGGTCTTCGTAAGCATGCAACGAAGAATAAGGTCGTTCTTTGGGACATCATTGATGATCTTTCTTATGAAACAAGAACACACCGCACTGTTGATAACTATTGCATTAAGCACTGGAGAGAAAGACAGGCATATTATGAAGGAGAACAGTTCAAGACCGTAGAGCAAAAGTATAAACTGTATAAATAATGTATGGTTTATTACGATTGGAACATAGACAGATACGGCTACATTTGGGCTGGGTTTTTACATTCATACGTTGATAAGAACACGGGCAAGCGAGTAAAGCTCTGCCCGTATATCAAGCATGATCTTGAGGACTATGCTGACGCAGCAGAAGATCCTACGATTCTTAATAACACATTTTTCAATGACCGTGCGATGTTCTTGTCTACACAAGACATGAAACAACATTATGACGGGTCTAATGGAGTATTCTTCCTACCTTATTGGTACACAATAACAGGTGATGAAAGAGATGTATATCTAACCGCTACTGATTTTGATGACGGTTTTGCCAACGACTGTCGTTGCATGGCAGTAAAGTTGCGTCCAGGCGCAAGCAACCCAACCAAGTATTCATCGGTTGCTCTTGGAAATAGCAATTATGCTGAAGATACGTTTGATGAAAACACTCTTTACTACTTGCATTCAGTAAACGGTTGTATCGTTTACGGTATAGATGACGATCCAGCTGCAGATGAAAACACAAAATACATGGGTTATAACTGGGAACAGATGTACTATTTCAAGTATGCTTGGTATCAGTACCTCGCATTTCTTGATAACTATCATGCATTGTTCAGTCAATCACAAAAAGATATTTTCTTCGCCTGCGATCCTAACGGAACAGGTAATTCTTACTATGCTTCACTAAAAGCAAACTTGGTGATGTTCTTTAAAACGCTGCCTCTGCCGAACACAGGCAGTTATCCTGCTGAAAGAACTATAGATTATTGGCTTTGGAACAACCCAATCAGAATGTTCGCAAACACAATGTGCTTGCAGTATGATGTGACTTCACGAAGATTCTACTTTTATGATGGATATGCAAACAAGAAGTACTACTTGTATACTGACCATCCTGATGAAAGCACTTTAGAGGGCCGCCCAAGCATGATGCAGTTGACAAATCCAGTAGTAAATACACCTAATGGAATTTCTCGACTTTTGCCACCAAGCCCAGGTTCTTGGTCAAACATCAGTGCTCCTGCCACATACAACATGCAGAAGATTACTGCTGAATATGCAGACTATAATCTTCCTAAAACAAAGTTGGTATATGAACATACTGATGATGTGACAGCATGTACTACTCAAAATGCATGTGCATTATATGTAAACCTAGTTAAGAATGAAGCTGTAGTAAATCCTGATGGCACTATTACTTATGTTCCTGTGTATATTAACTATCAGTATCAGTCACTTCAGTGGTTCAAGCAAGATCTATTCGTTAAAGCGTTGAACATCAAGCCAGTCTTGACTGATAACAGAACGGTTGATGAGATTCTTGATGAAGCAATGAACAATCCAAGAAATCCTTGGAAGACACCTACTGAATACTACGCTGATAATTCTCCTACTGGTCAGTTGCCCGCTGGTGAAACAGGTACTGGCTATGTCAAGGCTCGTGTAGTTTCAAAAGATGAAAAGGATAAGATGACTGTTCCGACTTGGTGGTGGAGCAATTCTCTCGCAAACTGGTGTACCTTTAAGAAGACTGACAAGTACACAACTGAACTGTTCGTTTGGAACGGTCAGAACGGCTGGGATAAGTTCAGCAGCATCATGATGGAACCTCGCTTTGCTGGTTCTTCAAAGTTGTATTATTACTATGACATCACACGCTTTATCAGAGGTGCCACTGTTAAAGGCAAAATTCATTATGATAACTTGAAATACGAATACAAGTCAATTAAGTTCATCGGTGACACTAAGTTTTCACAGTATGATGAAAGAAACTTCCAGACCGTGAAGTTAAACAAGATGTACATTGCTGGAAAGGGCACTGACCGTTATCCGATTTCAGTAGGTATGCCAGTTATTGTCCGTCTACCTTCCGGAGAAATTGAAGTTTTATACAAGTTAAAGGCTCCAGGAATGTCAAAGAATACTGACATCATCTATGATGATAACATTGACTTTGTCAATTCAGTATGTAAGGCATATTTCGGCGATGGTCAGGAGAAGACTATCCGTGAAGACTGGAAGCGTTTTTACAAGATCGTCAACTCAGGCGAAGAAGTCGCTACTGACATCATTACTGACGACGATCCATCGCTGGTAGATGCCGATGAAATAAATACTATACACGAAAATTCAGATATGTTTAGTATTTCGTTGACCGTGCCTAGACAATATCCAGAAACTGGAACAAGCGTCGGCAACGATTATGTGGAAAGGTGGGAAAAGTAAATGGCGTCTGTTATATTCAACTCTTTTAAGCAGCGTTATCTAAACGGTCAAGTTCCTCGTAGCGATACTTGGAACTTTATTCCCGTTAATAAGAATTTTACGAAGACCTTTGATGATAAGTCAAGCGACTTTGCGCTTGAACAGTATAGAACGCTTGATGATTTTGCTAATCATAATTCCGCTGGGTGGGACGCATCGCGTTTCACTGGTGTTCGTCGTGATATAACTTGGTTCCGCCCTGAGGATACTTCGGGCACAAGCAAGCCGATGTTCATTACATCAGGTTCTATTGGCGAGAAAGGTATTTATGACAAGGCATCTAACTGGGAGAAGTTCCAAAGAACTGATTACATCAAAGATGTTTCAGCAAATGCTTCTATTTTTGACTACCTAGAGCAAGGTGGTTTCTATTACATCAGAACTAAGGAAGAACTCCGTTGGTTCGCTGACCACTCAAACACAGGAAACAACCGAATTATCGGTGTCATCGGTGACGACATCAACGGTTACATTCGCGGCCAGATCGGTAAAGATGAAGCATATCCTTATCAAGGTATTCTTGATGGTAACGGACATGCTATCGCAGGTACTATCGTTTGTGATAATGACGATAACGGTATTGTAGGCGTTCTTGGTCAAGATGGTATCGTTAAGAATTTCAAGTTGCTACCTTCTGAAAACGGTAGCCCATCATTGCTATGTAAGAAGCAGATAAACATTCAGCACATCAAGACTGATGGTAGAGACATCAATGCCGGTTTGCTTGTTGGTAGAAACTACGGTCGAGTAGAAAACATTGATGGTTCTAAGTTGAACACCTTTACATTCTCAGGATTCGTTCCTCAGGTCTATTCAGTAACGAATAAGTCTGATGACTATAACGATTTCTCGACTATTCGCAAGAAGTATGACAACGGTGAAAACTTCTACTTCTTGAACTCCTGGTGCATCAACTCTCCGGGTAACATCTGTCCGTATGTTGGTTATTTTGCAGAAGGTCTTTATGCCCAAAATGCTGGTGGTAAGTCACCTGCATACCGTGCCATTGAACTTGCACC
>Ga0265300_10003073_pt1 | contig 13861 bp, 14 predicted proteins | sample AusTroGonzalo_MG_FD_193482 | JGI IMG/M metagenome (GOLD analysis project Ga0265300, IMG submission 193482) | Bovine rumen microbial communities from tropical cattle in Woodstock, Queensland, Australia - Gonzalo_03 | ecosystem: Host-associated > Mammals > Digestive system > Stomach > Rumen ... | reverse complement strand
CCGATGGCCTCCACCAAAACACCTTCAACGTCGCCGTCATCTCCGTCAAAACGCGCGACTGAGTCTTAGGATTAATCGGAGAGAACCGGTCATAACACACTAAATCCACCGAAGAAGACATCGTCCTCGAAAGGATATCAAACGCCGAAGTCGTAAGACTCCTTTACCTCCTCACCATCTCTGCTAATCGTCCATTCCTCATGAACAGACTTCCACTTCCCGCTCACATCCGACGGATAAAGCATGTCCACACATCCGACAGACCCCCGCCGACCAAAAAGGAATCGTCAATCAATCGGGCCGATGCCGTCGTCGCCGCCCACTGAAAAGGCCGATGATGAGGGCCGATGACATCCGCCCCATCTTACTTCCCGCAAATGCTGTATTCTTGTTACCGTTTTCGCTGCACTCTTGTTACCATCTTTGTTGTACGCTTGTTACATTTTTTGCCGCAGTCCAGTTACCAATATTGCTGTATTTCTCGTTACCGGTTTCACACGCCTATCCAACGATCACGTTCAACCATGTTCAGGTGTTGCGTCGCATGCGGATTATATAACCCATAGGTTACCACACACACCGCAAAAAAATATGGAGGAGAATAAGCAACGAGAAGTAATACTTCTCATCCCAGAGATTTACCCGGAACAATTTTACAAAAATTTAATCATACATTGGGGTTAACTATGTTTAAAGGTCACAAAGAAACGGTCCTCGCGCTCTTCTATATTATTTATAAAATGCCCTTTGTCTTTTAAATAGTAAATCAATGTCTTGTTGTGATCATTCTTCTCCAATTCAGCCCACCCTCGAGGATAAGTGAATCTTATATACTCTCCGCCAAGACTACGTAACAACTGATTCTCAATATCGGTATCATACTCCCATGTATTGTTACACTTGTTAATAAGTATAATCTTCGCCTCCCAGCTATTCGCTTCTTGATACTGGTTCAATGCATCAATCAGCAAGCTTTTTCTTGCTCCTCTTACCTCACACAAATTATAATAGAAACAAACCAGTCTTGCAAGAGCGCCGGAGTCCGGCTCCCCGTTTTCAATTAAGGCATAGTTATCGAGGAAGAACTTCTTTTGTGTCAGGGTAAGCTTGCTATCCAATACGTGAATACACATGCTGTTCCGCACATAATTATCTAACTCCCAAGAATCATCTTCAACGAGATTGTCAAAATGTGAAATAAAGTAATCATCTGCATTTTGAGCGGTGCTTCTTTCATCCAAATATTCAAAAATATTCACGTCGACTGCTATCTTTTTCTGTCGAATGGCTTCTGCGATACGGTCATCTGTCATATCTCGAACTTCATCAAAAGTGAAATAGAGATCAAAACTCTTCAACAATAGCTTGAATTCATTTAAGGGCAGTCTCTCGCCCAAAAAGAGCTGTTCAAACAAAGGTCTCAACACTGACTCCTCGCCAACACACTTGGCCTTGCTTAATTCTGAGGCGTGCTTTATCAAGAATATCTTTAGGTTATCATTAAGAGAAGATATGATTCTAAAAGCTTCCTGGGCCAAACCCCATGCCGGCAGCATCGCATCGGATTTTAACACAACATCCACCATGTCTCCATTCAACCCATTAAGATTATCAAATAAGAACTGTTGCTTGCCGATATACGCGACAAGCCAATCTTCTTCCACTTTCTCTTTCATCAAATAAACCAGAGCACTTCTATCCTCATCAACACATGTTTCTCCAAACAAGGGTATAATACCCTTCAGATTACCCAGAAGATACTTCTTCTCTAGGGTGTTTGTTATTCCTAGAATTGCCGTCACGGGTTTAGTATTAAAATCATCCCCAAGAATCACTTCAAGATTATTCTTATTGATAACGAAGTGTTTGGTAGTTAAACAACAGTTATAGAACTCTTGCTGCATTTGATTCACCGGAACTACAAGCTTCTCGAAGCGAAGTCGAAACATCCAAACAAATCTCTTCAGCTTTGCGACACTAAAACTTTGTAAATTCTCATTAATAAACTCATACTTCCCATTCAAATACTCAATCTCTTTATCCTTTAGTTTAATGTTATCTGGCGCCTCGCGGAAGAAAAGCATCAATAACACTTCACTGTATTCCGCTTTCTCCTGACCGCGAATCACTTCGACACAAGAATCCCACCCACTAAAAACATGCGTAAAGAAATCATTGTTCACCGGCATTGCCATTTGATAATAATTAACTATAAACTCTGGCGTTTGCCTTGCCGTTACGACAAACGTGGAAAGGAAGTGCTCTTGCTTGTTTTTGAGAAGGTAGTTCAAGATATCATAGTTCAAAATATTACGATTTTTAAAATCTTCCACCCTAAATTTCCCCATAATCGCCTTGGGATTATTGAGTTTATAGTCGTAAGGCCTTTCTGCGCCTTGTAAAATGGCGTTAACGAACTGGAAATCACTTTCAGAAGTCGTACCCTCGTAGAACTTTGATATGTATAAATAATAATTCTCTGTAATATACCCTCCCAAAAGCATTGAGTGCAGGGTATCTATCATATCCATCTTCTCTGCTTGAGACTTTTTATCATCCCCGGAATACTCTTGATTACAAATCTGAGCCAGTATAGTTTTTGTCTTGGCTGTGCCGATTTCTATAATCAACTCACGCAGTGCCGTGTTCTCTATTACCTTTATTTTCTTCTCTAAGCGAATCCTTTTATCGTTGAGCCGTCGATACGTATTCTGAAAATCGCTCACATCTGCATAATAGCCCTCCCCCTCCAAATCTTCAAAGACAAAGTCATAATCGCTTTTATGCTCATAATCGGAGCCCTCCTCATAATAGGTATATCTATCAAAACCATCACTCTCAAATAGATTGAACAAATTATCTCTTGTCGCCACCTGCTCGAGAGTGTAGTCATAACCATCTTTAATAAGTTTTGTGACTTCAATGTCTTTATTCATCAAATCGAGGTAGTGCCGACGGACTTTTATTATACTCTTACGTGCGTCATCCATTTCCCGCTGTGCCTCCTCCGATTCACTCCTCAAGTCCATTGTAAGGTCATCGTAAAACAGTTTTTTGTTTTTAAATACAGAATAGAATAGACCTTTTTTCGAGTAAACACTCGCAAAATCATCGGGGTACAAATTTTTATATATTATAACTGCCAACAATTTCTGTTCATATTTATCCGCATCTTCACTCATATGGACCCGTAGGCTTTTCTCAAACAATGTGTACTCATTCACAATATTCTTTAACTCACGTAGTCCAGCCACATTGCTCAACAACTGCTCCAAAACCGCCACATCTACTGTTTTAAATAGTCCATCTTTCTCGTATCGTCTAATCAAATAATCAAGAACATTATAGTGATCCACCACGGGGACTACTGAGACGATATAGTCAAAACATTTAGTACGAAGATCTCTAGAAAACACATCATCTCTAATCGCATAAATAAACCGAACAACACGGTTTCTCCGCTTGAACGTATCAGACTCATTTATAAGCATGTTCAGCTCCCGAATCTTGAGGAAGAGCCTATCAGAGTTCTCCAAACGGTCCAGGTCTTCAAACAGGATATAATCATACTTGTTAGACTGTATGATATAGATTATTTCATCTAAGTACTTATTAAAGACAGAGACATCCTCATTCTTTGACGCTTCTAACTTCAAGCCCCTTGCCTCAATTTTTACTATCCTAACTTGATTAATTTTTGAAGATAAAAAAAGACCCGCATAATAGAGGATGGCCAACAGATAGATAATACAACAAGTATCTGCAATAAGATTAATCCACCATCCCCACTTCTCACCAAGAAAGCTGTCATATGCATCATAAAAGCTATCGACTCTGAGAAATTGAGGTTCGAAAAGAATAACTAAGCAAATAAATGATATTAAAGCAAGAATGACATATGAACCGAAACCCCCATCTTCGCAGCGAGGGACCAGCTTAAAACCCGAAAAGGGATTCTATTCTTATCGCATTTATAAAGAAGATGTTGCACAATCTTGTATTCGACCTCATCCGAATACAAAGCATCATTAGCAGATTGGGGCTCTGTTTTCAACGAAAAAGTCGACATAGAAATACGTAGCACATTGTCATCTATCCCCATCTCGCGAATCGCGGTATTGACAACAGAACTCTTCCCGGATCCATAATGCCCAGTCACAGCGATATTCCTGGAATCACTCTGCTTCAAGGCAAAAACGAGATCATCCACAGCAAGATGGGAAGAATCCTCATTGGGAATAATACAAGGAGATAGTAACGTCCTATAATCTTTACTAAATTGAGCATTATCTTTCTCCGTCACTATATTTTGACTTTGATCTATTGTTTCCATTACCAAAACAATTATTATACAAATAACCTATTTGAATATACTAACTTTCACTAACTACGTAGAACCCGTTCTTACGATCCTCAAACGTCGTTCTCACGTACAAGACGATCATTGCAAACAGACAATAATCACCTAGGTCAAGAAAAGAAGAATCAATTCTATGCAGCCACATCCCCCGTCCCGGAAAGCAGACGAGCGATGGCTAACGCTTTCGCATAGTTCAAATCAATATTGTTTGCCCCGACCATTCTTTTCGTGAAAGGATTGAAGCACAAACACAGGTTCCTCTCAACTATAGCATCAGGATACTGCTGCTGTAGCGCTTTGTACATCAAACAAGCGGCCATCTCTGCATCTTCATGCATAAAGCCATCTTTCTTTATCTTTGCCTTGATGGCACCCAAATGATTCTTCCCGTCTTTATCACGGAAAGAAAGAAACGCATCATATGAAACCTTGAGCGACAAGCCGCCGATCTTGAATATGTATGAAGGCCGATGCTCAAAACGAACACCGGGAAGAGAAGGGAAAGGCATGGAAAGGATATTCCTAAGAGCAAGCAAAGAATTCTCCTTCTCTGCTTTTGCTCGCTTTGTCTCGGGATTCCATGGCAACACATTGTGCTCCAATGTGTATTCAATCACGGCCATATCAAACCCATCTCTAAGGAATTTACTGATTCCCGGGCGAATGCGCTTATACGGCGTAAATGTCGGGTCCAACTCTTCCAGCATCAACTTTTGATACTGACGTTTTCTTGAATCATCACTTCGGACACTTGTAAGATCAACGAAGGAAAATAAACTGATAGTACGCATATCTAATAACAATAATAATATCGCCAGTAAGCTGGCTCGGGGCAAATATATGTTGTTTTCCACTCACTTTCAACTATTTCTGATAAAAAAGTTATCAACAGAAATCCCCTTTAAGCTGTTAATTCCACCATAGACACAACTCGGCGCCACTTTTTTGCAGCAGCGCCAAGTAACAGTTGCAGAAATGTTACTATTTTCTTGGAAGAAAGAAACGAAATCGCTACCTTTGCACAAGTGATTTAATGAAGCGGTATGAAAGTCAGTGAACTTAAAAGAATATTAAAATCACACGGGTGCTACGAACTCACCCCAGGAAAAGAACACGATGTTTGGTACTCACCGAATACAGGAGCAAGAATACGTGTTCCAAGACATCAATCCAAGGAAGTCCCACCGGGCACCTTGAGTAGTATTTTGAAGCAGGCGGGGATCAACTAACTCCCCGCCCACTTCCTGAACATGAAAAAACGCATCACTAACTACCACGAAAGTATAATTATGAAAACAACAAGAATCAAAGCCGTTGTAGAAAGAGGCTCTGATGGAATGTACTCCGTATACTCCGATGACCACTTCGGCAACAGCTTTTTTGGCGGATTTGGGGATTCTGTCGCCAAAGCCAAGGAGGATTTCTTGGAAAGTATTAAAGAATCCATCAACGAACAGATGTCAGAAGGAAAAAAAGCTCCTAGTTTTGAGGATGTCTCAGTAGAATACCGTTATGACATTCCATCTTTTTTCGACTGTTTTGATTATCTCAATGTAAGTAGGTTTGCCGAATATGCCGGCATCAACGAAAGCAAAATGCGCGCATACAAAAGTGGCATCGCTTTTCCTGGCGAAAAGACAACAAAAAAGATTGTTGATGCCGCCCATGCGATTGCAGCAGAATTAGGAGCCTCAGTATTACAATAAAGAAAGGCGTGCAAAATTTGCACGCCTTTCTTTTTATCGTTTAACTGGAAGCGCCACCGGCATTGGAACCGGCATTTGCGCACGGGAATGTACAATGTAACAGCCACCAATATTATTTTCCACAATCTTACAAGCAGTCGTATTCTCTGCCAAAATCATACAGCAATGGTGGATTGTGAGAACAATATCTTGCAGATCGTCGTCCTGATCCATATCGATGACATCTAACCCAGCCTCCCGGCATTTGTCTCTATCAATATGGCGACTGTGTGTTTTACTATCTTCGTTCTTCGCAAAAACCTTTTTTATCTTGGCCTTCACAACCTTATCAATTTCCTTGTCAGAAAGAATCTTTTCGGTAAGTTCTTCCGACAATTCATCTGCTTGCTCACACAACGTCAGAAAAGTCGGATTAAGCTTCGTTAAAATGGATTGCCAGAGACCAAGAGAAGCCGGATTCTTAGAAACATCATCCACAGCCCTATTAAACTCACGCAAAGCAGACTGACAGGGAACGCCATTAAGTTGCGGATCAAACGGGCCAAGAGAAGACTGCCTTCCCATAATAACCGACTTGCATGACACAGCAATCATAGACCCTGCCGACATTGCCATTTGTGGGATAATCGCTCTGATATTCCCATCGAAACTAGACTTTAAATACTTAATAATCTGTTCCGTTGCAGAGATATCGCCTCCTGGAGTATGTAAAATCAAATCAAGTCCTTTAGTCTTGTCCAAACCATGGATATTCTCCATAAAAGCGTTAATATCCAAATCGTTTATGAGGGTCTCATTAGAAGGTTGCCTACCAAGGAAGCTGGAGAAATAAAGAATAACGTTACGTCCTGTCTTCTCAGAGAGTTTTCTTAGATAGTCTTTCTTAAGGTTATCTAAATAAGAAGCGGCAGCCTGGGGATTCCCAGCCGCCACTGCATTTGCTTCATTCAGAATCTTACTCCAAGTAGGCATTCCACAGACTATAAAACAAAACTGGTCCCACTCACTGATGTCCCGGTAGAATCAAAAACCGAATACTGCCGATAAACACCATTCTCTAAGGGCCACTCGTTTACAATAAACTGACGTTCCTCGAATCCATTCATCAGTTCATCATACTGTTCATCCAGTTTTATGTATTTCTCTTCCATAAAGAAAGTCTTACTCTTGCAAATATATTAAAAAAGAATGATTTGACAAGAAAGTTTTTTTACATGGCAGTAAAGAATCTTCTCTTGCTTATACTTGGTTCTTACGACATCCATAACGACTCGCCTTGTTTAACTTTGACACATAATACAACTGAATCAAATCAGGAGTCAGGAATAACGATCCGATCTTGGTAAAGTACCCTGAGTTCTTATTGACACTGATTCACGTGCTTGTTCCTCTCCCCTATCTCCAGGAGCAGATTGAAGGGTAAAACTCGACCTAGCTAAATTCCCCAGCATTCCCAACTTCCTATTATGCTTCCACCAGGAGCGCATGTTGCTTTCCTCCGGGATAAACTCGGAGAGTTTGCGATGGTTGGTCTCTAGGAAGTCAACGGCCTCTTGCCATTTGGTGAGCCAGAGTTCGGATTGGGGCATGGAGAATAAAGAAGAGCTATTGAAAAGAGTCTTCCTCCATGTCTTTTGACAAAACCTTGTATTTTGTCCGGATGTCCTCACGCTGATAGAAATCAAGAAGATCTTGCTTACTCAGAAACCCGTCCTCCAGATACTTGGCAAGATACTGTTGGTCAAACTCGATTGACCGCAGGCTCTTCTCTATATTCTTCAGAATCTGCTGGTTGTTCTTGATGTTGGAGCGCACAAGACCTTCAATGCTCAGGACATCCCGGACATCCTTCAGAAGACGCACAATCAGCATATTGACAAACTCAACGTCTACGGTCTTACCGTCCTTTCGCAAAGCTAGACCACGAGCAAGCATATAAGCAACCGCCAAATTATGGAAGTCGCCTCCTTCATAATCGATGATGCAAATAAAGCCGATGCCATCAACATAATAAACACCATCAACGGCCCGCTGAATGGAAGCATCAGCCAGAGTCTTATCAAACACAATGATACTGGCATTTGCATCACGGTTCACAGATGCTTCCAGCAACTGACTCCATGCAGTGTCGTAACGATTGGACGCAACATCTACGGAATCTACATCCCCCAATTTGATGCTCTTGTCAAACTTACATTCAATAGCTAGTTTCCGGCTGCTACTCTCTCCGCCAACAAACGCTAGGATATCTCCCGTCTTATTATTCTTCAAAGTCCCTTTCGATGTTCCGGACAAAGACACGACGTCGTTAAGCCCACGCGAGGAGATAAACTCTTCCAAGAACTGGAGGATATCATTCTCAGCAGCAAGGCCCTTGATGGCCGTCTTATGGAACACCTCCTGCTTCATATTAAATAGAAGCTTCAGATTTTCCAGCTGCACACCAAGGTCATCTGTTGTCTTCGAAAGAAAAGCAGAAAACCTGTCTTCCATTATTGCAAGAACACCAATCCGTATGGCACGTAACAATGCCGATTCCCTTTCCGCATCCGGAAGGGAATCAAAATAACGATACACGAGCTCGTCCGATATTTCAAAGCTATCAATCTGGACGCGCTGCAGTTTATGGTCTATACGCATAACCTATACACGGGCATATCTATATCCACCCTTCTTGATATATTCGTTCAAATACTTCCCGTGCGAGTCAGCAGCCATCAGCCCCTCGTATAATGCCTCTGGGACATCATAATACTGGTAAATGGCGCCATTAAGGAACTCAACCTCTAAAATTTGAGACATCGAATCATAACCGATTGAGGCAATGTTCGAAGATGATACATACTTTCTATCCATATTCTTATTCTGCTTTTGTTTTTTGCATTCTCCAAGTCTTTGTAATATTAGAATAATCGCTTGGTTTAATATCCAAAACCTTCGTCCATCCCCTAGGGTCTTCGCCTTCTTTCCCTACCACCTTCGGGTCTTGACTATCAGGCCGAGATGCCTCAGGGGGGAAGAAGATATTCGCCCTCATAGGCATCCTCACAGCTTCGCCAACGATAATGGATTCTCCAGTCTTTAGGATGGGCAGCATGTTCACTAGGCCCGAGAGGTTATCTGATACAGTACTGGACACGATTCCTTTATCGTTTAAATTCGTCAATCGCAGCGAAATAGTTGTACCACACTGCGACAAAATCGTAGGGTCTATCTCTGACGGTCGCTGACTTACCACCATGGCTCCAATTCCGTATTTTCTTCCTTCCTTCACAATCCTGCGCACCACGGCTGCTGCTCTGTTGTCATTATTCGTTCCAAGATAGTTATGTGCTTCCTCCATTACAATCAGCAAAGGTCTCTCTCTTGCGCCTTGCGGCATCCTTCTGCCCCAGAAGAGTGAATCGTACATCAGGCGCAGCATGATCCCCACAATATCTATCAGAATACTGCTAGGTACACCAGACACATCAAAAACCGACATTTGCTTCTCTCCATACCATTCCTTCAGAAGCGCATCCAAATCGTTCCCCACAGCCCCCTTCTCATCTGAAGCATAGCCAGCCGGGTTCAGGATAAACTCATATCGGGGGTCTCTCATCCGTGCCAACAGTTGTAACAATTGTCTTTTGAGACTCACCGTAACCTTTGCTAAGAAAATATGCTTATCAACAGTCGCTTTATATGTCGGCAAGACAAAAGGCTCTATACTACCTATCAATTTATTACCCCCTCGTTCTTCGAACTCCTCAGTTGTGTTATCTATATCAAAAGAAGCATCAATTTCACAATTCTTTTGCCCCGATGGCTGAACGCTATGGGTTGCAAAAACCAACCTATATAAATATAGCACTAGTCTCTTTAAACTGAATGGAACCGGTGTATCTGCGGTAATTAAATCCGCATTAAGGTATGCATATTGGTCTACATTCTCACTGATGGTTAGTTTCTTAAGTCGCAACACGTATTCCGCTATCTGAGCACGGTCGCTATCATTCACCTCCCCAAAGGTAAAGTCAACAAACTCGTCAAAACTCATAGCCCAATAAGGCACTACAAGTTTCTTCTCAAAATCTGCATCTTGATAAACACGAAACACATTAGCCTTCTCCTTGAATGTTTTCCCGTATTCTCCGTGAATATCTATCAAAACAATACGTGATGACGGAAACTGAGCCCCACTCAACAATGTATTTAATAACCCCGCTACTGTAGTTGATTTCCCCGTCCCCGTTGAACCAACCACGGCACTATGTCTCGTAATCAACTTATTGATATCCACAAGTGCTGGAATATTCTCGGATCCAGCAATTGTTCCTATTGAAACAAACTCTGCCCCCTTCTCGCGGCCGTAGATGTTCACCATGTCTTCTTCTGTCACGATATGAACCTCGTCATCTATCATCGGATATTGCGAGATTCCCCGCTCAAAGGGCTGCCCTACTGCTCCTTCACCCACCAACTGAACGGTCATCCATCGTACTCCCGCACCGTCATCGTTCCTCAGAGACTCTGGTATAGCATCAGCACCTATCTGTACAATTGTTCCATACAGATTAACATATCCCTGAGGGATCTTCACAAATCCTCCAACCTGTCCTATCTTATACCCATTGCCGTTAACATAAGATATGGAGGCGTTCAGGCTCTTATACAGTTGCACCGATACGTTGGTACCCGAGATACTCCTCACTACGCCTATCACAGCCGGATTGTTATTTGTCTGCATCGGAATGGTCTCCTATTAATTCAGAAAGGAAGGTCGTAAAAGCGTCGAAGTCTCCAAAACTGACATGGTCTCCCACCTTCTTCAGAGTAAAACTTGAAAACTCATTCTTGGGGTCTTCAAACTTTGCCCATTCCCTACGTTGTGCTCCTATCACAGCCTCTTCATCATGCCACACACTCAGATTCGGTCGTTCCATTGCCCGCTTCACTGCTTCTGGAAAGTTTAGTTCTCCAGCAGAGCCTGTCTTCTTCATTTTGCCAAACATCAGGGCTATCACGTTGGCTGTCGGGTTCACCTTCAGAGCATTAATAATGATGCCGTTAATATGTTCGTCTCCAAAGGAGTAACCACATACAAACAGAACAGCCTGAGGTTGCAGCAAAAAGTTAGTAAGTCGATCAGACATCGCCAGAAAAGGCATTTTTCTGCTCTGGTCATATTTCAGTTTCGAGGGATATATCAGTTCCGGTGAGCCAGGCACGTCTTTCGAAACCCGACACACCTCTCCTTTTACCGTCTTCCAGTTTACAGAGCCATGTAGTTTCCACAACCGCGCCCAATAACGTGGAAGCTCATTCTCTTCTACAGAATGAATGTCAAAAAAAGGGTATCTGGAACCCGAAAAACCATCAAAGAATGGGACGCTCTGCTCCTCCAATGCTTGTTCCAGCAGCAGATCATAGTTGGTGGTAAATACTTCCACCGGCACTTCCCTATCTATAGAGCCCACCCATCTAGCAAATTTCTTGTATGAGTTATTACCGTCTGGCAAGTCTTTTTTCACCGCACTTGAGATGGTGGTGCATGTTTCCGCTTCTAGTGCAGCCAGTTCTGCTTCCGTGAAACCACGTACCATTCCGCCACCTGTCGATACTTCCTTCATCGAACGGATGTAGGTCAACACATCTTCCAGATTATTTGTATTTTTACCAACTTTCCCAAGTTCTTCTATTAACCGCGTATAAGGTGTCCCGGCCGCATCTTCAGCATGAGCCTCGCTGATTATTTTCGTCAGTCCTGCCATGTCTGGCAGGAGCGGATTTCCTGTAGCGGGGTCTGCCACGGAACGAGGGCAGCCTGCCGCCAAAAAAAATCCCAAAGGGGACTTGTTCTGCGACAAGAGCAGTCTCAAGTTACGCAAATGTCTTAATTGGTCGTGAGTCATAATCATTATTTATTTAAACATCGTCCACCTCTGCGTAGTAAGCGTCCGATAAAAGACGACTTGTTTATTTGATCCAAGGCTTTGCAAAGATAGGCAAAGTTGATTCTAGTTGGTTTGCTTTGCCCACTTGTCGGGCATGAGCTCCCGGATATCGTTTCCAGGGATACGGAGCATCACTATTTATTCCAAAACCAGCGGCTTGACGACATCCTCAACAAGGTTGTATGCCAATGCCGATGAAGGGTTACCAAACTCCCTGCCTCCCCGGCATTCATCAGCTTCTTATTATGCTTCCACCAAGACCGAATATTGCGTTCCCCCGGGATGAGCTTGGAGGGTTTGCGATGGTTGGTTTCCAGAAAGTCAACGGCTTCTTGCCATTTGATGAGCCAGAGTTAGTATTGGGCCATAATGCCACCTCTTTTACCTTCAAACTAACGAATCTCAACTGGGTGGAGCCTATACTCATCGCCGTCGAAGGTGAAGTATCTTCTATATTTAGTTTGCCGAATGAAGTCCTCAAAGCCTTCCTGATCAATCGCGAGACCGCCCAACTGCAGTTTCCGTCGATAGGTGGTTAGGGCTCTGAATGTAGTAAGCTCATGCATTGTATCCATCGCCGGGAAGATGGCGGGGTTGACATAAAAACTTCTGCCAACAGCAAAGCCAATGATAAAATGCGGCAGGAGGCCGCATCGAATGGGGATCTCGTTCTGCTCAGGATAAACAGGAGTGTCCGGATATGGTAGGCCAAGTTGTCTCAACGTCTTTCCATTCCGCGTATCAACGAGATCAATGGTTCTTACTCTTCCAACAAATGTCACTCCAAGAGGTTTGGGCACCCATCCATAAATGATGCAATCCTCAGTAAACTGATCTGCGACCTGGTCATCCGTCGTTGTAGAGATGAATCCGGACACTTTTTTGTACTCGAGACTGTTAATTGTATGAATAATGGAGAGAAAATGCAGATTTGCAGATTGTCTGTCCAGAACACCCAGCCCCCTGTATGCTTTTATGATCTCCGGAATATTCTCCAGAGCCTTACAGAATTCCGCATTATTCAAGCAGTACGTCCTAATCTTTTCTGCTCTTCTACTTTTACCACGAGAGCCATTATAGATAGAACGGTGCAGCGATTCACATATTCTCCTGAAATTTTCAGTTGAGGTGTCATCCGGATCAACAAACATGTTGTCGTTCCAGCAACATCTTGCCTTCTCGCCAGTCATAAAGAGACACCGGGCCAATGCAACTGGATTCTTTGTATCTGCATAAAACTGCTGAGTCAAATTCTCATCCGACTCTCCTCTCATGATAAGCCGGGAAAATGCGGATCCGACAAACAGATTATAGAACTCCCACAGCTTCAAGAGTTCCTGTGGTGTCAGTTCTACGCCGTTGCCATTGAGCAGGCGTTTGTTAGACAGAGCAAAAAATAACGAATCAGAGAATCTCATCTTTATGTCGTCTAAAGATTAAAACCTATTTGTTTGCCGATGTCCGGTGTTAATCTGGATATGGGACATTTGTACGTGCCTAAAATTGTAGCGCAACCCGGGCCAGAAGTTCACGCACACTAGAACCATTCATACCGTGATGGCCACCACTGACTTTTTACCCCTCCACTACCATAAAGAATATGTAGGAGCCTCTCGACAGAATCAACCAGTTCACCCATCTCATCGTAAAACGCCTCACCCCCTTCGCTCGCTCAATGCATCGCAATCATCACACCTCCTCCCCCGCATACTTCATCTTCTTCCCCAGCACCGTGACCCGTCCTGATTTTTGTTGACAGATTATAATAGACTTTTCGAACTAAAGTCCTGATGCTTGTTCTGGTGTCCTAACATCTGTTGTCAAAGATAAGATTATTTCTTTATTCTTTTCAGGACTTT
>Ga0265300_10003072_pt1 | contig 13862 bp, 19 predicted proteins | sample AusTroGonzalo_MG_FD_193482 | JGI IMG/M metagenome (GOLD analysis project Ga0265300, IMG submission 193482) | Bovine rumen microbial communities from tropical cattle in Woodstock, Queensland, Australia - Gonzalo_03 | ecosystem: Host-associated > Mammals > Digestive system > Stomach > Rumen ... | reverse complement strand
CCATGCGAAGAAGTACCAGGACGAACGAAAAGCGATTGTTGACAACTTTGAAAAGCGCATGAAAGCCCTTGAAGACACGAAGGGAAGTAAATATTACGTTGACGAAAAGAAGAAGGCGGAAAAGGAAAGGGATAACGCCCTTAATACTTTAAAGGCGGAATACCGGGGCGGCTTCGATAGCATTTTGAAGGAAATGCGGAACGTAAGCGAAAGCCGGGGCGCAACCCCGCCCACGGATGAAGAATTACGGATTATCCAGGCTTTGAAGCTGAAAGACAAGGTAACGGAAGCGGAACTTGACCGGATCGCAAACGCCGTTAAGAATAACGGGCTTTGCCTTTCCGTTGTCCAGGATGTAGCGAGCAAAAACGGCATTGTAAGGAATTACGTTTCCTTGTGTACTGAAAAGACAATGCCCGCCGTTGGCGTTGAAGAATGTATTAAAAGCCTTACAAGCGGCATAAAGGACTTTATTGATTATGATACCAGCCGGGCGGCAAGACTTGCCCGGGAAGCGCATGAAAGAATGTACGGGAAGATTGACGAAGATACGCCCGTTGAAAGTGTTTTAGGCGGGGCACGTTCGGGATATGTGCCCGTTACAAAACGCCAGCTTTTTGATACGAAGGAAGGCTTTTATTCCATTGTAGGCGGCATTAAAGGGGCAACGCTTGCGGCGTTTACGGCTTCCGTTGACAATTAAGAAAGCGGGGGTTTGTATGGAAAGACTTACAAAAAATGATATTCAAGTAATAATGCACATTGCGGAGCTGGGACAGTACAGGGACGGGACAACCCTGGAATTAAACCGGACGCAACAAAGGAATTACCCGGAACGCTGGGACTTGCGCCGTTGGCATTTGGACGAAAACGGAAACAAAGTACCGGGCAAGGGGATTTGTTTGAATGATAAGGAAATGGAAGAATTAAAAGCGATATTGGACGAAAACTTTTAATTAAAATGCGCCCCGTTGGATCGCTTCCGGCGGGGCGTTTGCGTCCGGATTTCCAATGTTAAGGTTTGCCGCTACCTTCACATTGGAAATTTTTTTTGCGCTGAAAATAAATTTTTGAAGCGAGAAAAGTAATATAGATTATGGACGCAAAAAAACCCGGCGGGCGGGGTGAAGGGGTAAGACCCCTTCCGCACCCTTGCTTGCAAGGTGTAGTGCGTTACACCTTCAAAGAAGGTGTTTAAAGTGTACACGTTACGAAAGGGGCTATTTTATGAGTTACGGAATTTTGCGGGTTAACAAAGTAAAAGCGGGTGACCTGGGCGGGCTTGAAGCGGAAGCAAACCGGGACGAAAAGAACAAAAAAGATTTTAAGGCTTCCGCTATTGATTGGGACAGAACGCCGGACAATAAATTTATTGTCCGTTCTAACGGCTGGAAGTATACGGCGGAAGAACTTATTAAACGTTACGGGTGCAAGGTGCGGAAGGATTCAACTTACGCTATTGATTGTCTTATTACGGCTTCCGGGGATTTCTTTACAACCCAGCCCCCGGAAAAGGTTGACGCTTTTTTTGAAGATGCCGTTAAATTCGCCGGGCGGCATTTCGGAAAGGTAATTAACGCCGTTGTACACAAGGACGAAACAACACCGCATATACATATACTTACCGTTCCGATTGTTGAGAAGGAACCCGGCAAATACTCTTTATCGGCTAAAGCCTTGCTGGGCGGCGTTACGGACTTTCACAAATTACAGGACACGGCATTTAAAGAACTGTTTGAACCTTACGGGCTGGAACGGGGCGAAACCAGGGAAGAAAAGGTAAAGAATTTAAAGACGCTTGATTATAAATTGGTGAAGCGGGAAGAAGAAGTAAAGGCGGCGGAAGCTGATAAAGTAGACCTTGAAAGCAAGTGCGCCGACCTGGAAAAGCGTATAGGGACGCTTGAACAGATCGGCGGCATTATCGACAACATTACGGAAAAGATTGAAAGCGTATTTGATCGCATTAAAGAAGCCTTTAGAAATGGGCTGGAAAAGCTTTGTTCGCTGATTGAACGCCGGGAACCCGTCCAGGATATAGACTTAAAACAGGCGGATTGTAACATGAAGCGGTGCGGACGATACACGGACAAGGAAACCGGGGAAGTTACGCCCTTATATTATCCGAAATTAGGCGAAGGAACGCCCGTAACCTGGAACGGCACAAAGCCTATTTTCATAAACGAAGACGGGGAATATTACGGCATTGGTAAACGGATCGGGGACGGGGATATATCACTTTGCCCGCCGGAAGAATGGGAAAAGACCTTTACACCGGAAGCCCGGGACGAAATGCCCGAACGGGAAGACATTGAACAAGACCTCATTGAACGGGGGTTAGGGGCTATAAAATACATTATTGACGGGGAGCCGGAAAGTATTGAAAGCCTGGACGAAATGGAACCGCCGGAAGAAATAGATTATAATGACACGGAAATTGAAGCCCAGGACGAAGACGAACCCCGGGACGATGTAGACGGTTACGAAGAAGATTAAAACAATATTTCAAATGTGTTTCGTTTTCATTGTGTTAAAATAACCTTTGACAAGCAATTAACAAAACTATATAATGATAATGATAATAATAATCCTCTTTCCAGCGAAGGGGAAGAAAGGCGGACACAATGAACACAATAACCACCACAAACACCCAAAACATAGCCGCCCCCAGCTTTAATATAGCGGGCTTTGCGGCGCAATGGGAAGCCTGGATTAAAGACCGGGCGCAAAGCACCCAGGCGGGCTATAATGTCACGGTAAAGGCGTTCCTGGAATGGGTACGGGAAGAAGGCATTACCCGCCCGGATCGGGACACAATCATTTCTTACCGGGATTATTTACTTACCCCGCATATTAGCCGGAAGACCGGAAAGGAAATTACCTTTTCAGCCGATACCGCCGCCCGCTATTTCCGGGGATGTAAAATGTTTTTCGGCTTCCTGGAAGCCCAGCGGCTTTATAGCAACATAACGGCGAACGTAAGAAGCCCGAAAACCCAGGCAACGGAATTTAAGCGGGACTTCCTGGAAAGGGAAGACGTTTTAAAGGTGCTGGGGAGCATTGACCGCCGGAACGAAACCGGGAAGCGGGATTATTGCCTTATTCTTGCTTGTGTGTCTTGCGGCTTCCGTATTATCGAATTGCAACGGGCAAACATTGGGGATATTGAAACCCACGCCGGGGAACACCGTATTTATATCCAGGGCAAAGGACACCTTGAAAAAGACGCTTACAAGAAAATAGAAAAGGAATTGTGGGAAGCCCTGGAAGATTATCTTACCTTCCGGGGAACGCATGACAAAGAAGCCCCGCTTTTTGCCGCCGTTTCATCAAATGCGAAGCCCGGCGGCGGGCGGCTTACCGAACCCAGCATTTCCCGCATTGTTAAATATGTTTTGAAGGGTGCGGGCTATGATTCCCGCCGGATTACGGCGCATAGTTTGCGGCACACTTCCGTAACCCTTGACCGCAAGGCGGGGGCTTCCCTGGAAGAAGCAAGCAAACACGCACGGCATAGCAACGTTGTTATTACCGGGCGTTACGATCACGCAATGGAAAAGGCTATTGCGAAGGATGAACGCCGGATAATGGATTACCTGTTTAACCTGGGAACCCAGGAAGACCCCCAGGATAAAGCGGCGGAAATTATGGCACGGATTCCGGCAAGCAAGCGGGAAAAAGCCCTTGAATTGCTGGAAGCGTTGGCAATGTAAGGAAAGGGGGCGGAAAGCATGAAACACCCAGGCGGAAGACCCAGGAAGGCTATTGCCGGACAGATCGCCCAGGAACCCGCAAACGGCATTTATTACACCGTTGACGAAGCGGCGGAATTGCTGGGGGTTCATACCCTTACAATACAAAGACGCTTGAAAAGCGGCGAAATTGCCGGGAAGAAGCTTTCCGGCGTTTGGCGTATTTACAAAGATGCGCTTTACAACGGGAAGGGGGCGGAATAAATGCCGCATTTTATGCTTATCTATAACCGCTTCCCCGCCGGATGCGAAGGCGTATTAAACGGGATCGCCGTTAAAACCGCAAGCGGGAATTATATCGTTTGGATAGACACGGAAAAGGACGAAGCAACGCAAGCTTTTACCTTGCGGCACGAATTAGCGCACCTTCACTTTAGACACCACGAAAACGAAGATTGCGAAGGTAATGAACGTTACGAACGGGAAGCGAATGAATACGCCGCCCGCATGACCGGGGACGAATTAAAACATTTATTAAGCTTTTGCACCGGGCGAAAGACATTAACGGAAGAAGACTTAACCGCTTTTGATCGGATCGGGGCTTAATGAAAAGGTAGGTTCAAACCTTAACATTGAAAAAGGGGGTAATAAATTGGTTATCACAATTGCGGCACACAAAGGCGGGGTAAGTAAAACTTCCACGGCGGCGGCAATAGCCCAGGGGTTAGCCTGGAAGAAAAAGAAAACGCTTTTGATTGATGCGGACGCACAAAGAAGCGCAAGCCTTATTTACGGGGCGGATGATTCCGGCGGCGGGCTTTATGACCTTATTACCGGGAAGAAGAAGGCGGAAAAGCTTGTACAGGAAACACCCGCCGGGGCGATTATCCCGGGAAGCGACTTGTTAGACCGCCTGGATATTGAGTTAAGCAACAAACCGGGACGGGATTCCATTTTAAAGGCAAAAATAGCCCCTTTAACCGGGGTGTATGACTTTATACTGATTGATACCGCCCCCGGGCTGGGTACGTGCCTTGTACAGGCGTTAACGGCGGCGGACAAGGTAATTATTCCGTTGCTTTGTGACCCGCAAGCCCTTTCGGGTTTGCATCAGATAGCGGAAACAATAAACCAGGTAAAGACCTATTGCAACCCGGCGTTAGAAGTTGCCGCCGTTGTACTTACGCAATACCAGCCCAGGGCAACGCTTACCCGGCAATATGAAGCCCTTATAGCGGAACAATGTGAAGAAATGGGCTTACCGCTTGCGAAGACCCGTATACGCCGGGGCATTGCTTTACAGGAAGCCCAGGCAAGCCGGGAAAACCTGTTTAATTACGCCCCTGGAAGCAACCCAGCGGCGGATTATATGGCATTGATAAAGGAATTGAAATTATTAAGGCGCAACGCCTAAAAAGAAAGGGGATTTGTAACAATGGCAACGAAGAAAAAAGACTTTACGGCGGCGGATCGGGACAGGTACGCCGGGGCGATTGGTGCTTTAGATGTTTCAAGCACAACAAAAACAACGGCAACTAAAAACACAACAAACACTAAATTAACAAAAACCACCACAAATGCAAAGAAGGGAACCCGCCCTTATACCAGGCTTGACCCCCGGGACGAAGCCCCGGAAGAATACCGCTTTACCGTGCGGATGCCCGGCGAATATGGGCGTTTTATGAACGAACTTGCTTACCAGCGGAGAAGCACCATAACGGCGGAATTTGCCCGCCTTGTAGCGGAAGAAATGGAACGCCGCCCGGAAATTATTGCTTCCCTGGACGAACTGAACAAGTGAAAGGGGCTTTACTATGGAACACCTTACCAGCGATGATATAAAGGCTTTACGGGATTACCTGGACAAGCTGGAAGCCTGGAGCAAAGAAGAACCGCCGGGCAAGCTATCCCACAAAGAATGGGACGAAGCAATGACGGAAATACAAGAAACGGGCAAGATTCCCGAAAGGTACGCCGGGCGGATCGGATTAAACGAAGTTGAAGTACAAGACAGCTTGCAAAAAATATACGATGATAACGGAAACCCTGTATTAGACAAAAACGGGGAACCCCGTTATAAACACGTTGTTTTTGACAAGCCGCAAAAAAGAACGGCTTATTACGATGTAGCGCAAGAAGCCCATTATTCCCGGCTCCATGCTATCCACAAAGAATACGAAGCTATATTTGATAAGGCTATTATGTTTTCCCTTACGGAAGGCAAGGAAGAAGGCGAAAGCAACCCCAGGGGCGAAAGCGGCACGGATTTTATACGGCGGATATTGCAAAACCCCGTTATCATGCGGGAACTTGAAAAAGAAGCCCGGCGCATGGAAAAGCGGGAATTGCCCGCCCTGGGTGCTTTGCCGAACAGTGAACCCTTGAACTTGCTTTATCATATTATGATCGGAAGCAAGGGCGGGCGCATTATCCAGGGAAGCAAGACAAACAGGCACGAAGCCTTGAACCTTGCACGAAAGCCGGACGGTTCCTTGACATACACCCGGGAAAACAAGGGAAGCATTACAACGGTTGACATTAAAAGCGCAAACCTTCTTTTTGAGAACTATCACAAGGGGTTTACGAAGATTCTAACCTTTGTTTTGCAGGAAATGGCTTTACAGAACTTCCCGCATTGGCTGGGCTTCCCTTTAAAAGAAATGGTTGACCTGGGTATGTATACCACAACCAGCAACGCCGCCCGTGCTTTAAATGACTTCTTCACGAAGCAAGATAATATTCTTATCGGCGGACAAGCGAAGAAGGGAAAACGGATCGTTTCACAAACGAAAGGCAAGTTGTTTTATAACCTGGACATTGCAAAAAGCGGCTTTGTAACGCTTGCCGTAAATGAAAGTTTGAATTGGGAATACCTTGCAAGCTATTTCACCGTCTTCCCAACGTTCGCTTATAAGCTGAAAACAAACGCCTTCGCCCTGGTGCGCTATATCTTCTTTGTAGCCCGGCAAAACGGGAAGAAGATAAAGGAAACGGGCAAGTTTACAATCAACCTGGACACGGTACGGGAACAAATGGGCTTGCCTTCCGTAGAAGAAGCCGGAAAGAACCCCGGCAAGCTGATTATAAAGCCGATTGAAGACGCTATTACGGAAATTGAAGACGCTTTACAAAGTGTAGAAGAAGCGAAGGATTACGGCTTTACAATAACGCCCGTTAAGACCGGAACCAATAAGATAAACGAATGGTTACAAGGCTATCTTGAAATTGGATTGTCCGGCAAGTTTGCGGAAACCTTTATACAGATCGCAACGAAGGCGGAACACGAACAGGAACAACGAGAAAAAGCGAAAGGACACCTTTCCCGGATCGCCGCAAAGGATGAACCCGCCCAAAATGAATAAATCATTTTGGTTGGGGAATTGATTGACCGCAATATGTATTTATCCGGGTATAATGTTCCCCCTTATCTTGTACCCTGGGGGCGGCTTTCAAATCATTTTGGTTGGCGTATAAATCATTTTGGTTGGCGTTCAAATCATTTTGGTTGGCGTTCAAATCATTTTGGTTGGGGAAAGTTTTTTTCCGGAAGACCCCGCAAGCCTTATTTATCAACGCTTTGCGGACTTTATGCGGGCGGCGGATTTTGTGTTAATAGATTATCAATAGATAATCAATTGATAATCAAGGGACGCAATGCCCGCCCGCTTCCGGCGGCGGGCTTGCTATAATACGGGGGAAACCTGGAAAAGAAATACCGTTTACAGGTACGAAAACCGCACCCCAGGGCGGGGGCTTATGCAATGTCAAGGTTTGACTATACCTTGTTATTGGGCGCAAAAATAGGGCGGACGCTAACCACCACGAAAGCACCCGCCCAGGGGCTTTAAACTACCAGCGATGATATTTAAAGCCCTTTCAGTATAAACCGGAAATGAAAGGAAGTAAATACGATGAACCGGGAACAGATTAGAAACGATATTAACGGAAGACCTTTAACGGACTTTGTTTCCCTGGAAAGAAGCCCGAAAGCTGGGGCGAATATGTACGCTTGCCCCGTTTGCGGAAGCGGCAAGGGTAAGAACAAAACCGGGGCTTTACATATCTACCCGGATAATAAGCGGGTTATATGCTATTCCGGCAACCTTTGCTTTACGGATCGGGGCGAAGATACTTTAGGGGCTTTGCGGGTTATTTGGAATTGTAGCGAAGCGGAAGCAATGGCAAAAGCGGGGTATACCCTGGACGATGCCCCAGCACCCCAGGCGGAACGGAAAGCACCCGTTGAACGGAAGGAACACCCGGAGCAACTTACCTTTTACAGGGAAGCGCATGAAGCATTAAAAGCAAGCCCGGAAGCCCTGGAATACTTACACGGGCGGGGTATTACGGACGAAAGCATAGAACGCTTTAACCTGGGTTATTGTGCCGCCTGGAAGCATAGCAAGGCGGGGGCAAGTGTTCCGGCAACCCGGCGGATTATCATACCCCGGTCAAAATGGACATATACCGCCCGGCGGATTGATAAGCCGGAAAACGATTTTGAAGCGCAATATACGAAGCAAGTACAGGGGCGGCAAAAAGACCTTTTCAACCTGGAAGCCCTGGACGGGGCGGGCGTTGTTTGGGTTTGTGAAGGTGAGTTAGATGCAATAAGCCTTTACCAGGCGGGCGCAAGTGCGGTTATCGGGATCGGAACGATTACAAACACCGGGCGCATTGTGGAAGAAGCGAAGGCGCACCCGGAAACCGTCTTTATCCTTGCCCTGGACAATGACCCGGCGAAGGAAGACGGAAGCCGCCCGGGATTGGAAGCGCAAAAGAAGCTTACCCAGGAATTACAAGCGGCGGGGCTTTTCGGCTTGACGATTGACCCGGCGAAGTTTTACGGCGATGCGAAGGACGCAAACGAAGCCTTTGTAAAGGATCGGGAACGGCTGGGGCGGCTTATCGCTATGGTAGAAGCGAAAGCCCAGGAAGAAAAGCAAGCCAGGGACGAACGCCGGGAAGCTGAATTATACGCCCGGACGGGTGAAGGGATGTTAGATTCCTTTTTCCGGCAAGTACAAAGCCGGGATTTTGAACCGATACCAACGGGAATTATTGATATTGACCGGGCAACGGCTGGGGGCTTTACCAGGAAGACGCTTGTATTGCTTTCGGGTGCGCCTGGATTGGGTAAAACCGCCCTTGCCCAGCTTATAACGGAAAACATAGCGAAAGCCGGGCGGGATGTTCTGTTTATTAACCTTGAAATGGATAGAAACCAGCTTTTAGCCCGTTCCCTTTCCCGGATCGCCTGGACAGAATACAAAGCCGATATAAGCCCCCTGGAAGCCTTGCGGGGGTATTCCTGGACGGAAGAACAGGCGGAAGCCCTTACAAAGGCGGGGGAAGTTTATAAAAGGGATATTGCCGCCCGGTTCATCTATAACCCGGACGGGGTTACAAACGCCCTGGATTCTATCTTTACGGCTATGGAAGCGGAAACAATACGGATTAAAGCCCAGGGAAGACCCGCCCCGATAATCTGTATTGATTATTTACAATTGATAGATTCCGGCGAACGGGACGCAATAGAAGGGCTTAAAAAGACGATATACCAGCTTAAAGCCTTTGCGAAGGCGAATAACACCGTTGTTATTGCGATAAGCGCAACAAACCGGGCAAGCAACAAAGCCGGAACGGTTGACCTTGAAAGCGGGCGGGATACTTCCGCCGTTGAATATTCCGGCGATATGATGTTAGGACTTTCATATACCGCCCTGGAAGACCGCCGGAAGTATATGCCGGAAGAAGGGGGCAAGGAAGCGGAATACACGATAGACGATTTACGCCGCTTACGCCGGGAAGCCTATGAACGGAACGAAACCCCGCCGCCCGTTTGTAATGAAATATCCTTGAAGATTCTCAAAAACCGTTTTGGCGAACCGGAACGGCGGGCAAAACTTTACTTTGACGGAAGACACAACCTTTACACGATGACATACCCGGAAGCCCAGGAATACGCCGGGAAGGGCTGGAACGCTATAACGAAATAAAATACCCCCAGGACGCAACAGGAAGCCCAGGAAGCGGGCTTCCTTTCTTTTTCCGGCAATTATGCCGCCGGAAGCTGGAACGCCCGGAAACGGGCTTTAAATGCGTAATTAGAACTCTATAAAGTTATCGAAATGGATCTAATTAGAACAAATCTAAAACCCGGAAGCCTTGAAAAACAAGGCTTTTTCTTTTCGGGCAACCTGGACAAAATCAAAATACCGTTTTTTTATCATCTAAAACCGGGCTTCCCTGTTCTATTTCAATGTTAAGGTTTGTTTGTACCTTTGCATTGAAACATAAAACACATATCAAACACAAAGAAAATAGAAAATAAAATAACAATTATGTATATAAAAAATATAAAAAATTCACCTTGTTGCGATGGTGTTTTTTGTGTCAATGACATATAATAATAATGAAAACAACGATAATTCCAGCGGAAAGGAAGGGGACGAAGTGAAAGAAAGCGTTGAAAGCTTTTACAAGGGATTGCGGGACGCAAGCCCCAGCGATTGCCGGAAGCTATTTAACGCCCTGGGTGAAATGCTGAAAAAGGAAAGCGATAGCCCGTTTTCCCGCCTTGTGCTGGATGTTCAGAAAACACTTCTACTTTACGGGGTTATGAAGGAAGACCCCAGCAAGGACGATTTGAAGAAAGGGGATTTTGGAAAAGTGAATGTCAACATCAGAGTAAAAAAGACAAACCGGGGATTGTTTTATGTTCTTACCGGGCGGGAAGCGAAAGACGAAATAGCGGTTTTTCCTGGATTCCTACAAGCCGCCCTGGTAACCCGTTATCTTTCCGGCGGCAATATGCGCCCGGAAGATGCGGCGAACGCATTAGCGGCTATTTCTGAATATGACATTATCCAGGAAGAAGCGGGGGCGGAATAAATGGCGTTTGACCTGGAAATGATAACCGGGCTGGGGGTTCCCGTTGAGAAGGCGAAACAGATAAAAGCCCGGCACGATGAAACGATAGCCGCCCTTTCCGCCGAAGCTGAAAAAGCCCGGAAGGAATACGAAGAAACGAAAGCCCGGGCGGAAGAAGCCCGGCGGCTGGAAGCTGAAATTGAAGAAGTAAAGGATTGGAAGGCGAAATACGAAGCGGAAAAAGCCGCCTTTGATACCTTGAAGACGGAACAGGACGCAAAGAACACGGAAGCCCGGAAAAGGGAAGCTTATAAGGCTTTAATGCGGGCGGAAGGTATACCGGGAAAGTTAATCGACAAAATAGCCCGTTATGATGATGTTTCCTCTTTCCGGCTGGATGCGGCGGGGAACCTGGAAAACACGGACGCAATACGGGCGAACCTTCGCCGTGAATGGGAAGACTTTTTACCGACAAAACAAAAAGGGGGATTGTAAACAATGGCACGTAAAAGGATTACCGAATTAAGCCCGGAAGCAAAGGAAGCCCGCCGGAAGTATCACAAGGATTGGGCGGCAAAGAACCCGGACAAGGTGCGGGAAGCAACCCGCCGTTATTGGGAACGGAAAGCCCAGGCGGAAGCCGCCGGAAGGCAAGGGGCTTAATAATGGGAAGGGTGATTAGTTTGAAAAAGCGGCTTACGGATGAAGCGATTATAGCCGCCCTGGTAGAAGCTGGAAGCGTAAAAGGGGCGGCGGATCGGCTGGGGTGCGTTGTTAAAACGCTATACGAACGGATGAAAAAGCCGGGCTTTCGGGAACTATATACCCAGGTAAAGGCGGACATACTGAAAAACGCAACGGCAAAACTTCAAGGGAAACTTACGGGCGCAATTGATACTTTAGCGGCGATTATGGAAGACGAAGAAACGGCGAAGCAAACCCGGGCGAATTGCGCCGTTGCTATTCTTCAATATGCGGCGAAGTTTACGGAAACAACGGACATTATTGAACGCCTGGAAGCCCTGGAAGAAGCCCGGAGCATTGATAGCGAAGCAATGTAAAGGTTTAATTCTACTTTTGCATTAGAAAGGACGGGGAACAGATGAAACATACATATTTTAAGGTTTGTGAATATTGCGGGGCGCACCTTGACCCCGCCGAAAAATGCGATTGCGAAGAAGCCCGGCGGGATCGCCTTCACCCTTTCCAGGATCGGGACGAAGCCCAGCCGAAAAGCGCATGAAAGGGAAACGAATGAAAGAAGAACAGGATTTTAACACCTGGAAAAAGCGCAAGGAAGAAGCCGAAAGGATGAAGACACGGGGAGCGGAAGCCGCACCGGATGCCCTTTATCATGTCTTTTTTGCGATACGGAAGAACTTGAAAACAACGGACGGGATGCCGCACCTTGTTAACCTTTACTTTATGTCGAATTGGCACGTTGAAAAATACCCGGATGCGGCGGGCGTTTACGGGTACGGCGCAATAATGATTAACAAGGATTATTACCAGGAACACGGGATAGACGAACACATTATAAATACAATGTTCCATGAAATGATACACGCCTATTGTGACATAAAAATCCCGGAAAAGAAGATAAAGGACACGGAAGGCGGCTATCATTTGCCCGCATTTAAAGAAGCTTGTGAAAGGTTCGGCGGCATTTGTGATTATGTCAACGCCGAAAGCGGTTATAGCGATGTTCGGTTATCGCCGGAAATAATGGAAAAGGTGAGGAAAGAACTTGCAAAAAATAAATTGGTTTAAAAATATGTCACCTACGAAAAAGCTTATGATTTTAGGGGCGATAATGAAGAAGAAAAAGAAGACGGAACCCGAAGACAAGGGGGCGGAAAATGGGACGGATGCAACAAGCGAAGGGCAAGCGGGGGGAATTGGAACTTGCCGCCGTACTGAATGAATACGGTTATAACGTAAAGCGGGGCGAAAGCCAAAATTACGGAACGGAACCGGATTTAATGGGACTTCCTGGGGTGCATTGCGAAGTGAAGCGGCAAGAAAAATTAAACCTTTCCGCCGCCCTGGAACAAGCCCGGCGGGATGCCCTTAAATTCCGGGACGGATTGCCCGCCGTGTTTCATCGCCGGAACCGGGAAGAATGGCAAGTTACAATGCGGCTTTCCGATTGGATGCGGATATACCAGGAAGGGCGGGGCGAATGAAGACGGAACAGATTAAACGGCGTTTGCGCCGGATCGAAAGAACCGTTTCGGAAGCCTTGAACGTTGTAAGGGTAAATTACCTTGTTTCCCTTCCAGGCGGAACAATCCAGGAAATACCGCCGGGTAAGCTTTCAGAATACGAAGAACAGGGCGCAAGCTTTGCGGATGTAATAATACACGTTCCCGATAATGCGGGGCGGGAAAGGGGGAAAAAATGGCTTTAAGCGAAGTAAGGCGGCGTTTGCGGAAGTACCAGCGGGAAGCAAAGCAAGCCCGGGAAATAACGCCCGTTGTTGCGGCAATTATCCGGGAAGGGCGTTATTATGACGAATTAACGCCCCAGGAACAAGACGAAGTTATAGCGTATTACGGCACGGATCGGGACGCATTTGAAACCGTATACGGCGGCATTTTTAACGATTGTTCTTTACATTTCCGGGTAGAAAGGCGGCAACCCGCACCCAGGACGAAAGCCGAACTTGAAAAGACGCAAGCGGAAATAAGGGCGGTTTTTGATGAAGTTTCGGCGGAATACAATAGCCCGGAAGCGGAAGCCCGGCGGAAAGCGGAATATGAAGAATTGCAACGCCTGGGCGAATTGCGCCGCATGGATTGCCTTACGGGGCGGGATATGGACAAGGAACACCCGTTACCCTGGGCGGATAAAGACCGGAAAGACCGGGAACGCTGGGCGAAGTTTAACGAAGAAAGGACGCTTGCCAGGGCATGAAAGGAAGCATTTTAAAGCGGCTGGAAACCCTGGAAGCATTAGCCCAGCAAAAGCCCCTTATGGTGCTTTGCCGCCTTCCAACGGGGCAATTAAAGGAAGTTACGGCGGCTGAATGTGTGACCCTGGGCGAATTTGTCCGGGTAACACGGGGGAACAACATGAAAGACCTGGACATACTTATAAAACAAGCTTTTGACGAAGCGCAAAGAATGAAAGGGGAAGAAGATAATGAATAATTCCGAAAATCTGTACTACCATGCGAAGAAGTACCAGGACGAACGAAAAGCGATTGTTGACAACTTTGAAAAGCGCATGAAAGCCCTTGAAGACACGAAGGGAAGTAAATATTACGTTGACGAAAAGAAGAAGGCGGAAAAGGAA
>Ga0265300_10003067_pt1 | contig 13877 bp, 9 predicted proteins | sample AusTroGonzalo_MG_FD_193482 | JGI IMG/M metagenome (GOLD analysis project Ga0265300, IMG submission 193482) | Bovine rumen microbial communities from tropical cattle in Woodstock, Queensland, Australia - Gonzalo_03 | ecosystem: Host-associated > Mammals > Digestive system > Stomach > Rumen ... | reverse complement strand
TCCTAGATTCATCATGGCGCTCGTTAAAGTTGTTTCAGCAAAACTCAAGAAGTCCGATACAAATAAACTTTCTGATGCTGAAAAAGAGCATGTTCATGAGGTTGTCAATGAGATACTCAATGATGATCCAAAGAATGAATCAACAAAAAGTACAGCTTTAATCAAATCAGCAAAGAAGAAAGGTGTCAATGTTACTATCGATGATGCCATGATAAAACTGGCAAGTGCTGAACCCATAAAGGGAAAGAAGATAAAAGGATCATCAATGACCACTGTTCATTTCAGAGGTATCAATATCGGAATAGGTGTGGCTTACTTCAAAAATGGCAAGATCGCAACAAACATATTCTTCAATGATTTCACCATCTTTTTTGATACATGGAAAAAGGCAATTTCCAAAATGAGTGATGAACAGATAAAGTCATTTAATCAAAAGGATGTTGATAAGATATTAAATGACATGGAGAAAAAGCTTTCTGGTGGTAGAAAGTTAACCTTCGTTTCAAGTTCTGATGATGTTAAGGACTGGGATAATGGTTCAATATCAGAAATAGAAGATAAGCAAATCGAAGCACATAAAGCAGGATTTGATCTCACTGAGGAACTCAAAGCATTTTCTGAGAAGCTTGAAAAAATAAATGATAAAGAAATATCTATGAACAGTGTATTGCTCAAAGCAAGTCTGGAAGAGCTGATGAATAACGTTGAGATCCTTTGTGCTATTGAAGAGCAGTTCGCCACAATCAAGAACGTTTTTGCTGAGTGAGAAAGGATATGATGAAGAGATATGGCTCTTGATACAAAAGGAATATGGCTTGATGAAGTCTCTGGAAAATATCCTGAAAATTTCCAGTATTTAAAATACGATGTCGCTCTTGATTACGATTCTATGTATAAACCAAAAGTCCTTTCATCTTTTGAATCAGGAATCAACATTATACTCACATTGTTATTCATGAAACCTGGACAGTATCCTTCTATACCTGAACTTGGTATAGATATCGAATCATATCTCTTCAGATATTCTGATGATAAAAAGATCATCAGTGAGATTCAATCAAAACTGGAAGACCAATGTAGTATCGTTGGTATGGTAGGTTTTGATATAGATATCTCAATGCAGACCATGACAGATGGCAATGATGCATTAATCATTGTCATCTCTGGTACTGATACTCTGACGTATGGTAACGAAGGTTCCAAGGTTGTTATCGGAATAACACATGACAAGTTACAGCGTTTATACATCAGAAAACAATTTATCCATTAAGAAGGAGCTGAAATACATTGACTGATAAACGTAAGAAGATACAGGATCTTATTGATGGAACATTGCTTCGTTTAGATCCTACTGGTATTAATGCAAAGAAGTATCGTAATATGTTCCAAACAATGAGTGATCAGCAGTTCTCTAAATGGATAACAGGTTTTCTCGCTGATGAGAAAAGTAATATTCGTTTAGACATCGAAGAGTTCGGTGACGGAAAACGTAAACTCGATTTCCGTAACATAGAAAAAGCTGCTGAATTTCTTAATATTAAATTATTTGAGTATGTGTATATTCCACATATATCAAGTAATCCTAATAGACCAGTAAGAACTAAACAGCCTGTACTGGTTGGATGGTTAAACATCAAGAGAACACAGCAGCTTGTTACTAAGAAAACCGGTCTTGCTATAAACGATGAAAATCGTGATGAAATGACTGGTGCTGTTAAAGGTGATGCTAAAGGTGGTACCACTACTGGTATTGAGAATGAACTTCTCGCTGGTACTGGTGCTAAAGAAGTACTTGCAGAAATCTCAGGAGCTCGTGGAGATAATGTCCAGGAGTATGAGAATATGCTTAAGGAAATAGCTGAAACCGGTTCAGTTAAACTCGAGAATGTAAAAACAAATGCATTCGATAAACCTACATTACTTGCAGCTGATTTGTATTTTTCTGCTATGGGATTGAAGACAGATCTTATATCTCCTTCATACTACTCATACAACAACATCAGACAAGTAATGAATAATAATAATTAAAAGGAGAGATTTAAAAATGAAGGTAAATGTAATTGGTAAGGGTTATATCCGTCAGCTTAATGCTGCACTTCCCGTATATGGTGTAGATGTAGACAAGGCTACAACAAACCAGCTTCTTGGTTATCGTAATCTTGCAGTCTATATGGCTGATAGACCGGTAAGGATCACAAGGGCTAACATCGATGCAGTATTCAATGTAACTAAGCCTGCTGTACGTGTACAGAATGATGTTCCTAAGACAGCTGCTGTTCATGCTGCAGTTGCACAGCCTGTAGTTGAAGAGAAGGTTGTTGAGCAGGTTGAAACTCCTGTTGAGGTTGTTGCTGAAGTAGAGGCTGAACCTATCGAGGAAACTGTTGAAGCTGTTGAGGCTCCTGTTGACGAAGTATCAGTTATCGAAGAGGCTGTTGAGGAAGCAGTAACAGAAGAGATCGTTGATCTTGATGAGGTTAACGATGTTGAGGAAGTTACTTCTACTGAAGAGACATCTGAAGAGAAGCCGGCATACAACAAGAAGCACAAGAAGAATCGCAAGTAATCAATGAAAGGGTGAGTTGAATGTTCTTTTTAGAACAAGACGAATATACCCTGGAAGAAGCAAAAGTATTTCTTGAAGCTAAAATGGATGCTGGTTCTATATTACTGAAAGAAGCTATAACTGATCCGATTATAAAAGTTCTCAATGAACCAAAGAATCGTTTAGCATACGTTCAGCTTGGTACGGAATTCTTACAAGCTAATTCTGAAATGCTTAGTAGAGAATTCCCTACCAAACCAGTATCATTCCCACGTTTGTACGTTGATAACGTATTTAAACTATTTGGATTTACACAGAAGCAATTCAAAGAGGATCTCAAAGAGATCCTCAAAAGTGTAAATGATAAGACTGCTTTCCAAACAATCATTGCTTCTCCCACTAATGTAATTCATGCAATAGCCATGTTATATTCAGATATGATTGAAATGCGTAAACTCAGAGATTCAGCTCGTCAACAGATGGGTCTTTCAGTTTACAACAACATCTTCAATCATTTCTTCCATCCACCACATCCGGTTGAAGGAACCATGGCTTACGTATATATGAATCTTGATAACTCCTGGAATCTCGTTAAAGCAGAAAATGTAATCAACTGGTTGGATCAGACTATTGATGTTGCATTTGCTTTATGGAGACCTAGAATGGCATTGGACATGAATCCTGATGCTCTTGTACAATTCCTCAATAGAGTACGTTCTTCATTCCGTCAGAATATGAGATTGCTTGCAAATCAATATTATGATAATCTTGAAGAGAAAGGTAATCTTGTTGCTGGTGATGTTGGTTCAGATGAAATGTATCTTGATACAAAAGATACTTCCAAGATCAGACAGAATCTTGTTAGAAGAATCAATCTCGGAGATCAGTTGTACAAAGAAAAAGGAAGACTCTACAATGGTATTGCTAAGATCAAGAATGTTAAAGTTGATTCATTATACGACTTCGCACAAACAATTGAAGTTTCTGATATTGCAATGATTATAGATACAATCTTCTACGTATTCATTGTTAAAGAAGGAAACGATATTGCTGATATAAATTCTTCTAAGTTTATATCACGAATAACAAATCTTCCTACGGCAATAGACAGAGCCGTTGCAGGTAAACCTGTAATCACTATATTGGCTAAGAAGTATAAAACTGATCCAAGTATCGTTAAAGCATACATCTGTTTCATTGCTACATACATGATGTATCGTATCAATGATGCTAAGGGTTAATATATGAAGACGATATATTAAATCACAATAGTATTGTGATAAAAATTTATTTTTAAGGAGTGATATAAATGAATGAAGTATCTTTCAGGGACAGTATTCTTGACAGCATAGATACTATAGTAACCGAATCATCGAATGATGTTCTTTTTTCTCTTCTTGATACGGCAGACAAGGCTATGATGATCATGGAGAACTGTGCTGATACAGATGATATCTGGAAGTATTCTATCTGGCAGGAAGCCGATGGTAATGCTGAGCAGATAGATAAGGACAAGCATCCTTTCAAGGAGAATTCAACGCTCAAGACAATTCTCATGCTTCCGATAAACCTCATTAAATTCATATTCAAAACAATCTCACAGGCTTTCTCTCCCCAGAAGACAGAGGAAGCATCAAAGCTTCAGAAGATTGCTTCAGCAGCGCCTAAGGTTGCTAATAAAGTAGCCGGTTGGTTCATTAACGAGGATGGTGAAATCAGGTGGCCTGTATGGGTAACAACTGCTGGTGGTACAGCTATTACAATCGATGCTATCGTCGCAAAGATCCGTGGTAAGGATGGTCTTGCTGTAAAGTTCTTTAATCTTATCAAAGACTGGATATCTAGTCATTTTGGTAAACTTCACAAGATTGCAAAGAGATACAATCAGAACTTCCCCGATTCTGTTTCATGTGATCTTAAGGCTGATGGAGACAATCCTTCATACGAGACAAATCTTAATATCGAACAGGCTGACAAATATCTCAAGAGTTGTGGTGAAATATTCAACACTCTTGACGACAAGATCAAAGCTATTGCTGATGCGAAGGATGATAGCGTTAAGAACAAGCTTTCGAAAGAGCTTCGTGCTGCTATAGGTAAGAATCTCGTTCTCATACCTTTTGTCAATTCAAAACAGACATACACTCTTGACCAGATAACAAACTTCTACAAAACTCATTCAGAATTACTCAAGCAATCCTTTAACCAGGATACTGTTTCGAAGTTTACGACAAGTTATTCAGCTGCTATTCAGAGCACTAAGAAGGACACTGATAAAAAAACTGGTGCTCAGAATAAGGAGGAATCATTTGCTGGGCACATTGATCCAGAAGCAGTTAATAGTGTTAACGTATTCATGTCAGCAATGAGTGAGGTTGTTATATTTATTAAGAATCTTCAGGACGGTACAAATCAGATCAATACTGTTATTGCAGATATTCTTAAGGCTGCTGGTGTTAGTGATGATTCTCAGATTACCAGTGTTGAAGAGAAGGGAACCGCTGAACAGCCTGAGACTGAAATAAAGAAAGTTGAAGAAACTCCTAAGCCTGAACCTGCTCCAGAAACACAGGAACCAGCTGAGCAGAATGTTGAAAACACTCCTGCTGCTGGCGAACAGACCGAAACTCCTACTGATGAGACAGGGTCGACAGAAGCTTCAAGCGAACCATCAACCGAAACACAATCCGAAAATTCCGTAATCACACCAGAAGAAAACAAGGGTTACACATCACAACAGGCACTTGATTATGCTAAATCAAAGGGTCAATATCGTAACGCTACTACAAATGAAAAGGGTCAAGTTATTAACAGTAAAGGTATCGCAATACAGAAATTGGACGGCTTTGGACCTAAAAAATTTATGCGGCATTCTGATGGATTATGGTATCTCGAATATGCTGCTGATGACGATTTTGATATCGTTGACACACATTATACAGCATACGTTGAGTTCTATGATGAAGAAACTGGTGACATCGTTGAAGAAGCTTTCGTTGACGAAGACAACGATGTTTGCTATGTCCTTGAAGGTGGAACATACCTTGGTGGTAGTACTGTAAAGCGTATATACACACCCAAGTCCAAATTCACTGTTGATGTTAACGATGATCCGATCAGCATCGAGGATGATAAACAGCTTGAAGAGAAGCTTGCTTCACTTGATTCTGCTAAGGATCGTACTCGTACTGTTAAGATCAAGCCTACAGCTAAGGGTCTCACAGTCGACTATATCAGCACAAAGGTTTCCAACAATAAGTCTGTCCGCATAGACACAGGCCACAGACTCGTGATTACAGGTGCTGCTGCTGTTAAGAAGTCTAATATTATGCGTAATAAGGATAATGTTGAAAAGACTTCTAAGCAGAGTAAGACAATCCGTATCGGTAAGCTTGGTGAGGAACAGAAGAAGTCTCTCAAGCCTGACCGCGACAAGGCTGTTCAGGAGTCTTATGATGCATCAATCGATGCAACAGTTTCATCTTGGTATAACAAGTGATCACTAAACAATGATTAGAGAGGGTAACCCCTCAATGGGGTTACCTATCTATTCTATATATTAATTATGAAAGGAGAGAAAAGTTATGCCGTTAAAGAGTACTCAGACAAACAAGTACGAAACTGCTTGTTTTGTTCAGGAAGCACCTGTATCTTCAGAGCTCCCTGTTAATGGTTATACTGTAAGAAGATCTTGTGAAGGTCTCCCTATCTGTGAATTTGATTCTACTCTTATGACATTTAATGTCTACAATCGTATGCGTAGACGTTATGATGCAAATAACATAGATACAGTTATAGCAACTGATGAACGTATCAACGACTTGCTTCGTCGTAATCAGTGGAGAGGTGAATGGAATCACCCAAATCCGGATATCAAGGGTCAGCAGTACACTGATATCAGAATGACTATTCCTGAACCTATCAGAACTTCACACTTCATTACAAAACCTCGTCTTGAGGGTGATCGTTACAGAGCTCATATCACAACCCATCCTCGTACTGAGTGTGGTAGATCTGTTGCTGCAGAAATCATTGACATCGGTTCAATACCATGTTTCTCAGTAAGACTTCTTGGAAACATGATTCCCAATGCTGGAATGAATCAGCCTAATATGAGAGTATCAAAAGTTATCACATTCGACATGGTTGACTTCCCGTCACATGCTGGTGCTGAAGCTGATATAACACCTCATCATGTTCAGGAAGGTTCCGTAATATTCCTTAAGGAACTTGCAAAGTATTGCTGTGAACAGGATGAGACTATGAGGGTTGTATGTGAATCCTTCCAGTTCTCAACTGATGAAATCATGGGTATTGAGAATGGTGCTATCGTAATCGAACAGGATCTTTCTAAGATTCATGTACCGCTTACGAATAATATCAGAAGAGAGGCTCTTTCTATTATAATGGAGGGAGGTTTCTGATATTATGGGTATGGATAATGCCATCATAATCAAACAGTCCTATTTCAATGGAATCAAAGTTGCTATTGATGCAATGAATGAATTCTTTGGAAGTGGATTTACCACAAAGAACTTTCCTACGGTTGGTGAGGAATATGATCTTGATCCAACAATAGAAAGAATCATCACAAGACTTGATGCTATTGATCCTACTTGGTTAAAGGATGAAACCAAATATTCAGCTGTAATCAATATGATCAATGAAGCAATCAGTAAGATTGATCCTGAGAATGGTATCTATCAGACAATCATTGACCAGAACAACGAAGCATTGCTTTCTGCTATCGACGGTTATGTTGGTATCAAGATGCTTAATGCTATAGCAGATCACTTCGATGATTTTACCAAACTGATCAATGGTATCTATACTTTCGAATTATTCACAAAGACTTCTCAGTTTACAGAAGCAATTAATCAATTCAGTCAGTTCCTTCAGTGGAATGAGATTCCTGAACTTGATCTTGAAGAGAAGATATTCGATGAAGGAGCATATGTTCAGGGTATCTTTAAGGAAGGACTTATAACTCTTCCTGATACATTGACTATTGAATCTGAGACTGAAAGAATTGTCAACAGACAGGATCTCCAGGGTGTTGATATCTATGTGGATGATGAGGAAGATACTGTACAGGAAGCTGCTGAAATAAACTACTTCGCTAGTTATAAACCAGCACATATGAAGTATAACAACGGATCCAGAAAGTTCATTATCTCTAATGAATTTGAAGCTGTTGTTAATGACTTCATCTCAGGATTGAGAAAATGTGATTCTACTGATGATCTCAAGAACTTCTTCAATGAATCAATGTCGAAGTATGCTAAGATGTTCAGTAGAGTTATTGTACCTTTCATTCTTGTAAAGGTACTTACCAATCCTAAGAAGTGTAGTGTTGATTACGATAAGGAAGTATTCAAGAGATATACCGATTCCTACAGATCTATTCTTGACCAGAATACTGGAGCAAGAAGATTTGAGAATTATGATATCTTCACTACATTCAAGACAGATAAAGAAGGTACTATCAAATTCATCGATAACTTCTTTAAACTCAAACTCGTAAATGATAAGGATGCTGCTATTGCAAATAATACACTCCTTACATTATTCAATATATTCGATTCAAGAATCTATCTTGATATCGTTTATAATCTTGCACCTGAAGCAATCAAAAATGAACAGAACGAGAATCAGTTCGTTACTTCTACTCGCGCTGGTATCAACAAGAACTCACGTTCTCAGAATGCATATACTGAAGCTGAACCAGCTGAAGATAATAAGAAGGAAGATAAGAAACCTGAAACTCCTGAAGCTGTAACAGAGTATGTTTCTAAGGAACTTGATAAGCTTGGAGATATGAGTATTTCTGATATGAGATACAATGAACATTTCCAGTATCTTATTCAGAAGGAAATAGATACTCTTGATCAGAAGCTTTACAATCAGGGAATATCTGCATTTGATGTATGTGAATACATTGGTGAATCATTCACTGCTGTAAATCCTGAACCGGATGAATTCGTAATGGAAGCAAACATCACAAAACGCAGAGAAACTCTTCAGTCTACAATAGCTTCTCTTATGACAGTAATGGAAGATATCGTTGAACTTGATAATCGTCATGCTTGGAATAATAATACATTATCTCACTGGAGTTCTACAACTGCTGGTGGATTCTTATTCTTATTCCCCAAGGGTTATGGTTCATCTAAGATGCATACTGATATCAAACAGGCTTTCTTCCAGACCAAAAAAGCTGTTAAGGGTAAGACTGGTGGTTTAACACCTGAACAGAAACGTACTCTTGCTAAACTTCATGACTATGTTGGAAACATATGGAGAGAAGTTAAGATGTTCTGGGTTAATCCTCTTAACCTTCCTAAGAAATTCGGTCTGCTTATCAATGATAAAAAGAGTAATGTTACAAAGAACATTGCTAGAAATGCTCACGCTATCGTTGCGCTTAAACCAAAGCTTGAATTCCTTCAGGATGAAGACTTCATAACTGAAGCATGGTATGACGGTTCTCCCGATTACATCTATCAGGAAGCTACAACTGAAGCAAATCGTGAGAGACTCAATTCTTCAATCGTTGTAGTAATAAACGATATGAAGAAGATTTCAGAGATCAATAAACAGAAGGCTTGGACTAACAATGAAGCCATTTCTACATTTGCTCGTAAGAACAAAATCATTGTTGATATCAAGCAGGCTATCAAGTATGCTAACAGAGCAAGAAGTGCTACTGCTGCTGGTAAGCTTGACGATTCTCAGAAATCAACTCTTGAGAATCTCGTTGCTAAACTTACTGAGATCCTTAAGACAGCTTCTTTCATTAGAAAGAATCCTCTTATAGGAAAGAATGTTAAAACAGCTGATTCAACAAAGAAGATTGCTATGTTAGCTGATGAAATAATCGGCATGGAATCTTCACTTGCTTTTGCTAAGGATAAGCCTGTTGAAGACAGAACACTTCCTCATCCTAAGAAGGGAACTGAAGAAACTAAATCTAACGATGATACTTCTTCAGATACAACAACTACCGAAAGCTTCGAAGTTAACATTCCTACATTTGAGGAATTCATTGCAGAAGCTTACGATGGTTCTGTACCTAATTACATGAGGGAAAGATTTAAGATATCTGATAAACTCAAGACAACACTTGAGAAGGCAGACGTTCCTGACATTCCATATAACCCTGTACCAGATCTCGTTGATTCAATCAACACAAAGGTTGATACATCAGGAGATCAGCTTGATTCAATGCTTGGTTCTGGATTCGAAGAGTCTGAAGAAGGACAGGAAGCAAAGAAGGAAGGTACCACAGTTATCAACATCACTTACAACTATACGAATTCTTTTAATAAGAATTCCAATAATACTACTGATGATCATTCAACCGGTAAAAAGACAATTACTAATACAACAGTAAATGGTACCGGTAAGGGTTCTAACAATAATAATAATAGCAACGGTTCCGTTGATACTAAGGATTCAGATAATTCATCTTCTTCTTCAAATAAGAAGAAGCTTTCTTCAGGTAAGACTATAGAAGAAATGTTTGCGTTATTAGAGTCCAAAGAGCCCCAATCAATAGTAACTGAAGCTAGTGATGTTCCTAAGGAAACTTTACTTACCAAAGCATACGACAGGGACAAAAAGTCTCTTGCTAAACAGCAGGAGAATAAACGGAAAGCTCAGACTGTAGCTGGAACAACCAAAGCGGTATTTAAACCAACTCTTCGTTTGAAGAACTGGTTGACTGGAATGGTTGATTCTCTGATCAATCGTGATGAGGATAAGGTTAAGCATGAGCTTCTCGAAAATCCAAGTTACAGATCCGCGGTATTCAAGGCTATGAGACTTGCACTTCGCGCTGGTTTAATCGGTGTAGCATTCTCAATTCAGCCGTGGTTAGGCGTTGGCTTATTTGGTGCAAATGTTGCAAGAGCTGCTGACAAACAGCGTCTCAAGAAAGAACTTCGTAGAGAGCTTGAAACAGAGCTTAAGATCATCGATCAGAAGATTGAGGATCTTGGTCGTAGAAGTTATTCTGACGACGGTGCTAATCAGGAGAAATACAAACTCATGAGAATGAAGAATGAGATTCAGAAGAAGCTCGTCGATCTCGGAGGTTCTGCAACAGCATTCGGTAAGACCCGCGATAGTATGTATTATTAATGTGGAAGGAGGTTTTAACAATGTCAGACTTATTTTATATGGTCATGGAAGCAGAGGGAGATGATATAGCTCCATTCGATGCTACTGGTTCTGATATGGGAGCTGGTGGAGATGCACCTGCTGAAGACATTGCACCTCCTGCTACCGATGATGCTTCTATGGATCCAGGTGCTGGCGGTGACGATGATTCTCCTCCGATGATGGACGATATCCCAGGTCTTGATGATATGGGTGGTTCAGAAGACGGAGGTGACACAGGCGATTCAGATGTTTCTTCTGGTGATAGTTCTGGAGACGACGGCGAAGCTGATCAGAAAGATGAGAAGCTTTCTGATAAAGCCAATAATATTCTTAATGAGCAATTATATGGAAGACTTACTAAAAGAAATGGTGAGATCGAAGATATAGTCGATTCAATTAAGGAACTTGTACCGTTACTCCCGTACGACGTTGTCAAGTCTAACGATGAAGCAATGAGTCAACTGAAAACAGCCCTGACAAGGGGTAAGCAATATGCTATCAATGATTTCGCAGATTCTGGATATGGTGAGAACTATCTCTTCTTCCAGAAGTTAAACAGCTTGTATACGCTGTTACTGAATCGCATTGATACAAATCTTAAGAAAATTAAGAAATCATAAATTCTAACAAAGGAGTGTTTTTTACTATGGCTTACAATAGAGCAACAGCCGGTCATACTGGCACATGGTATCAGGAACAGATGTCAATGATAAATGCATCATCTGCTGCTGAGCTTAATGAACTCTGCGATGGCTTCGACATGAACTTCCAGAATGTCGCTTCTTCCATCAAGACTGATTCCGGCATCAACATCATGAAGGATGCTAAGAAGATGCTCGATCACCCCGAGATCATGCAGGAGTACAAGACTCTGCTTCTCGAACCTATCGTAAATGAACTTAAGGAAGCTGCTGCTGATACACAGGATCCTGGTGAGAAGATTCACCTTGAGAGCGTTGCTATGCAGCTCGACCAGGCTTGGGATAAGAATCTCGAGGCATTCCTGGTACAGGAGTCTTACAATACTTCTACATATCTTCCTCTTGCTACACTCGACTTCCCTGCTCTGATCAAGCAGTACATCAGATTCCTTGGTAAGGATATCATCCCGGTACAGAACGCTTCATCTACAAACATCGAGCAGCGTATCTTCATCAAGTATCTCGTAAACAACCAGACTGGTGAAGAGTATGAGGTACCGAAGGTATACTGGCAGCGTGAGGCTGACGGCACACCTACATGGAAGAAGCTCTGGAATGCTGGTAAGGGTGTAAGAATCAATGATCATGATCCTATCGCATTCACAGATATCAAGAATGCTACAAATAAGAAGTATGATATGTTCAATCACCTTCTTCAGGACAACGATCAGCCGTATCCTGTACAGGGTCAGGCTGGCTGCTTCGATAAGACTCTGAGAAGCCGTCTTTCTTATGACTTCAACATTCAGTACATCGCTCTCGATGCTTCAACTGAAGCTTCATATGATCTCCTCACATCAGCTACACAGCCTACAGATTGGCCGACTGATGCAACACCTTCTACAAAGTACTTCAAGAACACAGGTACAGCTGAGGCTCCTACATACGTGGGCGTAACATCTTCTGATGTATATGCTGCAAATACATACTATGAGTATCATGCTGCAACAACTGGTACTAAGAAGGTTAAGCTTCCTGGTGCTGGTATTGCTATCGAGCTCCAGACTGGTGGTGTATTCCTCAACGGCGGTATCACAGAGGATATGGTTCTTCCTGTAGTTAAGGATTGGGATGCAACTCCTGGTGCTGACAACAGCAAGTACAATCTTCCTACTGGTGAGACTGTAACAGGTATCTCTGATATGCTTTCTGGTCGTGTTGACTTCGTTAAGGGCACACTCACAGCTTCAGTATGTGGTGACAAGATCGTAGGTCTCTACGTTTCTGGTCGTATCTCTAACGAGACAAACCTCAGAACAATCGGCTTCCGTGAGTATCCTGAGATCCGTAAGTTCCTCATCTCTGATGGATGCAGATTCCAGCTTCCTTTCACAGTTGAAGACTTCGCTGAGGCTAACGCTTCACTCAACTTCAACCTCTACAACCGTCTCGTACAGGAGCTCGTAATCAATCAGGAAATGTTCGAGGATGAGTCAATCCTTGAGTACCTCGATGAAGAGTTCGATAAGTACAACGGATATGATTCTGACGTATGGGCTCTCGAGTCTTATACTCACACTGAGTATGCTGATCTCGATCCTACAGCTATCTCTAACAGCTTCGCTGGTGATCCTTGGGAGTACAGAACAAATGCTGTTGACAACGCTGTTAACAGTGTTATCTATGAGCTCTGCGATCGTGGTAAGCTTGAGAACCTTGGCTTCGTTATCTACGCTAACCCCAAGGCTTGCCGTCTCCTCAATAAGTTCGTAACATGGACTGTTAAGAAGGGTACAGAGATCGGTGGCGTTCAGATGAACCACAGCTTCGGTATTCTTACTGACAGCGATCTCCCGATCCGTGTTGTTGCATCTAACCGTGTTGATGCTTACACACTCATTCCTGCTTACCAGACAAATGAGGGTGCTGATCCTGAGACAGACTTCTCCAAGGAGTACTTCTTCAAGATCGTTGCTTATCCGATGGATAAGTTCCACATCTCTTACAAGCACCTCCGTTTCGCTCGTCACCTCACAAACAGCCCTGAGAATGCTGGCTATGCTGATATCAACAATCCTGGCGGTCAGGCTGTTCTTATCACAACATCTGCTCAGTACAAGACTATCTCTATCCAGGGTATCCAGGGTCGCGTAATCTGCAAGAACACAGTTCTCGTTCCTGATATCAAGGCTGGTCTTGTTAAGAAGACAAATGCTGTTGCTGGTGGTACAGATTCCGGTAGCAAGGACTAATTCTTTATAAAAGGAATGCCTCCTAAGTAAAATAAAGTACAAAGTAAACGGGGGCATTTAGCCCCCGTTGAAATGTACACTTTATTTTTGACTTCGTTGTTGTGAAGTAACATCTTCTACAAAGTTTTCTATCATTGCCATACATAGCTTTGTTACATATGTTTTATTTACATCTGGATATGTGCTTATAACTGTTTCAATTATATGATTTACTGAATTGGGATTAGGTATTCGAATATCCTTATTAAGTAATACTTCTATATTGATACATTCCAT
>Ga0265300_10003060_pt1 | contig 13896 bp, 10 predicted proteins | sample AusTroGonzalo_MG_FD_193482 | JGI IMG/M metagenome (GOLD analysis project Ga0265300, IMG submission 193482) | Bovine rumen microbial communities from tropical cattle in Woodstock, Queensland, Australia - Gonzalo_03 | ecosystem: Host-associated > Mammals > Digestive system > Stomach > Rumen ... | reverse complement strand
GGCGCAATACGTCAATACAGGTTGGAGCTATGCGAAGGGATTCAACTACAGTGGTGACGACGCCGACATCCACCCTGCGGAGATGGTAAACTACTGGCACGTGCGCGGCTCGACCTGCATCCCGACAGACGGGCGGAAGAAACCTGGGAGCTTCATCGCAGACCTCCGTGGAAAATCCGGCGTCGACTTCGATCTTCCAACGGAGGCACAGTGGGAGTTTGCCTGCCGGGCTGGGACGACAACAGCGCTCAACAGCGGCAAGGACCTTTCGATCAAGGCGAACGACGCGAATGCGATGGCGGTTGCCTGGACCCAGGAGAACCAGTCCGAGGGGCAGGACGTCGCCGCGTCCCATGCCGTCGGCCTTCATGCGCCGAACGCCTGGGGGCTATACGACATGCACGGCAACGTGTACGAATGGTGCGTCGACTGGTGGGCTCCGTACGCGCCTGACGATGCCGTCGATCCGGCAGGCGGAACTGAGAGCGATGGGACTAAGGGTCGCTCTCTCCGCGGCGGAGGCTGGGGTTGGTCTTCTTCAGCCGGCTGCCGTAGCGCGAACAGAGGCTATGCCGGCACGTCCGGCGCGACAAAGGATCGCGGATTCCGCCTGATCTGCCCTGTCTCGCTCAAGTGGTGAAAGGAGCAACAATATGAAGAATGCAGTTTTTGCGCTTTCCCTCGTTTCGGCCATCGCGGCGTCTGCCGCGCAGAGCGTCGGGAACGTCCGCGTCACGCGCGACGCCGAGAGACGCCTCATCACAGTGTCGTACACCCTTGCCGAGCCCGGCATCGTGACCGTCGCGTTTAAGCGTGATGGCGTGGAGATTCCCGAGGCGCGCTTTGCCGGTGTTGCCGGCGATGTCAATAAATACGTTGCCGCCACGGGGCCGGACGAGACGCGTACGATCCGTTGGCAGACAGATATCGACTGGCCGGACACCGCGTTCGACGAAACTATCAGCGCGGACGTGACGGCGTGGACCACAAATAACCCGCCGGATTACGTTGTCCTCGACCTCATCACGATGACGAATTCCGCGCCATACGTCGGTGCCCGCTACTACACCAGCACCAATGCTCTGCCTGGCGGACTGTTCGACTCTCGTTACTTCTCCGAGAAGATCGTCATGCGGAAGATTCCCGCAGCTGGCGTCGTCTGGAGAATGGGTTCGCCGGAAGGCGAAGTCGGCAGGTCGTCGGTTGAAGGCCTCGAAAGCCGCCATCGCGTCAGGTTGACGCAGGACTACTACATCGGCGTATTCGAGACGACGTATGGACAGTCCGCGTACATGTTCCCTGGAACGTCCTACGCAGGCAACCGCGCGGATTCCGGCGGGAATGGAGATCCGAGGTGCGCACAGGGCAACGTTGCCTATTACTTTCTGCGCACACCCGAGAAGGTCGGACGGTCCAACCATGACAATTCCGAGTCGTGGCTTGTCATCGGTGCACTTCGCGACCGCATGGGTGTCAAGTGGAACCTCCCCACCGAGGCGCAATGGGAGTTTGCTTGCCGCGCCGGCATGGGGACGCCGTTCTACAACGGCTATTCGCTGCCTAACACCACGACGTATGGTCCGGCGAATGTGCGCGAGGCAGGATGGATATTCTACAAGACCGGGCAGAGCATTGCGGACGATGGCGAACCATATGGTCCGCGCCCGGTGGGGCTGAAGAAGCCGAACGACTGGGGACTCTACGACATGATCGGCAACGTCGCGGAGTTCTGCTATGATCCGTACGGCGCATATTCTGTCGAGGAAGACGACGGTATCTCGGAGAATCCCGTCGGCGGTGACGTCTACGATTCCAGCAAAAAGAGAGTGCTTCGCGGCGGCTATTTCAACCAGTCGGCAGACAAGTGCCGTTCCGCCGCCAGGAATCCAGAGGGGAATGCCGGGGCCTACAAGGGTTATGGTTTCCGCCTCGTCTGCCCCGTTACGCTGTACTGAACGAGTCAAGGAGATGTGCCAATGAAGAAAATGATAGCATTCGCCGCTCTTGCGGCAGCCACTGTCGTGTGGGCAGAAACGGCCTCGTACAATGATCTCGGCGGACTTGCCGGGCAGACGGAGGCGACATCAGACGGATTCTGGGACACGACGGGACGCTCCGCGATATCAATCGAGCGCACGGCCAGTTCGTCCAATGCATCGGGCTTTGATTCGTTCACGCGCACGGTCGATGAGTCGGATTCGGCTATCGACGTTGTTCGTACACAGTTCGGCATGCTTCTGATTGTTCGCTGACGGAAAAGCGAGGCCACTGTATGGATCTACTGTCTTTGTGCCTTCTCTCCACGGCACTAATTGCCGGTGTTTCGTCCGCAAAGGGGACGGTTCGCGTGGAGACGCCGTCTCTTGTTGCAAAGCTGCCTGCGAATCGCAATTACTGCCCTACGCTTGAGGGCGTCGGCCCTAACGGGAAGTTCGGAATCCTGCTGCAGACCAAGGTCTGGTATCATGGACGGACGGGGAACTCACAGCGCTTTTACCAGGACCAGGACGAGTTCTCGTGGCCGACGCGGACGTGCGAGACGATTGGCGATGCCGCAGTTGTCACCACCGGCACGGTTGACTACGATGTGCGCCGTGAAGTTGCCGTGGAGGCGGCGGATCCGGAGGCCCTGCGGCTCGACTACCTGCTGACGGCTGCTGAGACGCGGTTCTTCGACCCGGTGGACTTTCCTCTCCTGTACTTCAGCAAGGAGGCCGAATCGGTGTCGTTCGACGACGGTCGGCTTGGCGTATTCCGTACGGCGGAGAATCCGACGCGCACGGAAATTTTCCGTTCGCGGGCGTGTCTTTTGCATTTCCCGAAGCGCGGGAAGACGCTGATACTGCTTTTGGACGTTAACCGCCCGCTTGCACTTGGCCATGCCCTTGGCTTGGCTATGCGCCAGAGCGTGAACGGGTGGAGCCGCGTATTCAACTTCACGCAACTCCACTACGAGGAGTTCCCGTTTTTCGAGAAGGGGACGAAACTTGGCGTGAGGATGTGGTTCAAGCTCGTTGACGGCGGCGAGTTTTCCGACGCCCAGGCGGAAGCTGCGCGTGCGTTGGCTACCGCCGTGGGTGCGCGCGAAGCGGCGTTTTCCCCGGCGGCGCTTGACGGCGAATATGCGGAGCCGTCCGGCCTCGCCGCCCGTCTGCCGTCCGTGGAGGGCCTTTCGCTCTGGACAGAGACGCCGATGAAGCGCGTCTATCCCGGCACTCGCGTACCTTCCGCCGCGGCATCGGCAGTTAGGCTGGAGTCTGCGGCGAACGAGCGCGAATCGTTCCAGCTTGTGCTTAGCCCTAAATCGCCGGCGCGTCTGGAATCGGTGACATTCTCTGATTTTGTGTCAGGCCCGGGCGCGGCGATTCCTGCGGCAAATGCATGCGCATGGCGGCTTGGCTACGAGACGGTGGCGGAGACGAAAGCCGTGTTCCGCGGCGAGACGCGGTTTGCCGACAGGATGATTCCGATTGACGGCGGCGTCGAGCTGCCTGCCGGAGAGAACACGATCCTGCACTGCACGGTGTTCGCGCCGCCAGGCACGCGCCCGGGGCTCTACCGTGCAAGCGCCGCAGTCGTCGTGGATGAATCGCGGATTGACGTTCCTGTCGAGCTGCGCGTCTGGAACGTGGAGTTGCCGAGCGAGACGGCCTACATTGGACACATGCTCGTATGGAACTCGCCGCATGCGAAGCGCGAGCAGGTGGTGCGCCGTTTCTCCGAGTGCGGCATGATGGGGTCCTTGTATTCAGGCTACGGTGCGCCGAAGATCAAGGATTGCTTTGACGGCAAGGCGTTGCAGGTGCCCGATGATTTCGCGCTGGCGGAGAAGTCGGTGAAGGAGCTTGGAGCGCCGTATTTCCAGGTGCCGTGGGGATTCATGGGCGCATGGAACTGGAACACGAACAAGACCGTGTTCCTTGGGCTCAACCTGAAGCTCGATTCCAGGGAGTTTGACGAGACGTTTGAGAACTATCTCGTGGAGCTGAGTGGGCAGCTTGGGCGGCGTGGCATTCTCGACCGGAGCTTCATCTACATGTGGGACGAGATGACGGAAGGGCATTATCCCGCCATGCGCAAGACGACGGGCATGGTGCGCAAGTTCGCTCCCGGGCTCAAGGTGCTCACGGTGTCCGCGCCCGACCCCGAGGTTCTTGCGAACAACGACATCATTGTTGCCGCGCATCCTGCGCATTGGTGGAGCGGCGATGCGCGCGAAGTGGTGGCGAATGCGAACCGCCGTGGCAAGAAGCTCTGGATGTACGCGAACTCCGTCACGTTCGGAACCGCCTCGCGCGCGATCATTCCGCGCCTTACGGCGTGGCTCTGCCGCAGCCACGGCATGTGCGGATATCTGCACTGGAGCTGCGACTACAACTGGAAGGCAAACAGTTTTGCGAAGAACGGAAAGGAATGGCTTCTCTATCCGTCTGACGGCGAGCCGGTGTATTCGGTGCGCATGGAGTATTTTCGCGACGGGGTGGAGGATTTCAACCTCATGGAGCTCGTGAAGCGTCTTCCGGAATCCGAGCGCATCCGTCTTGAAAGACGCATTGCGGAGATATCCTCCGACAGTTCTGCGCTTTGGGCGGATCCAGTCAGGGTTGCGGCGGTGCGTCGCATTGTGGCGAAGGCGCTGTCGTCAAGACGACTGGAGGACCGGGATTGAGGGTAGCTTTGCCTGTGTTCCTTGTTGCCGCGGCGGTAATGTCTGCACTGTCCTGGCCGCGTCCGGTAAAGTGCATCTTAAGCGGATATGAAATCGGTGCGCTTTCGCCTGGAACTTGTGGGGCGAGACCCTTGTGAACTTGTGGGGCGAGACCCTTGTGACGGCGCTCTTTTTGCTGGAAAAATGCGCGATTCTACCGGATAGCGCAAAGGGAGGTTGAAAGGCATGGGAGTATGGTGTATAATATGCGCCTATGAAAACGGCAGTGTTTTTTTCGGATCTGGCGGAGTGGTGGTGAAATGATTCTCGAGGTCGAGAACCTTCGCGTGTCGTTCATGGTGGACGGGCGGCGTTCCGTCCCGGTACGCGGCGTCTCGTTTTCCATCCCGAGGAGAGGCCGTGTCGCGCTTGTCGGGGAGTCTGGCTGTGGAAAGTCCCTGACGGCGCTTGCGATAGGCGGCCTCGTCGAGCGGGCGGAAATCTCGGGTGAGGTGCGCGGATCGCCGCGCATTGCATACGTCTTCCAGAATCCGATGCAGTCGCTGAATCCCGTGATGCGCATCGGGGCGCAGATAGCCGAGGCGATGACAGAGCGGGGCCGCGCTCGGCGCTTGGCCGAGACGGAAAGCCTTCTTTCGTCCGTCGGCCTTCCGCCAGGATCGTCGCGCAAGTTCCCGTGCGAGCTTTCCGGCGGGCAACAGCAGCGTGCAATGATAGCGATGGCCCTTGCGAGGCGGCCAGAGCTGCTTGTCGCGGACGAGCCGACGACTGCGCTCGACGCGACTACGCAGAAGGAAGTCCTCGATCTTATCTATGACGTCGCCGAGAAGCGCTCGATGGCCGTCCTTCTCATAACGCACAATCTCGGGCTTGTCGCAAGATACACCGAGTATGTAAACGTCATGTACGCAGGGGAAGTTGTCGAGAGCGGGGAAACCGACGAGATATTGAGGTCGCCGCGTCATCCTTACACACAAGGGCTTGTGTCGGCTGTGCCGCGTCTTGACGCTCCGAGGGACGCGCCTCTTGCAGACATCCCGGGGACGGTCCCGCCTCCGTGGAATTGGCCTTCCGGTTGCGCTTTCCATCCGAGGTGCCCTGTCGCCAGGAAGGAATGTTCCTCTGAAAGCTTCAATGGATTGTGCTTCTGCCTTAGGTAAAAGCGCAAATTATTGTATTTTTCCTCTTGCGGACATCCACAAAATGTGGTATATTACGTATCAAACACGAGGGGCGTTCCCGAGTGTCTCAGTACTGAAACAACGAAGGATGACAAAAATGGCTAAGAAAGTTCCTGCAACGAAGTCCGAGATCATGGCTGCGATCGCTGAGGCCGCTGGCATCAGCAAGAAGCAGGCCGTCGCTGCGTACGAGAAGTTCCTCGCAATCGCCTATGAGGGCGCTAAGGGTGCGAAGGGAATCGTTCTCCCCGGCCTCGGCAAGCTCATCAAGATCAACCGCAAGGCGCGCACGGGCCGCAACCCCGCGACCGGCGAGACGATCAAGATCGCCGCGAAGAAGGTCGTGAAGTTCCGCGTCGCGAAGGCCGCGAAGGACGCCGTTCTCGCCTAATGGCGAAAAGCCTTTTCAAGAAAGGTCGCAAGCGCGGGTTCCATTGAGCCCGCGTTTGTTTGTTAAAAGGGGCTTCAAAAGCGAGGAGTGATAGGCATGAGCTGGTTTCTTGGTGGAATCGTCTTTCTTGCAGCGGGGTATTTTCTCTACGGCAGGTTTGTGGAGCGCCTGATAGGCCCTGACGACAGGAAGACGCCGTGCGTCGCAAACCCCGACGGCGTGGACTACGTTCCGCTCCCGAAGTGGAAGAACATGCTCATCCAGCTTCTGAACATAGCAGGAGTCGGGCCTGTGATAGGCGTCATCCTCGGCATAAAGTTCGGAAAGGTCGCGCTTCTCATAATCCCGGTCGGCTGCGTCTTCATGGGAGCCGTGCACGACTTCTTCTCCGGCATGATCTCAATGCGGATGAACGGCGCCAACATGCCGAAGATGGTAAGCGAGCACCTTGGCTCCAAGTTTGCAGCCGTCTTTACGTGGATAGTCATGTTCGCTCTCCTCCTCTGCGTTACCGTGTTCGCGAACACCCCTGCGACGCTCATCGACAGGCAGTGGTTCCCGGAGGTCTCCGTGTTCTGGTGGTCGGTGGGCCTCATCTTCGCATACTACGTCGCGGCGACTCTTTTCCCCGTCGATGCCATAATAGGCAGGATATACCCGGTCTTCGGCGCGCTTCTCGTGCTTGGCTCGATAGCGGTCTTCGTCGCCCTCGTAGTGGCCGGCTTCAAGGACCCTGCGATCTTGGCGGACTGCCCCGGCTTTGCGGACTACAAGGCCGCGAACCCTCTTTTCCCGTGCCTCTTCGTTACAATCGCCTGCGGCATAATATCCGGCTTCCACGCAACGCAGTCGCCTATTGTCGCGAGGACCTGCCGCTCCGAGCACGAGGCGAGGGCGACATTCTACGGCATGATGATAGCGGAGGGCGTGATAGCGATGATATGGGCTTCCGCCGCGCTTGCAATATACAACATGGCGCCGGAGAACATCTCCCTCCCGGGACCGGTGGTGCTCGGCAACATAGCCTCGTCCTTCCTTGGCAAGTGGATGGGCGGCGTCACGGTCGCGGCAATCGTCGTATTGGCGATAACATCCGGCGACACGGCCCTCAGGTCGTCGCGGCTTTCGCTCGCCGAGGTGATCGGCGTAAACCAGACGCGCGTTAAGGCGCGTATAATGACTTGCCTTCCGCTCATAGCGATTGTGGCGGCCCTCCTTTGGTGGTCCAACAGGGACGCGAAGAGTTTCGGCCATCTCTGGAACTACTTCGCATGGATGAACCAGCTTGTTTCCACTACGATGCTTTTTGTGGCGACGGTGTGGATGTTCAGGCGCGGCCGCGCCCTCGGCGCCTTGGCGACGCTCATCCCCGGCTGCTTCATGTGCATGGTGGTCTCGACTTTCATTCTCTGGGCGTGGCCGTCCAAGGGGCAGGTGTGGGGCATCGTTCCCGGCGGCCTTCCGCTTGGCGTGGCGGCGGCAGTCGCAGCGGTGCTGACGGCGGCAGTGGTCGCGTTTCTTGTCCGCCGCGGAAGGATTGCGCCAGGGAATGGGCCTTGCGTCGCCTGCGCTGGCGAGAAATCGTGAAGCGAGGAAGCCAAAAGACGCGTGGCAAAGCCGGAAGGTTATGGTATAATACCCCTCTATCATGACGAGCGACCTATCGAGAGTGCGCAATATCGGCATCGTTGCCCATATTGACGCGGGGAAGACGACGACGACGGAGAGGATCCTCCTCTACACCGGAAAGATACACCATGCCGGCGACGTACACGACGGCAACACGACTACGGATTTCATGATCCAGGAGAAGGAGCATGGAATCACGATACAGTCCGCGGCGATCTCCTGCGAGTGGAAGGGCTGCGCAATCAACATCATCGACACTCCCGGACACGTCGATTTCACGATGGAGGTCGAGCGCTCGCTGCGAGTCCTTGATGGAGCTGTGTGCGTATTTTGCGCCGTGGGCGGCGTCCAGCCGCAGTCCGAGACCGTCTGGCGCCAGGCGGACCGGTATGGCGTTCCCCGGATAGCGTTCGTCAACAAGATGGACCGCATGGGGGCCGACTTCTCAAAGGTCGTAGGCGAGCTGCGCTCGCGCCTGAATGCTCCCGCGCAGCCCATAACTTTGCCGATAGGCGCTTCCGATTCGTTCACCGGCGTCATCGACCTCGTTCGCATGAAGGCCCTCGTCTGGTCCGGCGGAGACGACGACCAGGGGCGCACTTTCACCGAAGCGGAAGTTTCTTCCGACATGAAGGACGACGCGCTTCTTGCTCGCGCAGAGCTCGTGGAGCGTGTCGCAGATCTCGACGACGGCGTGATGGAGTCCTTCCTCGAGAACGGCGACTTGACGCCGGAGGAGCTTGTTCCGGCCATCCGCCGTACGACGCTCGCGGGGCGCCTTGTTCCGGTGCTTTGCGGCTCGTCTTTCAAGTGCAGGGGAGTCCAGCCGCTCTTGGACGCGATTTGCGACTATCTTCCGTCCCCTGCGGACAGGCCGCCCGTGAAGGCCACCGACCTCAAGACCGGGGCGGAAGTCTCGCGCAGGCAGGAAGACGCCGAGATGCTGACGGCCCTTGTCTTCAAGATCGCGACTGATCCATACGTCGGACGGCTTTTCTTTGTGCGCGTTTACGGCGGCATCCTCAAGAAGGGCGCCAACGCCTTCAATCCGCGCACGAAGAAGCGCGAGCGCATAATGAAGATCGTGCGGCTCTTTGCCGACGAGAGGGTTGAGGTCGATGAGCTGAGGGCTGGCGACATCGGCGCGATAGTGGGTCTTAAGGAAGTGACTACTGGCGATACGCTCTGCGCGGAGATGAAGCCCTGCCACCTTGAGCGCATAACCGCGCCCCAGCCGGTGATGTTCATGGCCATAGAGCCGAAGAGCTCCGCCGACAAGGAAAAGCTCGTCGCTTCGATGAAGACCCTTGCCGCGGAGGACCCGACGTGCCAGTTCCGCGAGGACGAGGAGACAGGCCAGACGATACTTTCCGGCATGGGAGAGCTCCATCTCGAAATCCTCGTCGACCGCCTCAAGAGGGAGTTCAAGTGCGCCGCCAACACCGGCAAGCCAATGGTCTCCTACTGCGAGACGGTGACGCGCCCCGGCAAGGCGACATTCACGTTCGACCGCGAGTTCGGCGGCCGCAGGCACGCGGTAACGCTGGAGATAGAAGTGTCTCCGCTGGAGCGCGGAGCCGGCACGAAAGCCTCGCTTTCTCGAAACTTCGTGACTTCCGTCCCTGGCGGGAAACTTCACGACTGCGTCCTGCAGGGCCTTGAAGACGGCATATCTACAGGCGTTCTCGCCCGCTATCCGATGACGGACCTCAAGGTGGAGTGCGTCTCCGCTACGATGGTTGATCCCGAGGTCTCTGACGAAGTCGCCTTCCGCTCCGCCGCGATGATGGGCTTCCGCGAAGCTGCGGAGGCGGCGGCCCCGGAGTTCCTCGAGCCGATCATGAAGCTCGAGATAACTACGCCGCCAGAGTCGGTGGGCGAGATCCTCGGCGACTTGAACGGGCGGCGCGGAAGCGTCCTCGACATGGACGTCAAGGGCGGGATGCAGATCGTCCATGCGCGAGTCCCGCTCTCCTCGATGTTCGGCTATGCGACGGCGGTGAGGTCGCTGACGAAGGGCAGGGCGTCGTATTCCATGGAGCCCGACAAGTTCGAACTTGTGCCGAAGAGCGTGAGGGAAGAGATACTTTCTAAGTGACCAAGCCTGAAAATAATGGTATAATGCAGTCGCCATGATAGATTTCTCAGAGCGCCAGAAGAAGACGATAGCAAGCGGCATCACCGTGCTTTCCCTTGTTATCACGTTTGCATTCGTCGTGTTGGTGGCATGGGGGCTCCTGAAGGCGCTGGCGTTCGCCTCGACTGCGCTGGTGCCTGTCCTGTTTGGCTTTTTCCTTGCGCTTTTCTTCAAGCCGTATTACAGGTGGTGGAAGTCCGTTCTCAAGAATCCGACGTTTGCGCTTGTGGTCATGCTGGCGACCGTGTTCGTGCCGCTCTCGCTGTTGCTCTGGTATGCCGGAGCCGTGATAGTCGACCAGGTGTCCAACCTTATCGCGCAGGGGCCCCAACTCGCGCGGCAGACGCTCGTCTGGTTCCGCGAGACCTTCCCGAAGCTCCACGAGCTGCTTGTGCAGATGGGAGTTCCGTATGAGGATCTCGGGAACGTCTACACGAAATACGGCTCCACCGCGCTGCGGGCTGGAACCGGTGCGCTGAAATGCTTTGGCGTGGTCGCATCCGCCCTTGTCTCTCTCATATTCTTCGTCTTTTTCCTGATGACGAAGGATCGGCGCGGCGGCGAGATTGTGGGCGAGCTGCCGTTCCTGAAGGAGGAGACGCGTTTGTTTCTCGCGAGCCAGATAGACGCTTTTGTAGATATACTCGTCTCGTTCTTCCAGAGGCAGACGGTCATTTGCCTTGTGGAGGGGGTTATGTATGGATGCGGCTTCTGGGGCGTGGGGCTCCCTTACGGGTTCCTGATAGGCTTTTCGCTCGGAGTCCTCAACCTGATACCTCTTTTCGGCTCCATAGTCTGCCTTCCCGTGGCGCTTCCGCTTGCGTATTTTACGCACGGAGGTTCCCTTACGAGGCTTTTCCTCGTCCTCGGGGTGTGGGTTGCCGGCCAGATCATCGACGGCTACTTCATAACGCCAAAGATACAGGGCGACAAGACGGGCCTTGGCTACGCTGGCGTCATCTTCAGCTTCTTTTTCTGGTCAACGGTGCTGGGGCCTTTGCTTGGCATGCTCCTCGCCATCCCGCTCTCCGCGTTTTGCGTAGTCCTGTGGCGCGCGCTTAAGACGCGGTACATAAGGCCGATTGTATGAACGCGCGGCGCGGCGGGAACAGGGCCAAAGGGGTTCTCGCCATAGTTGTGAGCGCGTTCGGCTTCGCGCTCATGGCTGCGTTCGTCCGCATGGCCGACGACTTCGGCTCTCCTCTTTCGAGTTTTCAGAAGGGCTTTTTCAGGAACGTCGTGGCGCTTGTCATTGCGCTTGCGGTTCTCATGCGCTCAGGCGGAGTCGCCCGCGTCTTCAAGTGCGCAGGCGCGGCGTCGGCGCGGGCTTGGGTCATCCTCGTCCTGCGCAGCGCCCTTGGGTCTTGCGGGCTTTTTGCGAACTTCTACGCGCTAAGCCACGTCGCGATAGCCGACGGCCAGACACTGAACAAGACTGCTCCGTTCTTTACCGTGATATGCGCCTGGCTCTTCCTCGGCGAAAAGGCGGCGGTGCGCCAGATCGCGGCGTTGGCGCTTGCCTTTCTCGGGGTGGTATTCGTGGCGAAGCCAGGCTTCGCCGGAGATGCGGCGTTTCCTCTTGCGATGGGGCTGTTTGGCGGCGTGTGCGCCGGTGGCGCGTATGCATGCGTCCATGCGCTACGCCGCCACGGGATGGAACCTGCGTTCATAGTCGTCTTCTTCAGCGCGTTTTCCACGCTGGCGGCAATCCCGTTCATTGCAGTTGACTTTGTCCCGATGACATTCTCGCAGGTCGCCGTCCTCCTTGGGGCGGGGGCGAGCGCGGCGATAGGGCAGTTTGGGATCACCGCCGCCTATGGTTACGCTGAGCCGCGCGAGATAGCGGTTTACGACTATTCCAACATAATCTTCACAGCCGTCCTCGGCTTCGCGTTTTTCGGGCAGATCCCGGACGTGTGGTCGATCATAGGCTTCGTCATGATCGTGGTCGCCGCAGCGAGAATCGGCGCGTCATGAACCTTTGGGGACAGGTACGCCGAGCAAAGCTCGGCTGAACTAGCAGAATGAAAGGAGTCTGCACTGTAAAGAAGTCGACATACAGTTAGGAAGGCGGGGCGTGCAGAGGGCGACCGATGTGCGCGAGTCCCGCCGGACGAACGGACAAGCGACAACGCAAGTGAACCTTCTTCGTAAAGCCTCGTTACCAGAGTCCCGCGTGGCCAGTGTTCTGTCAACATGAAGCCAACAGGAAGCCGACGAATCGACTTGTGCGGTGGAAACGCGGCGGGGCATAGGGGGGTCGCGTGTCCGGAAAGTTCAGCAAGGGAACTCGGGAGACCTCGCGACAGCGAAAGCGAGGCGAGGAGTCGGACGAGGCCATAGTAGCGGGGAAGCGGGGCAATGCCCGTGGAGCGAAGGGCCTCTGCGTGAAAAAGGGACGTTTCGAACGAAAGAGCGGAAACCAGATTGATTGAGAAATCCTATACGGACGAGGAGATCGCGGCGATTGCGCAGAAGCACAGGATGCCGCGCTATCCGAAGATTGCGCTTCTGAGGGAGAAACTGTCGCGGAAGGCAAAGGAGGAGCCACAGTTCAGATTCTACTGCCTGTACGGGCAACTGCTGAGGGAGGATGTGCTGAAATGCGCCTACGAAGCCGTGCGAGCCAACCAGGGCGCGCCAGGCGTGGACGGGGTGACGTTTTGGCAAATCGAGCACGGAGAGGAAGGCGTGGAGGGCTTTCTTGGGGCAATCCTAAGGGAACTCAAGGAGAAGACCTACAAGGCAAGTCCCGTGAAGCGGACGTACATCGAGAAGGCGAACGGCAAGCTCCGTCCGCTTGGCATCCCGACCATCAAGGACAGGGTTGTGCAGGCCGCGGTAAAGCTGCTGATAGAGCCGATATTCGAGGCCGACTTCCACGACTGCTCGTATGGATTCAGGCCGAACAGGAACGCGAAGATGGCGGTCGAGCAAGTCGCGGCGGAAATCAAGGACGGCAAGACGGAAGTCTACGACGCCGACCTGTCGAGCTACTTCGACACGATACCGCACGACAAGCTCTTCCTCGCCATCCGCAGGCGAATCACGGACGGAAGCGTGCTGGCGCTGATACGCCAGTGGCTGAAGTCCACGATAGTCGAGCCGAACGGCGTGAGGAACAACCCCAAGGGCAGGGGCACCCCGCAAGGAGGGGTCATCTCGCCTCTTCTGTCGAACATCTACCTGCACTGGTTCGAGACGTGCGCCACGTTGGTCGCCAAGGGAATGAACCAAGACATGTCGATCGTGCGCTACGCGGACGACTTCGTGATTCTCGCAAGAAAGCTGCAAGGGGAATTCGTGCGGAAGATTGAGGGCGAACTGGAAGGCCGATTCGGCCTCGTGGTCAACAGGGACAAGACGAAGGTCTTGGACATGAGGGCGGACAAGTCCGCGCTCGACTTCCTCGGCTACGAGTTCCGATTCGCGAGGAGTCGCTATGGGAGGGGAAGATACCTGACCTACGGCCCGTCGATGAAGTCGGTCAAGAAGGTTTGCGCGAAGGTCAAGGAGCTGACTCTCAGCATCTTCAAGCCCGTGAAGAACGAGGAGATGGTGCAGAGGGTGAACAAGGTTCTTGTCGGATGGGGAAACTACTTCCAGTGCGGATATCCGAGGCAAATGTTCGACAAGGTGAACTGGTATGTGCGGAACCGCCTGTACCTTCACTTCAACAGGAAGAGCCAAAGGGGGTATGCGCTGAAATATGCGCCGAACTTCTATTCGGAACTACAGGCAATGGGGCTGCATAGGCTTCAATGGAGGCGGAAGTGACATGTTGTAGGTTCCACACGGAGAGCCGTATGCGGGAAAACTGCACGTACGGTTCGATGAGGGGGCGGGCGTGCCCGACGAGGGGCGTCCCGCTCTACTCTACACCCCGCAA
>Ga0265300_10003057_pt1 | contig 13906 bp, 12 predicted proteins | sample AusTroGonzalo_MG_FD_193482 | JGI IMG/M metagenome (GOLD analysis project Ga0265300, IMG submission 193482) | Bovine rumen microbial communities from tropical cattle in Woodstock, Queensland, Australia - Gonzalo_03 | ecosystem: Host-associated > Mammals > Digestive system > Stomach > Rumen ... | reverse complement strand
GGTGCCGCCTTTTACAACAAACAGTGTGTCGGTTCCCGAGACATTTTTTCCCCAGTCATTACGAACAAACGATTCCATCTTGCTCCAGAGCTTTCCGTTAAACTTATCCCCTTGAGGAAACATGTTTGACATATAGAAAGTCTGTCCGTTGGCTTCTTTTGAAGCCATTCTGTCTTCCGAGGCGCAGATATGTCCGCGCTGGAAGTAAGTAAATCCTTTGTCAGGATAGCTACTGCCGCTGAACTCTCCCGTCACACTGGGTTGTTCCCTAGCAGGAATCTTTGGATCCAACTGGAAGGGGTCACCGTTCCAGGTTTTCCCGTCCCAGGATGCGCCATCCCATTGGTTTCGACTCCAATTCTTTACTTTATTATTTTTCGTGAAATAGTAGCACGTCCATCGCTGTGCCTTCAACTTATGGTCCCATTCCAACGAATAGGTTTCGCCAAAAGCGGAAGTGGAGTGCGTAATCACATCACTGTTGCCACCCTTCACCTTTGGGAACTGCAATCCTGCATAGGAGGGAGCATTTCTATTGACATTAGCCACCTGTGAACCAGATGACTGACTGCCTCCCTCCTCATCGTCGCTACATGCCACGATGAGTGTGCTCATGAGTAGTAGAGATAGTACTTTCAGTAGCTTCATTCGTTTCTGTGTTAAAACATTGAAGGTGCGTACAAGGCATATGCAACTACCCTGGACGCACCTTCTGTAAGTGTCATTTCCTAGAAATATCTTACTTCTTCGAAGCCTTACCGTAGCGGCTCATGAACTTATCGACGCGACCAGCGGTGTCGACGAGCTTGCTCTTACCAGTGTAGAAGGGGTGAGAGCTGCTAGAGATTTCTACTTTTACCACAGGGTAAGTTTCGCCTTCGAACTCTACAGTGTCATTAGTCTTTGCAGTAGACTTCGTAAGGAACATATCGCCGTTGGACATGTCCTTAAACACGACGGGGCGATAGTTTTCGGGATGAATTCCTTTTTTCATTTCTTTATTGTAACTATTTATAAATAATGTTCATGCGCACGTGTAGTGCCAATCAGGGTGCAAAGGTACGAACTTTTTTTGAATCCTGCAAATATTTGCTCCTTTTTTTTAGAAAAAACGGGCTGCAACCCGAGTATGGGTGCAGCCCGTTTTTATATTTGAATACTTATAGTTTACTTGCGGCGGCTTGCTGATGTCTGAGAATTCAGCTTCACTAGATAGTTCTTCTTGCTTGCAAACTCGGGCGTGTTGCCTTGGTAGTTAACTACTTTTCCGCAGACGATAACCTCGTCGCCCACCTGAATCTGGGTGTTTCCTTCTACCCAAGACTGATTGCCGAAATAAAGGCAACTATAGGCAATAAAATCCTTGCTTCCAGCTGTGCCGTCATCCGAGATATTAAAGGTTGCGGTACCATACTGAGCACTAAATGTGTACTTGATGCTTGAAATCTTGCCCTTCACATAGTAGTCCTCATCAGAAGTTTTGCCTCCTTCCATAGCAGCTACAATGTCGTAAGCCTGGGAAGCTGTAAGCGGATTCTCTAAAGTTCCTGTAGAGCTGCTGGGCGTGTCGCCACCACCCTCACTACCATCTGAATTCAAAGATACAAGGTAGTTACCTTGGTCGAACTCCACAGTGCCTTTGTGGTTCTTAATCTTACCACAAATGGTTACTTTGTCACCTACTTTCAGGTCTGTATCAGATGTGACAGCTACACCATCGAGTAACTTACCACGGAATACATAGAACTTATTACTCTTCTGAGAATCGTCAGAGATGTAGTAGGTAGCATTGCCGTATTGTGTAGAGAGATCAGTGATTTCAGTCACGATACCCTTAGCATAGACTTCGGCTCCATTGTTAAGGAACTCTCCATCAGCGAGGTTGGCTGTCTGTGCCAGCAGTGCTGCTACATTCCAGGGGTCAGCCTGTGTGCCGCTACCCTTAGCATCACCGCTTGGTGTGTCACCACCGCCACCACCAGCAGGATTCTTACCAATCTCGGTGCCATCAAGGATAGCGTAGGTCACAGTCTTCAGGCCAGTGACGCTGAAGTACTTCTCGATGTTACCATAAAGGGTAACCTCCTTCTTATAGTTGCTGGCATTGTCCACGAGATTCAGTGCAGAACGTACAGCGCCTGAGGGCAACTGAACGGGCATACACTTGTTGATGTCGGTCTCATCAGCTGATGCTGCAATCAATATGTTTGATGCGATAGTGGTCTCAGCACTGAATTTTGCGTCGGTGGTTGTCATACCATCAATACTACCTACGATAAAGGCTTTGACATAGACACCAGTAGCAGAACCTGCTGCGATGGCAGCTGTCACATTGTAGGGAGAATCGGCAGTACCCTTGCCTTCGCCCTCGCCGCTGGGAGTATCACCACCCTCAGCCTTCTTGTCGTTGAGCTGCATAATCTTGCTGCCCTGGGCGAACTGCTTGGTGTTGCCCTTGTAGTTGACGAGCTTACCAGAAACGATGACATTGTCGCCAACTTTAATATCGTTAGCATTGGTGAACTTAGCACCACCAAGACCATAACCACGATAAATCTGCAGGGTGTTGTTTTCTGAACCATCGTCAGAGATGGTATAAGTGGCGTTGCCATACTGACCAGTATCAATCTCGCTGATAGCAGCAATCTTACCCTTGACATAACCTACAGGCGACTGCTTGTCGGCCTCAAGGTTGGCATCGATATAGGCCAGCGCCTCGGCTACAGTGAGGGGCTTCTCAGCAGTACCAGGAGCATCGGGCTGTTCACCGCCACCGCCTTCACCTTTCTTATAATATACGAGGTAGTTGCCCTGGTCGAACTCCATAGTGCCCTTGTAGTTCTTGATCTTACCGCAAACGGTGACAGAGTCGCCCACCTGCAGGTCGGTGTCGGCAGCAACGGCAGCACCGTCGAGCAGCTTACCACGATACACGTAGAACTTATTGCTGGCCTTGGCATTGTCTGAGATATAATAGGTGGCGTTGCCATATGTCGTAGAGATGTCAGAGGTCTCTGTGACAATACCTGTGACGTACACCTCGGCGCCATCGTTGAGGAAGTCGCCATCGTTAAGACTGCTACATGCTTCGATAACGGCAGCCACGTTCCAGGGGCTTTCCTGGGTACCTTCTCCCGCAGGTTCTATGACCACCTCGGGCTCTGAGGGTTTGATCTGGTCGTACGGGTTGTTGTACGGCTCGGGCACATCTTCACAGGAAGTGAAGGTGAATGCTGCGATGGCCATTGCCATCATGCTTAAATATATCTTTTTCATAATACTTAATTTTCAATTTTCAATTATCAATTTTCAACTCTTATTTCACTTCCTCCACATCGTCGATGGTGCGGATGATAAGCTCCCACTGGTCTCTGTAGCGCTTGATAACGCCAGTGATGTTTACCTTTCCAGTGGGCAGCTTCTTGGCGGCAAAGTCAGCATAGTTGCTGGTATATATCTGCACACCGCCAGTCTGTCCGTCAGGCTGCTCCTTGAAGTACCATGAGGTAGAGTAGTTAGGATCAGAGTAGGAGGACTCGCCAGCCACGAAGGGGATATTATCGACATACTGCTTGGTGTCGGTGTTGTAGTAGCCTCCCTTCTTGAAGCTTACGTTCTTGATGATACACAGTTTGCCGGCATCCTTGGCGATGTCCCATGTGGTCTTGGTGCTACCATCGGCAAAGAGCTCAGGCTCCACACGGGTGCGATAGCCAGTGAGCTTGAAGTGCTGATTCCACAGCTGACGCGGCATACGGCTCACGCTAGTGTCGCCCGACGAACTGGTGTAGGGCGTTCCGATGGTGGCACTCTTACGATAGTTGCCGATATACAGTCCGTTGAGGTCAACGAGAATCTCGGTGCCTACGGGCAGGTAGCCGAAGATGCCGCCCTGTGCGATGCCGATGAAGATGGCACCTGAGGCATCCTGTACGGATATCTCGTTATACATATTTCCTTCAATATCGTTGGCGGTGACTACAGCCTTGATCTGAATATCTTCTGTAATCAGCTTGTACTGACCTTCGTTGTTGATCTCGTTGCTGTATTTGGTCTTCAGATCATCGATGCTCAATACCTTGGTTTCCTTGATATTGTTGTTGCCATAGAGGGTGTTGTCTGTTGCAGGCTCGTCCCACTTGCTGTTGAAGAAATTGGAGTTGCCGTCAGCGCATCCTGTAAAGATGCCGCATACAAGTGCTAATAATAAATAATGTATCTTTTTCATAACCTTTCTGTTTTTATTTGAATTAGAACTTGTAAGCAATATTCAGCATGCCGTTGATACCGTAAGCGTAGTACTTGAACGGGTTCTTCTGGAACTGATAAGCACGTACGTTGTCGCTGGATGTGTAACTGGAGCGGCTCTGCTCATAACCACCAGTCACGATGTTCTGGTTGTTCAGCACATTAGTGAGCGACAGGTTGATGCTCATAGAACGTCCTCTGGTGAGATACAGGCTCTTGCCGATAGAGAGGTCGAGCATAAAGCCGCCATGACCCTTGGCCTGTTCCACAGCACTCTCAAGCAGGTTGCCATTGCTGTCGTAAACGGGCTCGAAATCCAGACGGTTGCGCTTCTCCAGTGTAGAGGCGTAGCGGTATGAAGGCGAGTAGGAGAGGTAGATGCGGTCGTAGTAGTTACCGTTGATATCGATAAACCAGCCGCCTTGGTGATAACTCAGTATGAAGCTCAGGGCAGTGAGAGGAGTGCCAGCTTCACGCATGTTCTTATTATAACAAATCTCGGGTTTGCCGTCGTTGGCATCGTTGAAGGTACCCTTCGTCGAACTCATATACCAAACCTGAGCGTTGTTGGTGTTGCGAGCCTCGCTGACGGTACCGAGGGCTTTGAAGCTCCATGCCTCGGTGAGCTTGAAGTTCAAGCCCCACTCAATGCCGTAGTACTCTTTCGACATGCCAGTCATCGAGACATACGAGAACGAGTTGATATCGTCGAAATAGAAGTTCTGCCATTCTGTGGCATCCTCTACGATGGCGCCATAGGCCATGATGTTGGCCTTAAGCCAAGAGTTCTGCATCTGGTAGCCAATCTCGGCCGAGTAGTTCTTCTCAGTCTTCAGGTCCACCACGAAGTCATTGTTCATCTCGGGTGATACGAAGGCGGCCTGAGCCTCTGGAGCACGCATGTTGATGCCGAAGCCACCAGTGATGACGTGACCATGACCCAGTGTGACTGCCGCACCTACCTTACCACCACCTTCCAGGAAATGGGCAGTGCCGCTCTTGCCGTAAGAGTTTTCGAGGAACATACCGTTCTTCATCTTACCGTCACGCTGCATCTCTACGCCAGCCACACGTCCACTGACAAAGGCGTGGGTGTTGTTGCCGATGTTGGCAGCATAGGTAGTCCAGAAACCGGCCTTATTCACTAATATGTTGTAGTCGTAGCCAAAACGGTCGCCTTCACCTACCTTGGCGTTGGGGTTGTTGGCGTCGTACTGTACACGGGCATCGTCAATGGCGTAGGTTCCCAGAGCGTAGGTGTTGATGTTATGGAAGCTGTTGGCACCCATCAGATCCTCCATCGTCTGATAGTGCATGCCCTTGTTGGTGGCCAGCTGGAAGCCCAGACTCAGACGCTGGTCTTTGCTCAGGTCCACATTCAGGTTCGATGACAGTGCCAGGTTCAGGTTGTCGTTATGCTTGGCCTGTATGTAATACATAGCGTCGGTGCCCTGTGCGTTGGCATTCTTGTTGGCCAGATACAGCTTGTCGAAGTTGATCTGACGGTCAGCCACATTACCCGACATCAGGTTCTTGGCACGCAGCCAGTCACTGGCTCCTTGCTCAGTACGGTTGGCAGCATCATCCTCAAACCATACGTCGAAATAGCTGCTGGGCAGGTTCTTCCAGTAGTTAGGCTGGGGGTTGTCGCTGTTGTTATAGTTCAGCTTGGTGCTCTTATACATTGAGTAGCGGCCAGTCAGGGTGGTCACCAGCTTCATGTCGTCGTTGATCTTCCAGTCCCACGTCATCAGGGCGGTGGGAGCAAAGTCGTTAACGACGCGTGAGTTGCGGATATGGCCGTTCTGATAGCCCCAATAGGGGTTGTAGTAGCGGTTGTTGGCCAGCCAGTACATCTCGTCGGTGGCAGCACCCTGTCCTGCACGCTCTGTGGGGTTGCCCCATGTCACGAACGACAGGTGATGCTGGTCGTTGATGAACTTCTCCAATCCGAAGAAATAGCTCAGCGAGTTGTAGAACGTACCATCGACGTAGGCCGTCTTGGGACTGGCCCAGCGGTAGGTGACGTTAGCCGACAGCGCCCATCCGTTCTCCATCACACCTGAGTTATAGGTGTACATGCCTCGGAAGGTGTAGTTACGGTTAGCTCCCGAGAGAGTGATACGCTGACCGGTGGCAAATGCCGACGGACGGAAGTTGTAATTGTTCGAGCCAGCCATCGCGCTCATGGCGAAGTTGTTGTCCTCGAATGGCAGCGAGTTCTCCACGCCACGTGTCTGCTGGTTCAGACCGCCAACAAGCGAATAGCGGAACTGTCCCGTCTCCATGTCGTTCATCTGAACACCGTTGATGTAGATGTCATTGTACTTTTGGTTAAAAGCACGGTAGCGGAAACGCATGGGACTGAACAGATACCCCACCTGCGAGGCGTAGGTATTAGAGTTCGAGTTGATGATGGTCACGTTCTGCGACATGTCATCATCCTCGCCCAACTGTGCTTCCGTGAAAGTGAAGGCCTGTTCGTCCTGTATGCCCAGAGAGTCCACCTCTTGGGCCATCAGTGCAGGGGCAACGCATAGGGCCATCACCACGAGTTTCAGTTTCTTGTTCATAGAATTAAAATTAGTTACCATTATTTGCCGCAAAGATACATCAAAAAAATGGAATATCAAAGTAATTATGAAAAAAGTTTTTCATGATTTAAAATATGTAGCAAAAATGCTGGCTGTTATCAGAATTTTTATTATCTTTGCAGCATTATTACTGACTGATTATGAAAAAGACGATTGTTTTACTGGTGGCGATGCTGCTCATAGGGGCAGGTTCCGCCTCGGCTGACGAGAAGAAATTCTCACTCTATGGAGTAGGATTCTACAATCTGGAAAATCTCTTTGATACCTGTCACGACGAAGGGCACAACGATTATGAGTTCCTGCCTGACGGACAGTACAAATGGAGCGGATTGAAGTATAGTCACAAACTGAAGAACATGGCTCGTGTGCTGGCAGAGTTGGGTACCGACAGACTGCCTGGCATTGGCTGTGCCATTATCGGTGTGTCTGAGGTGGAGAACGCCAAGTGCATGGAGGACCTCTGCGCTCAGGAGCCCCTCAAGGCCCGTGGTTATCAGTTTGTGCATGTCGAGGGTCCTGACCGTCGTGGTGTTGACTGCGCCCTGATTTATAATCCCCGTATGTTCAAGATTCGCGATGTGAAGCTGGTGCCCTATGTCTATGTCCTTGAAAAGGATAAGGAACGTGCTACCCGTGGCTTCCTTACCGTGAGCGGCACCCTGGCTGGCGAACATGTGGTGGTCATCGTCAACCACCTGCCTTCGCGTGGTGCAGAGTCGTTCTATCGTGAGGAGGGCGGACGTCAGCTGCGCATTGTTAAAGACTCGCTGGTGAAGGAAGACCCTGAGGCCAAGATTATCATCATGGGTGATATGAACGACGACCCGCAGGACAAGTCGATGGCAGTGTCGCTGGGTGCTAAGCGCAAGATGAAGGATGTGGAGAAGGGTGGCCTGTGGAATCCCTGGTGGGATGTGCTGGCCGACGGCACAGGCACGCTGCAGTATGACGGCAAGTGGAATCTGTTCGACCAGATTATCATGTCGCAGACCCTGCTCGACCAGAAAGGCAAGAAAGACTATAAGACCCTGAAATACTGGAACCATCAGATATTCCGTCGTGACTATCTGTTCCAGAAAGAAGGTCGCTACAAGGGCAACACCCTTCGCACGCATGCTGGCGGTGTGTGGCTTGACGGCTTCAGCGATCACCTGCCCACCGTTATCTATTTAATTAAAGAGGTAAAGAAATGACCATCATCGGAATAGCAGGCGGTACGGGTTCCGGCAAGACCACCGTCGTCAAGAAAATTGCTAAGGCATTGCCGCCCCATTGCGTGGCAGTGGTTCCCATCGACTCGTATTATAACGACACCACGAACATGACGCCCGAAGAGCGCAAAGCCATCAACTTCGACCATCCCGACGCCTTCGACTGGAAGTTGCTCACCGAGCATATCAAGAAGTTGAAGAATGGCGAGGCCATCGAGCAGCCCACCTATTCGTATATAGAAAGCAATCGCCAGAAGGAGACCATCCACGTGGAGCCCAAGCCGGTGATTATCATCGAGGGTATCATGGCACTGCACAGCAAGAAGTTACGCGACATCATGGATCTGAAGATCTTTGTCGATACCGACAGCGACGTGCGCCTCATTAGGAATATCCGTCGTGATGTGGTGGAGCGTGGACGTACCGTAGAGATGGTGCTCGACCGCTATGAGAAGGTGCTGAAACCCATGCACGAGCAGTTTATCGAGCCTACTAAGAAGTTTGCCGACCTGATAGTGCCTTGGGGTGGCGACAACCATACTGGCATCCATATCTTGAAGACCTATATCGAGGGTATCGTTACTGGTGTATGACGAAACTCTATCTGGCTCGTCACGGAGAGACCTTCGACAATGAACGTCAGATCATGCAGGGACAGACCCCTGGTGAACTGAATACCAATGGCATCCGCCAGGCTGAAGAGTTGAGTCTTCAGCTGGCGGATGTGTCGTTTAATGCTGTGGTTGCCAGCGACTTATGGCGATCTGTCCAGACAGCCCGCATCGTGGCTGCGCCACATCATCTTGAGGTAGTCACCACCCCTTTGCTGCGCGAGCGCGACTGGGGTAGTTTTACGGGACGTTTCATCCCCGACCTGAAAGATGTCAAGCCTTGGCCTGACGATATCGAGACGCTACAGCAGATGAAGGATAGGGCAGGGCGGTTCCTCGACTATATCCGTACAACCTATCCTGACCAGACCGTGTTGGCTGTGGGTCATGGCATCATCAACAAAGCCATCCAGGCCGTTTTCTGGGGCAAGGAGATGCACGAGATAGAGAAAATGAAAAATGCCGAGGTGCGAATCCTCGACATTTCTCTATAAAGTATAGTTTAGTATTGTTTTTCTTTCTTATCGGCGTCCGCCACCGCTTCTGGCACCACCACTGCTTCTGCCACCTCCAGCATTGCCTCCGCCACGGCTCATAGAGCTGCCACCGCCACGACTTACGCTACCTCCGCTGCTGCGAGTGCTTCCACCACTGAAGCTGCCACCGCTTCTGCTGCTTACGCTGGAGTTCGAGCTTCTGCTGCTTACGCCAGAATTAACACTTCTGCTGCTGACGCTGGAGTTGCTACTTCTGTTGCTAACGCTGCTTCTGTCGATATTGACACTGCTGTTGTTTCTTTCAATGCTGCGGCCAGCATCCCTTCTCTCAACATTGCGATTGGTGTTCACTCTTTCAATAGAGCGTCCAGAGTTCACAGTACCTTCATTCCTGTTTCTGTCAGAGCCACCGCGGTTCACGTTCCTGTCGGTATTGCGGTCGGTGTTCCTGCCGTTATTGTTACGTACACCACCATTATTGTCGCGGTCAGTGTTTCTGCCGTTGTTGCCGCGCTCAATGTTTCTTCCGTTATTGTCGCGTCCACCACGATCAATGTCATTGCCACCAGTCACACGGGTTGAGCTGCGTCCATGATTGCGGTCACGATAGTCGCCACGGTCCCAGTGATTACGCATGCCCTCATGACGGTCACGAGGCCTGTCAGGACGGAAGTGATCATGACGTCCTTCATACCAGCTGCGGCCTCCATTGTGATGCCAGCTGTGTCCACCGCGATAGGTCACGTAGAAGTGGGGACGACCAAAGTAGAAGTAGTCACGATGCGGGTAGCGGGCATAGATGCCAAAGTGCCAGTATCCTCCCTCCCAGTACAGCGGGCGGTAGAAATAGGTGGCTGCGCGGAACAGGTCCCACTGCCAGCTATAGAGTATGTAGCTCAGGTCCAGGTTGCGGCGCTCCCAGTAGGTGCCGAACACATTACTATAACTAGTCACGCCCATCAGGTAGTCCAGATTAATCTCATAGGCTGCCTCGTACTGTGCGTCAGTCAAGTTCAGTTCGTATGCCATCTTATCGGTCAGGAACAGTGCCTCTCTGCGAGCCTGCTCGTATGACATGGCGTTAGCCGATACTGCTATCGTCAGCATGGTAACCAGGGTGAATAACATCTTCTTCATAATCGTATAGTTTTAATCATTCAACATTCAGTTATCTTTGTTTTCTGCTGCAAAGATAAGGCAAAATAGGGGGCGACGCAAAGGATTTTCCCTAAACAAGTGGGGGAAAATCCCTATACCTTATTAATACTTATAGAAGCTCCATGTCTTACCATCCTGACTCAGTGTCAGGTCTTCCGAGTCCAGATGGTCTATCCTCAGTCGGATATTGGTAAAGGGCTTGAAGCCGAAATGCTCTTCAATATATACGGTATCGTTTGGTTCTCCTTTAATAGATGAACATTGTATAAACAGACTGTCACCAACATGTTGGAAATTGCCAAAGACCTTTCTTCCCTTGGCATTACGGAAAACGGTTACAGAACCGGAGAAGCTGATGTACTTGTCATCCGTACCATTCTGCCGCCACTGTCCCCATAGGTCACCAGCATCTCTTCCTTCCTGACAAGAGAAAAGTAAAACGGTCAGAAAGTAAAAAGGTAAAAAGGTGAAAAGTAAAAACTTACAGAATCTTGCCATGATAACCTATTTTGATGTCAAACGTCGTGCAGTCGCCGTAGATGTTGCCCTTGTCGAGAGCACAGGCGGCGCCAAACTGCCAGGGACCTATGGTGTAGATGCCCTGCACCATGGCGTCGAAAGAGTGGTGCTTATGAGAAAGAGGGTAGTCGTATGTGCCCCATCCCTCACGGTATGATCCTTTGGCCAGATAGCTCAGATGGTCCGTTATTTCGCCACTAACGCCTACATGCCATGCCTTGACGCGATTGTCGAGGAACCTGGTCTCTCCACCTTTATTATATATAGGAGAGGTGATAAGTGCTATACCAGGTGTCATACCATAGTGTGTATAACTGTCATAGCAGGTGTGGTTATAATAGTCATCTTTGCCAGTCACCTTGTCTGTTATCTGACTGCGTATGGGTTCCGGATAGTCGCCTCCGTCGTAATGTAAGGGTCCTGATTGGTTGGTGCTCTGGAAATACTCTACCACAGCCTTGCGCACATATTGCCTTCCTGCAGTCTTGTTGTTGTATTGAATGCCGTAGGTGCCGTCCCATCCATTACTCTTGCGCATACCCGAACCATCCTCGAAGATATCATCATAATACACCTGCAGCAGGTGGTTCTTATTGATGTTCCAGCCCAGTTGCACCGTCATCTCGCCCAAATGGTTGCCATAAATCCAGTCCTCCATGGCGTCATTCTCGAAATAATGCTTATCGCCTAGGGGCAGGATGATATCCATAAACGATTTAAGATTGGTGCTTTTACTCTTTGATGTAAATACACCGTTATTGTCATATCCATATTTCGTGCCGCCAAACTGCACCACATGTTCTATACCGCCAATGAAGAAAAACTGCTCGCAGAAATTAATCTTGAAAAACAAGTGCTTCTGGTGATAGAGAATGTCGGTGGCGTATTTGTCGTTGATGTATTGCCCACTGGCATTGGTCTCGCCGTTATAAAAAGCATCGTGGCGATAGTTGCTATCCAGAAACTTGCCGTAACCCCCGTCAAAGTTTAACTCCAGCCATCCATTGGTGAATGGTACAGTCCAGAAACCATTGGTGCCCAGATGTATCTGCGCAAAAGGCTTAGCGTTGGTACCTTTGGCATACGAGCCAATACTCAGCTCCTCATCGCGAATCACCTGCTTCTGTTCTCTTGCACCAGCCTCTATGAAGAAGTCCTGAAACGACAGGTTGGCATAACATTGCTGCAGGTAGGCCTTGTGGTCGGCATGTACTGATGCGATGGCATCAACACCACCCGAGAGCTTCCAGTCTTTGTTCAATTGATGCTCCACATTCACGGCTCCCCTTAGATAGGCGGTGTTGGAGCGTGTGCCCAGCACATGGTGGCGGTTGGTCACCAGTTGGTAGGCCGTATAGTCGCCAGTACCTACGGCAGCCTCTGTCGTCAGGTCGTAAGTGATATGGGTGTGGGGAGCGTCCTGTGCCTTCACCATCGAGGCGCCAAAACAAAGCACCGAAAGAAGAAGGGTTCTGTAGCTCATAGAAAGCAAGCTTTAGAATTTCTTTCCAAACACGATGTTGATGAAGGTCTTGACCAGAATCTTAAAGTCGAACCACCATGAGCGGTGCTCCAGGTAGTAAAGGTCCAGCTCCAGTCGGCGCAGCATCTTTTCCAGTGTGTCGGTATAGCCATTATAGAGGGTGGCATAGCTGGTCACGCCAGGACGAATCTGATAAAGATAGACATAGCGTGGGTCGCGCTCCATAATCTGTTTGATATAGAACTCACGCTCCGGACGAGGACCAATGAAGGCCATATCGCCATTTACCACATTCCACAACTGTGGCAGCTCGTCCAGATGGTGCTCTCTTAAGAATTTCCCTATCTTCGTCATGCGTGTCTCGTTCTCGTGCTGGAATAGGGCAGGGCCATCTTTCTCAGCATCGATACGCATGCTGCGGAACTTATAGATATTGAAAGGACGTCCGAAGCGGCCAATACGCTCTTGTTTGAAAATGGCGGGCCCTCCGTCTTCTCTTTTTACCAGGATATAACAGATAAGGAATAATGGTGAAAAGACAACGAGGCAGATACAGGCGATGAAGAAATCGACAACGCGCTTCACATTACGCTCAATTTCGTTCATTCCGTCTAATACGTATCCGTTTTCGAGTACTGTCATATAAGTTTTTGTTGTTTCTCGTATTACTTTATTATAGTAACGAAGAAATCAACTTTATATTATAAAATTGGTTGATTTTTTTTTGTTAAGGTATTTAATGCTGTCGAAACGCTTTTTTACACGCTTCAACAGATAGGTTGGGACGAAAAGAAAATAGAAGTACAAGTAAGACTTCAGAGGTGAAAAACCTAATACTTTCTGATAAATCAGAATGTTGTATTTTATAAGTCCGAACTTCCTTGACGATACAGATCCTTTTCGGTCACGATAGTAGGCCAAAGGCTCACTAATGGCCCTCACCTCGCGACAGTCGCGCAATATGGCAAGAAACAGTCCCCAGTCCTGACGCTTGCGAATAGCAGGCATATAGTACTTATGTCCCAGTTTCTCAATGTCATAGATGGCAGTCAGACAGCCAATCTTGTTGTCGCGTTTCAACTGTTCAAAGGTAAGATGCTCAGGCGCTATGACAATACCCTGATCCTGATCATGCTCGTCGCAGATAATGTAGGATGCAAAGCAAAGCGCACAGTCGTGCTCGTCCATAAAGGCAATCTGCTTCTCCAGTTTCTCAGGAAACCATCGGTCATCGCTGTCACAGAAAGCGATGTATCTTCCCTTCGCACGTTCAATAGACTTGTTGCGAGCATATCCTGGACCGTGGTTGCTGTCCAGATAGAGCACGTTCACACGGCTGTCCTGCTCACTATAGTGTCGCAGGATGCCAAGTGTCTGTTCGTCATCCGAATGATCATCGGTGATCAGTAGCTCCAAATGTTTATATGTTTGGTTTAGGATGCTGTCAATACTGTCTGCCAAGTGCTTGGCTCCATTATATGACGGCATGATAACCGACACCAGTCTATCGCTCATTTTTTGCAATTTGGCTGCAAAGGTACGAAAAATAATCGAAAGACACTCAATTTTTTTATAATTTTTAAAA